>OIYX01000157.1_pt1 | contig 23893 bp, 17 predicted proteins | sample 1588431 | NCBI WGS metagenome assembly OIYX01 (sample SAMN03283241) | human gut metagenome | biome: human-associated habitat; material: feces | host: Homo sapiens | place: Peru | collected 2012
GCCGGGGACGTCGGCCCCTACCATGCCCCGCGTCCTGCCCGCGCTCCTGCGCGTCCGCACGGCCCCGCGCGTCACTCCGCCAGCGGCGCGGGGGCGACGTAGACGGTCGTGTTCGTCTCGTTGCCGGAATAGTATGTGAGGAAGTGCTTCCCGCCCATCGCGACGGCGTTGACGTTGCCGGCGTCCCAGGGGCGGGCTTCGTCACCGCGCAGCAGGGCCTCGGGGGCGGGCCAGTCCAGCGGGTGGTCGAAGACATCATCCGCCCGTGCGACGCGGCGCTTCACGACGCGCCGCCCGCGCTCGTAGTAGTAGTTGTACACGAGGCCCGTTCCGGCGTCGTAGACAAGCGAGGGGGAGGAGGCACAGATGTCGCGGATGTTCGTGCGCGTCTTCTTCCACGTCGCGCCGTTGTCGCAGGAGGTGAGCTGGAACTGGCTCGCCGACGAGTCGCCGCCGTTCTCCGTGCGGGCGAGGCCGAGAAGCCGCCCGCCGCCGAGGTTGACGACGCAGGGCTCCGTCGGCAGCTCGCTCTTCTTCATCACCGTCTCGACCGTCCGCTGCGTCCAGGTGCGCCCGTTGTCCGCGCTCACGAGCGTGCCCCAGGACTGCTCGTCGTCCTCGCGGTAGCGCGTCGCGAACCAGAGCGCCATGAGCTTGCCGTCCGCGTGGAAGATGTCGGTGATCTGCATCGGGAACGGTTCGAGCGAAGGCTCGGCGATCTTCTCGAAGGCCACGCCGTCCACCGTGCGGTAGAGGTCGTGGTGGGACTTCGGCCGGCCCATGCAGCGCACCCAGAAGAGCGCGGCGCCGTCGCGGTCGAGCCCTTTGCCGATCATGACCTCGCCGACGCGCGGGTCACGCGCGAAGCAGACCTCCGGCGTCCAGGTGCGGCCACCGTCCGTGGACGTGCGCGCGTAGGCGTCGCGCGCGCCCTCGTCGATCGAGTGGCCCGAGCCGCGGCTGTAGGTGCAGATCAGGCGGTCGCCGACGGCCTGCATCATCGGCCAGGAGTTGTAGCCGGGGCGGCTCTCCACGGCGAACGGACGCGGCAGGTCCGCGCGCGGCGTCACGCGCACCTGCACGAGCCCCGCCGGGCGCGCGTAGGTGTCGTTCACGTCGTCCGGCACGCGCCGCACACGCAGGGAGAGGGGCGCGCCGCCCTTCACGGCGAGGTACGCCTCGGCTTCGAGTCCGCGCGGCGTCCACGGCTGCGGGGCGAGCCGGTAGAGCGCGGGCTTGCCGCTCACCGTCCCCAACGGCGCGCCCGGCGCCAGCTCGGCCACGTCGACGCGCCAGACGTCCGTGAAGGCGTTCGTCGCATCCGCCTCGTTGTTGATGACGAGCAGCTCGATCTTCACGCCCCGGCAGCCCGGCGGCAGGGGCGGCGTGAGGGCCGCGACGGACTGCCCGGCCTGACCGCCCGAAAGCGACCACACCGGCACGGCCGCCTCCCCCTTCCGCCACATCTGCAGCGACGGGTTCCCCGTCGCGAGCGAAAAGTCCTTCGCGGCGAGGCAGATCGGCTCAAAGGCCGCCGCCGCCCAGGAAAGGCCCGCAACCAGGCCACAGCACAGCAGTCGTCTCTCCATGTTCTTCTTTCCTTTCTCAGCGCACCAAAATGACAAGGCCCGGCAGTTTTGCCCACAGCAGGTCCTCCGCCGCCAACGCGCCCTCCGTCAGGCGCCACAGGTCCACCGCGCCCAGCAGCGGACGGCGCGTCGAACCGATGCGGAGATCGCCGCAGGGAACGTAGTCGAGCGCCGTGGGCGCATAGAAGTTCCGCACCTTCGCGCCCTGCGGAACGCCGTTCACGAAGAGCGTCCAGCTTCCCGCGCCGTCGCCGGGATCGTACACGACGGCGAGATGCGTCCATTCGCCGATGCAGGGCGTCCGGTCGGCCTCGAACGCCGCATCGACAAACGGCGTACACGGCCACGCGCCGCGCGCCTTGACCCGGAGGCGCGGCGCCCCATCCGTCGCGTCGAGGGTGAGGCGCACGCCCACGGCATCCCCCTCCGCGCCGACCGAGACGAGATCCTGTTCACCCGTCGCCTCGTCCCACCTCAACCACCCTTCGAGCGTGAAGGGCCGGCGGAGGGAGAGGGCAAAGCCCACGTTCTCCGCCACAAGCGCGCCCGCCGTCCCGAACGCATAGGAACCGTGGTTGCGGCGGGCGTCGCCCGTCACGAGGTTCGTCAGGGCGGACGCATTCGGAATCGCGGGACGCGCCATCGTCTCCTGGGCCGTCGCCGTTCCCTCGGCGACGAGCGGATAGGCGGCATCGGCGAGGTTCGCGAGCCCCGCGCCCGTCGTCGCGTCGAGCGGCCAGTACCCCGCCGTCGCGGGCGCCGCCGGAACATCCGTCGTACGCGGCGCGCAGAGGAAGTCCTCCGGCGCGAGCGCGCCACGGCTCAGACGCGCCGAGGAGAGGCAGCCGTTCACGCTGTTGTTCTCGCGAAACCAGCGCCCGCCGATCAGCACGCAGGGCATGGCGGACGTGTTCGCGCTCCGGTTCGCCGACGCGCTGCCCTTCAGGACGCCGTCCACGTAGACGCGCCACACCGTCTTCCGCGTGCCGTCCGCGTCCTCGATCGTGTGGACGAGCGCGACGTGGTACCACGTGTTGGGCAGCAGGTCGCCGTCGGACGTTCCCGGGATGAGCGTATCCGGGAGGTCCCCCGCGCTGTTCAGGTTCTCCCACATCTTGAAGCCCTCCGCCGTGCGGAAGAAGCGGACATGGACCGCGTTCTGGGCGTCCGCCACGATGAAGAAGCATTCCTGCCCGGAGGTCTTGGCGCGCGTGCGGCGGTAGTAGCATTCGAAGGTGAATGCCTGTCCGGCGCGCACGGCATCCGTCACGGACGGCGAACCCGTCACGAGGCAGGACCGATGCTGGTCATGCCCGTCCACGTCGCGGAAGAGCGTACAGCCGTTCACCCGGGCGGGATCACCGCGAACGTTCGGCGAGGCGTCCGGGTTCGAGATGACGGGCGCCACATCCAGCACGGCCGTCACATGGTCCCGCTCAAAGGAAGACCTCTGCGGGGCGAAGTGGTGGTCGTTTCCCGAGACGTCGCGCAGGTCCAGGTACACACCGCCCTCGACGTTGAGCGGCCAGAGGGCGAGGACGTCCGTCGCGGCCTTGGCGTCCGCCGCGGCGTTCAGGAACTGCGCGGGCGCGAGGGCGGACCGCGCGACGCGCACGCAGTCCACCTTCCCCTGGAAGCTCTGCCGGAAGACGTTCGCCCGCCCGCCGAGGATGAACGGCTGCGCGTCCGTAATCGGCTGCACGGCGCGCGCGTTGTCCACATGGCCCGTCTCCGCGCCGTCGAGGAAGAGCGTCCAGCGCCCGAACCCCTTCTCACCGCCCGCCGCATCGTAGACGAGCGCGACGTGGTGCCACGTCTCGTACCAGGCCGCCATGTCGAACGACCCGCTCAGCTTGGGATTGTCCTGCAGGACGCCCGCCGGGTCAATGCAGTACAGCTCGAACTGGACGTTGTCGACGCTCCGCGCGCGGTACTGGAAAGACCATCCCTGTCGGTAGTCGGGGCGCGTGCCGAAGAGATGGCACGCCACCTCCTTCCAGTCCCCCTTGTCCGGCCGCTCGCAGATGCGCGGCGCGAACCATCCCTCCACCGTGAAACTCGAGGAGAGGCCACCAAGGGCCGCGCCTACGGCGTCCTGCCTCAGGCAACCGCCCGTCTGCGCGCCCTGCAGCGAACCCGCGTTGCCATCCGGCAGGATCACGGTCGCATTCGGCGGATTTCCGGTGAACGCCGCCGCCGCGCTCGCGCCCATTCGGCATTCCCGGAACGACGACATGCCGTCGAAGCCGCTCGTGAGGGGCGAATCGCCCACCGCGTCACGCCCGTCGACGCCGCCCGCCTCGGTCACCCCGAGCGGCCAGTACGCGACCGTGCGCGGGGTGGAGGGGACCCTCGTCCCCGTCCCGCCCGCGCAGAGGAACTGTTCCGGCGCCAGGCACGCATCGGAGATGCGCCAGTAGTCGAAGCTGGCCGCGAGCGTGCGATCCCACGAGGTCCGCCGTCCGCCGAGATCGAAGGAGGACTTCGTGACGTCGCCCGCCGAATACGAAAACAAGACCTCCTCGCCCGCCCGGGCGCCATCCAGATAGAGCTGCCACGTGTCCCGTCCCCCCTGCGCGGCGCGATGGACGAGCGCGACGTGGACCCACGCATTCGTCCGTTCAAGGGATGTCGCCTCGTCCGCATCTGCGAAGCAGAGCCGATCCGAACCGCCCTGCGCCCAGAGAATCCACGAACAGGCGTAGTTCTCCGCCTCGCGCCGACGGAATGAAAGAACCCACCGGTCGCCGCCGTTGTCCTGGCTCTGAACATTGTTTCCCGTCGCCACAACCGCCCAGTCGTTGCTCGCCGGGAGGTCGTGCAGCCTGAGCCAGCCCTCGACCGTGAAATCGCGGTCGCGCCGCACATGCACGCCCACGGCGTCGTTGTAGAGGAAACCGTTCCCCGCGACACGCCGGCTCTGCACCGAACTGCGCGAGACGGGCGGATAGGCCGTGCGCGTGCCGTCGGGGTTGGGCGGCAGGTTCCACTGCACGTCGTTCTGGAGGTTCGTCACGTTGGCGGAGACGGCCGCGAGGTCAAAACGGGGATCGACCGCACAGCGCCCGTCAAAGGAACCGTACGTATCGTAATCGAGCGGCCACAATGCCACCGTCCGCGCCTGCGCCAGCCCACATAGGCATGCGGCGGCGAGCACGCCCTTGATCCTCTTGAATGTCATGACTCGACGATCCTCCTTGACAAAAGACCCGGCAGAATCCTGTTTGACAGTCTAGCACAGCGTCTCAATCAGATGACATCTTTTTGCGCAGAAATAAAACATCCTTTTGCGAACACCTCCGCCCTGTAGTATACTTCCTCCATGCAGACGATTCTCGTTCTCCGCACGACACGGCTTGAATGCTGGCCGCAGAAACTGGCCGGCATCAACGACTTTGCCCGGCGACACGCCTGGCATCTGCAGATCATCGACTGCACGACAGGAACTGGTCAAGTCGCCCCTTTATTGGCATTCTGGAACCCTGCGGGCTGCATCGTCGAGGCGGATGGCGCCGCTTCGCGGCTACGGCCCCGTGACTTCGGCAACACGCCTGTCGTCTTCCTCGACCATTCCCCTGAGATTGTCCAGGAGGGCGCCTCCGTCGTGCGGCACGACTCCGCGCGCATCGCCCATCTCGCGGCCCGCGAACTGTTAGCGCTGGACTACCCCGCCTACGCCCTCATCGGCTGGTTCTACCCCTCCTACTGGATGCAGGACAAGATCAACGCCTTTCAGGACATCCTCTCCCTGCACGGCAAGACAGCCTTCATCTTCCGTCCCGCCGCCTCAGACCAGAACAACCCCACCGCCCTTCAGCGCCACCTCCAGTCCTGGCTCGCGCGACTTCCCCGTCCCTGCGGCATCTTCGGCGTAAACGACGCCATCTGCGAACTCGCGCTCTCCGCCGCCGTTTCTCTCGGCCTCTCAATCCCCGAGGAAATGGCCTTTGTCGGCGCCGACGACGACGCGCTGATCTGTGAGGTGACCACGCCCTCCCTCTCCAGCGTCCGCCCCGACTTTAGGAAGACCGGCCTTCTCGCCGCCGAGCTGCTCGCCGAGCGCATCGCGCATCCACGCGCGCCCGCACGCCTCTGCGTCGTTCCGCCCCTCCGTGTTGTCCGACGCCTCTCTTCCCGTGCCTTCCAACGTCTGGATCCCATGGTGAAGACGGCGTTGGAGCGCATTCGCCGCGACGCGGCGGACGGCCTCCGCGCCCGCCAGGTCCTCGACGCCTTCCCCTGCTCGCGCCGTCAGGCCGAGATCCGCTTCCGCGCCGCCACGGGGCACTCCGTCCTGGAGGAGATCCAAGACGCCCGTTTTGCACGGGCCCTTGAACTGCTCCGCAATCCGGACATCGCCCTCTCTGCCATCGCCGACCGTTCCGGCTGGCCCTCTTCCCTCACGCTCTCCCGTTATGTCCGGAAGCGTCTCAACCAAACGCTTACCCAGTTGCGCGCAGCCGAACGGCACAACTCCACTGCGGCGACGGCATGCGCGCCACGGACGACACGGAAAACGACGGGACCTCGGACGCCGTCGTTCTGACGGCAACATCCAACAACGGACGCGACAAGCGCGTCCCTCCCGTTTCACACCCCTGTTCACTCGGGACGGCACGCGAATCGGCACCGTCCATGCCGGAACGATCAACTCGCTCCGGCTTCAGGACGGGACCGACCAGCAGGCGCAGCGGCAGGCACCCTGCGCGCGTTCAGGCGGCGGCTCCCGGCGGCAGCGGTCCTGCACGGCCCCGCAGCGCGGCCAGAACGCGCAGCCGGCGGGCCAGGCGTCGGGGGGCGGGACGGTGCCGGGGATGTCCGCCAGCGGCGCGTCGCGCGGCGCGTCCAGGGCCGGCACGGCGGCGAGCAGCCCCTTCGTGTAGGGGTGGCGGGGGTGCGAAAGGACCTCGACGACGGGGCCGCGCTCGACGATCCGGCCCGCGTACATCACGTTCACCTCGTCCATGCGCCCGGCGACGAGCCCGAGGTTGTGGGTGATGAGGAGGACGGCCATGCCCGTCTCGGCGGCGAGGGCGTCGATGAGCGCCAGCACCTGCTTCTGCGTCGTGACGTCAAGGGCCGTCGTCGGCTCGTCCGCGACGAGGAGGTCGGGCGCGGCGGCGAGCGCCATCGCGATCATGCAGCGCTGCTGCTGCCCGCCCGAAAGCTCGCAGGGGTAGGCGTGGGCGGCGCGGGCGGGGTCGGGGAGGCCCGTGCGGGCGAGCAGTTCGAGGATGCGCGCGTCCTGTTCCCGTCGGGAGAGGGTGCGGGGCAGCGCCTCGCGGATCTGCGCGGCGATGCGCATGACGGGATTGAGGGATTCGCCGGGGTTCTGGAAGACGTAGGCGACACGCGGGCGCTTCCCCCACGCAATCTCGCCGGAGACGGTCGCGCGGTCCGTGGGGGAGAGGCGTGCGAGGGCGAGGGCCGTGAGGGACTTGCCGCAGCCGGACTCGCCGACGAGCGCGACGCGCCCGTGCGCGGGGACGGAAAACGACACGTCGCGCACCGGCACGATCTCCCGTCCGTCGCGGTGGAAGGCAAGGCGCAGGTTTCTCACGTCAAGCAGCATGTCACGCTCCTTCCGGCTCCAGCCGGACGCTCCAGGGGCCATGCGCGCGCCAGATCCGCCGCACGTTCGCGGCCGTCTCCTCCGCCGTGGCGCCGATGGGGACGTAGAGGGGGGTGGCCTGGTGGCGGAACCAGGTGTCCTGCCGCTTCGCGAGCTGGCGCGTGCGCACGAGGATCTTCTCGCGCACGGCGGCGGGGGGAAGGCCGTCGATGAACTCCTTGTAGCCGATGGCGGCGGAGGCGGTGTCGGACCAGACGGGGTAGGCGCGGCGCAGGGCGGCGACCTCGGCGGCGAGGCCGTCCAGGAACATCCCGTCCAGCCGCTGCGCGATGCGCGCGTGGAGGACGGCGCGCGGAGCCTGGAGGACGGGGTACGCCGGCGGCGGATTCGTCCACTTCCGGTCCAGCCCGCGCAGGAGCGCGGAGAAGTAGAGCCCCGTGCCGCCCACGATCACGAGGGGGCGCGAGGCGGGGAGGGCGGCCAGCCAGTCGGCCGCCGCGCGCAGCCAGGCGCCGGAGGAGAAGTGGTCGGCGGGCGTGACGACATCGACGCCGCCCATCGAGAACGCGGCGCGCTCGGCGGCGGAGGGCTTGGCCGTCCCCACGTCCATCCCGCGGTAGACGAGCATCGAGTCCGCGCTCAGGATCGCCGCCCCCATCTCGCGGGCGAGCAGGGCGGCGGCGGCGGACTTCCCGCTCGCGGTCGCGCCGGCGAGGAGGTAGGCCTCACGCGCGGCCATCGCCGCCGCCCTTCGCCGGAGGCTGGGCCTTCGCGCGCCGTCCGTCCAGGCGCGGGAAGAAGCCCACCAGCACGAGAATCGCGGCGGCGACGGTGATGTAGGCGTCCGCCACGTTGAAGCAGGGGAAGTGGTGGACGCCCCAGTGGAAATCGAACATGTCCACCACGTGGCCGCGCACGACGCGGTCGATTAGGTTGCCCACGATGCCGCCGTAGAGCAGCATCTCGGCCACGACGCCGAGACGGCCGGCGGGGAAGACGGCCTCGCGCTTCCAGAAAAGGAGGACGAGCGCGAGCACGGCGAACACGGCAAGCGGCCACACATGCCCCTGCAGCATCCCCCACGCGCATCCCCGGTTCTCCACGTACGCGAGGTTGAAGAGGTTGTCGAGCACGACGCGCGCGGGCTGCCCCTTCAGCGAAACGACGGCCGCCGCCTTCACGACCTGATCCACGAGGAGCAGGTTCATGACGACGGCGAAGGTGACAACGAATCTCCTCAGCATCAGCGCGTACCGAAGGGGTTCTCCATCGCGGTCTGGCATTCCATGCACGTATGCACGAAGGGAAGGTTCAGCAGACGCGGCTTGCGGATGAGCTGGCCGCAGACCTCGCAGATGCCGTAGGTGCCCTCCGCAATGCGGTTCAGGGCATCGTCGATCATCTGCACCATCTTGTTCCGCGCATCGACCTGCTTCAGGTCCTGGAGACGCATGAACGCATCGGAACCGTCATCGTCCTCGCTGCCGTGGTCGTCGGTCTGCTCCAGGGCGGTCGTCTTGAGCGTGGCGGACTGTCCCAGGGCCTCCTGGCGGAGGATGATGAGGCGCTTGCGGAACTCCTCCAGGTCCGCAGCCGGAAACTGGAGCGTCGCCTCGCCCTTTGCGCGCGTGGTGGGACGCCGCGAGAGCTTGACCTCCACGTTCGACTCCTGGGCGACCTTGGCCGCCGCGCGCGCCTGCTGCTTCATCTGCTCCGCGAAGGAGAAGGCGAGGTGCTGGCTGCGGTTCTCGAACGCCGTCGGCGCCTCGGGCTTCTTCAACGGCGTCTTGGGCGTCTTCTTCACCACCGTGATCGGCTTGCGCACGTATTCCTTCTTCTCGGGCTTCGCGGGCTTTTCGGAAACCGGCGCGGCCTCCTTCTTCACGGGTTTCGTCTTCTTCGCGTTCACGCTCATGTGTACACCCCTTTCTCGCTCTCGTGGTTACGTGTCAGGTCTGGTCTCAGACGGCGGCCGGCGTCTCGGCCAGCCACGCGCGCATCTCGTCGGTGAGCGCGGAGACGGCCTTGATCGTCGCGGTGGAGACGCGGCCCTCCGCGTCGGGAAGGTCGAACGTGTCGCCCGCCTTCTTGCCGAGCATGTTCTGCGCGAGCTTGGTCTTGTTCGAGATGACGTTGCGCGCGAGGTCGTTGTCCCATTCGCCGAGGATCGTGTAGACGCGCTCCGCGCCGTCCCCGGTCGTAATCGTGACCATCGAGCCGGGGCACGCGGCGGCGGGCTCCACCACGTCGGCGAAGTTCACGGCCTTGACCTCGTTGAGATCCTTCTGCAGCAGGGACTCCTTCTGCATGAGGGCGCGCTGCTCGTCCTTCGCGTACTGGTATTCGGCGTTTTCGGAAAGGTCCCCGTAGCTCTTCGCGAACTCGATGCGCTTCGTGTTCGCGGGGATCTCCACCTTGACGAGCTTTTCGTAGGCGGCCTGGCGCTCGGCGTAGGAGCGGAGCGACGTGATGCGCGCGACCTGCGCGGTCTCCTCCTTCTTGACCTGGCGCTCGGCGAGCTCCGGCACGATGTGCGTCATGCGCACCACGATCATGTGGTGCGTGGAGGGGTCCCACGCGATGGAGGCCTGGAAACGCTCGAAGAAGAGGGCCTGGTCGGCGGGCTGCAGCTGCCGGAAGATGCCCTCCAGCCACTTCTGGTCCGCGAAGAGGCGGCGGATCACGTTCTGCATCCGCAGTGTCTCGCCGCCCTGCTTGCCCTCGCCGAGGGCGATGGCGTGCGTCAGGAGGGTGATGAAGTCGGGCAGGCACTCCCAGCCCTTCGGCTTCTTCTCCTCGCCGGGGACGGCGGCGCGGCCGTCGAACGCGCGGCGCTCGCGGTAGAACTCCTCGTGGGAATCGTGGCGCCCGAGGATGAGCGTGACAAGCGTGGCGGGGGCGGTGGGCTGGCGCAGCAGCTTCGCGACGGCCTCGCCGCAGTCCGCATCGCCACGGAAGAACGCCAGCGTCTCGGAAAGGAGCGCAAAGCACATCTGCGGCAGCACGCCGAGGAGCACGGCCTTCGCCCCTTCGCGGTCCTCGGCCGTCAGGAAGGCGACGAGGCTGCCGACTTCCCGCGCGGGCAGCGTGCGCGCGGCGGCGAGATAGCGCTCTTCGCCCTTCGGGCCCTTCGCCCACAGGTAGGCGCGCGCCTTCGCGACGCGCTCGGGGTCGAGCTTGAGGTCGTCCAGGCAGAACGCGATCCGCGCATAGAGCGCATCGTCCACGCCGCGGGCGGCCTTGAGCGCAAACGCAAGGCGCTCGGCGAGCAGCGCGCGGTTCTCGTCGGTCAGCTTCTGCACCTTCCCCGTCGTCTGCAGCTCGCGCACGCTGGAGAGGATGCTCTTCGGATCCTTCAGGGACTTGAACGCCGTGAACCAGGTGTCGCCGTAGTCCTCGGCCTCCTTCTTGAGATGGATCGGCTCCGCGCGGCGCGTGGGAATCTCCACGCACTTGTCCCGGCGCAGCTCCCCGCGCGCACCCTCCCAGAACTTCTTCCAGTTGGCCTGCTTCACGAAGCCGTACTGGGCGCACAGCTCCTCCAGGCGCGTGACGGGCATGTCGCCGAAGCTCGTGAGCATCTCCTTCACGAAGTCGCCGGGCTTCTCCTTGGTCATCGTCGCCACGCGGCCCGGGTCCGCCATCTGCGTCACGAGGATGTGGTCCTCCGGCGCCAGCACAAGCGTCTCGCACGCCGCGTCGTAGGTGAACTGGTGGCCCCGGCGCGTGGGGAAGTCCACCGTCACGCGGCGGTAGAAGTAGTCGCGCGCGCGCACCTTGCCCAGCCCCCACGCGGCGCTCAGCACAAGCGCGCCCTCGTGGAAGGAAAGCAGACGACCGAGACGGCCGACGGCCTCCTTGAGCGGGCGCGCGTCGAAACCGACGCTCTCGATGAAGGACAGCTCCAGGCGGTCCTTCGTGGTCTTCTTCAGGGCGTCGCGCACGGCCACGCCCTGCAGCTTCGTGCCGAGCAGACGGCAGCAGGCCGAGACCGCGTTGAACGCGCCGTTGAAGTCGGCCGCCTCCACGAACGCATTCAGCAGCCGCACGGCCATGTCCGCGCCCCTTCCCTCGGGGACGCCCGCGATCAGCTCGACCATCTCGCCTACGGGACAGGGAGGCCGCTGCAGCAGTTCATCGAAACGCGCTTCCATCTCTTCTACCGACTTCTTGTCCATGTGGCCAGCCTTCCTTGTTGAAAAAAATGCGGGTGGTAGTATAGCATTTTCCGCGCGTGGGCGCAATGAGGGTTGCGCGGAACTACGGCGCCACGTCAAGCGCGCCGGCGGAGCCGTTGAAGTAGAACTCCTGCCCCGTCGCGTCCATCACGCTGCGCCAGAGGTCGCCGTCGAGGCGCACCTGCTGGCGCTCGATCGTGGCAAGGCGGATCGGCACGAGCGTGTAGTTGTCGCCCACGCTGCCCACCACGCAGTTCGTGCGGCCGGCCATCGCGGCATGGACCGCGTTGCGCGCGAGCATGTAGCAGCGGATGGCGTCCGACCCCCGCGCCGGCACGCTGCGGATCATGTAGCTCGGATCGAAGTACTTGACGCTCGCGGGGATGCCCCGCGCCTTGAAGTGGGCGGAGATCTGACGCTTGAGGAACTCGCCGATGTCCTTCTTGAGCACGTTTCCGCTTGCGTCAGTGCCGGCCGACCCCTCGTCCTTCATGAGCCGCTGCCCGGCGCCCTCGGCGACGACGACCACCGTGTGGGTCTTGCCGCTCGCGAAGCGCCGCTCCAGGGCGGCAAGCAGCCCGCCCGCGCCCTCCAGCTCGAAGTCCACCTCGGGGATGAGGCAGAAGTTGACGACGGGGTTCGCGAGCGCGGCGTAGGCCGTGATGAAGCCCGAGTCGCGCCCCATGAGCTTCACGAGCCCCACGCCGTTCATCGTGCCCTTCGCCTCGGCGTGCGCGCTGCGGATGACGTTCGTCGCCTCCACGAAGGCCGTCTCGAAACCGAAGGACGGACCCACGAACTGGAGGTCGTTGTCGATCGTCTTCGGCACGCCCACGACGGAGATCGAGAGGCGGCGCGCAAGGCACATCTCCGCGATGTCGCGCGCGCAGCGCAGCGAGCCGTCGCCGCCGATGCAGAAGAGCACGTTGATGTTCATGCGCATCAGTGTCTCCACGATGTCCTCGGTGGGCTGCTGCCCGCGCGCGCTGCCGAGGATCGTGCCGCCGATCTCGTGGATCGTGTCCACCTCGTCGGGCCCCAGCAGAAGCGGCTCCTGGTTGCCGCGCGGCGTGAGGCCCGCGTAGCCGTAGCGGATGCCGTAGATGGTCTTCACGCCGTAGTCGAAGGACAGGATCTCGACGAGGCCCTTGATCACGTTGTTGAGGCCGGGGCACAGCCCGCCCGCCGTGAGGATCGCGACGCGCGTCCAGGCAGGGTCGTGGAAGATCCGCTCGTGCGGACCCGCCCGCTCGAAGCTCGGCTCGTGCCCCAGCCGCTCCTCCAGGAGGCGCAGCAGCGGCACGCTTTCGTCCATGTACACGCGGCTCCCCTCGGAGAGGAACGCATGGTGGCGCACGGGCGAGGGGATCTTGCACGCCCCCAACGTGTCCACGTCGAACGGGTAGGCCGCAGGGTTCGCGGCAATCTTCTCAAGTGTTGGCGACATGAGGTTTTAGATTCTAGGTTTCAGGTTTCAGGTTTCAGGTTTTAGGTTCTAGGTTCTAGGTTTCAGGTTTCAGGGGGGATCGGGGAGGGAGGGGAAGGGGGTCAGGCGCCGGCTTTGACGAGGCAGGCGAGGCCGGCGACGAAGAGGAGGATCATCGCGAGGTTGAGGACGTGCGACGTGCGGGGCGCGCCGGCGAACTCCTTCCAGACGAGGATGCCCCAGAGGGCGGAGACGAGCGTTGCGCCCTGTCCGAGCGCGTAGGAGATCGCCGCGCCCGCCGTTCCCGCCGTCACGAAGGCGAGCAGCGTGCCCGTCGCCCAGATCGAACCACCGAGGACGCCGACGAGGTGGAGGGGCAGCGAGCCCCTGAACCAGTCCGCCCCCTTCACGGGCTCGCCCGCCACGGGCTTCTTCATCGCGAGCGTGTTGAAGACGAAGTTCGAGGCGAAGACGCCGCACGCGAAGACGAAGAAGCCCGTGTAGGGCGTCAGCATCCCGAGGGCCGGCGCGGCGGCGCCCTGCATGAACGACATGTCGACGACACGATTGACGAGCGGCGAGAACCAGCTCATCAGAAGGCCCGCGAGAACCGCGAGGACCAACCCCCTGCGCGTCTGGCCCGGCGTGCCGGACGCACCACCGACCACCTGCTTCGCCCGAAACGCGAGCGCGTTGCAGACGATCGACACGACGATCAGCGCAAGCCCCGTCCAGATGAGCGCCGCGTTCCCCTTGCCGTCCACGAAGTAGTTCGCCACCGTGCCCCCCACGAGCGCGAGCCCCACGCCGACCGGGAACGCGACGGACATCCCCGCCACCGCAATCGCCGCCGCCAACAGGATGTTCGACGCATTGAAGACGACGCCCCCGAGGAACGGCCACAGCCAGCTCGCGCCGAAACTCGCCCGGAGGTTCGCCGCGAACCCCCACGCGCCCTGCGGTCCCATCGACCCCATCGTGAATCCCGCCAGGACGGAGAAGAGGAGAAGCCCGATCACGTAGTCCCAGTAGAACAGCTCGTAGCGCCAGCTTCGGCCCGCGAGCTTCTGGGTGTTCCCCCAGCTTCCCCAACAGAGCATCGTGAGAACGCACAGGCCAACGGCCAATCCATAATTGCTGCAGTAGTACATGGGAGATTAAGTGATTAAGTGGTTAAGTAGTTAAGTAGTTAAGTGGTTAAGTAGTTAAGTGGGTAAGTGGAAGTGGGTAAGTGGAAGTGGGTAAGTGGGTAATAAGTAGTTTGGAGGTTGAAAAAAATAAGAGGTTGACTGAAAGGTTGAGGGGACGTTCGAAGAGCAACTTAACCACTTAACTACTTAAAGCGAAGCGACTTAATTACCGTACCTCCCGCCTGAAGGGAACGGAGGCCTGGGCGCCGGGGCGGGTGACGGCAAGCGCGGCGGCCGCCTGGGCGAAGGCGATTGCCTCGTCCACGCCCTTCCCCTCGGCAAGGGCGACGACGAACGCGCCGTTGAACGTATCTCCGGCGGCCACCGTGTCCACGGCCTTCACCTTCACGCAGGGATGGATCCGGCCGGCCGCGTAGCACCCCTTCGCGCCGAGCGTGATCGCGACGTGCGCGACGCCGCGCCGCTTCAGCACGCGCTCCGCCGCCTGGGCGCTCGCAAGATCGGCCACCTTCACGCCCGTCAGGAGCTCCGCCTCGGTTTCGTTCGGGGTGATCCAGTCCAGGCAGGCGTAGAGTTCCCGGGGCAGCTTCGCGGCGGGCGCCGGGTTGAGAATCACGTGTACGCCCTTCGCGTGCGCGGTCCGCGCCGCCCACAGCACCGTCTCAAGGGGCGTCTCAAGCTGGAGGAGGAGGGCGTCGGCCCGTTCGATGTCCGACGCGAACGGCGCGACGTCCTCCGGGGAAAGCGTACCGTTCGCGCCAAGCGCCACGGAGATGCAGTTCTGCCCCTTCCTGTCCACGAGGATGAGGGCCGTGCCGGACGCGGCGGTTTTGTCGACGATGAGCCGCGCGTCGATGCCCTCGGCCTTCAGGCGCCGCGCGGTGTCGCGTCCGAACAGGTCGTCCCCGACCTTGGCGATGAACACGCACTGTCGTCTGCGCGCGGAGAGCCGCGCCACGGCGACGGCCTGATTTGCACCCTTCCCGCCGGGGTTCATCATGAACGAACCGCCGCACACGGTTTCGCCCGGCACGGGAATCTTCGCGCCGGAAATCACCATGTCCGTATTCGTGCTGCCCAGTACGACAATCATGCGCTGCTCCTCTCTGAAGGAGCGTTTAGTATAGCATAATTCGGGGACGGCTTTAGGCGCTAGGTTTTAGGCGCTAGGTTTTAGGTGCTAGGTTTTAGGTTTTAGCCGGCGTTCCGACGACACCCATGCCGTTCCGAAGCGAAATCGCACATTCCGCCAACACATCCTCCGGGCAGATGGGGACATGAGCGTGCTGTGCGGAGGAAACGAGTACGAAGAGAACATTGGCTGTTGATTCCGCGCGCCGTTCGCATACTTTAAGGAGAATAGGAGTTCCGGTTCGGCAAGGGGAGTAGGAGTTCCGGTCCCGCCGCCTTGGCGTCCACGAGCAGGGGGTCCGGTTCCGCCGCCTTGGGGTCCGCCCTGACCGTTTCCTTGCTTTTACGCCCTCTTTTCTGTAGAATCTCAGTCATGTTTTTCTTTTCGCAATCTCGATTTTCCGTTGTCCCGCCCGTGTTGGCGGCGTGCCTGTGGCTGGCCGGCTGCATGACGCCCGACAAGGCCGTGCGGGAGGCGGACGAGACGGCCACGGCGGCGGCGACGGAAGTCTGGCGCGCGCAGACGGGCCTCACGAATGCCTTCGACATCGCGCGGCCCGCCGACGTGCTGACCCTGCGCATCGCCCTGGAGGCCCTGCGCCAGGGGACGACGAACGCCGTCTTCCCGCGCATCGCGGGCGTCACGCCCCTCGCGCCCTCGAACGGCACACTGTGCCTCTCGCTCGAAAGCGCCCTGCGCCTCGGCGCGCGCAACAACCGCAAGTACCAGACGCTGAAGGAGGCCGTCTACCAGAAGGCCCTCGCGCTCGACGACGCGCGCTACGCCTTCGACAACACGTTCAGCGGCTTCCTCCTCGGCGCGCTCACGGGTTCGCCCGAAATCGACAAGGAGGGCGGCCAGGGCGGCGCCGGGGTGCGCCGCAAGTTCGTGAACGGCGCCACGCTCGCGGGGAACATGGCCGTGGACGTGACGAAGATGATCCGGGAGGACTGGCATTCGTTCGGCTGGACCGGCGACCTCACCGCGAGCGTGCCCCTCCTGCGCGGCAGCGCGCGCGAGATCGTGCGCGAACCCCTCACCCAGGCCGAGCGCAACCTCGCCTACGCCCTCCTCACCTTCTCGCGCTACCGCGAGACCTACGCCCTCTCCATCGCCAAGGCCTACTACCGCGTGCTCCAGTACGCCCAGACGCGCCGCAACTCGGACGACAACGCCCGGCGCCTCGACCTCAACTGGCGCCGCGCCGAGATGATGTTCAAGGCCGGCCGCATGGACCGCATCCAGGTCGACCAGGCCCGTACCGACCTCCTCGCCGCCCACCAGACGATCATCACCGCGCAGCAGAACTACGAGGACGCCCTCGACAATTTCAAGATCACCCTCGGCCTCGCCCCCGAGGCGCCCGTCGCCCTCGACGACGCCGAGCTCGTCCGCATCCAGGCGCAGATGGCCACGCAGGCGAAGGACCAGCCGGACGCCCTCGGCGACTATCCGCACGAGGACGACGCCCTCGGCATCGCCCTCGCCGAACGCCGCGACCTCGCCGTCACGCGCGGCGACGTCGAGGACGCCGCGCGCGCCGTCAACGTCGCCGCGGACAACCTGCGCGGCGAGGTGACGGTCGAGGGCTCGGCCGCCTACACCGGTCGCCGCCGTTCCCACACGGGCGGCAACGTCGACGACGACACCACCTCCTCCCTCCGCCTCAAATGGACCGCCCCCTGGGACCGCCGCCGCGAGCGCAACGCCTACCGCCGCGCCCTTATCCTGCACGACCAGAGCCGCCGCACGCTGGAGGAGAGTGAGGATGCCGTCAAGAACGAGGTGCGCGCCGGCTACCGCAGCCTCTCCGCCGCACGCGCCCTCTACGCGAACAAGGTGGAGTCCTACAAGGTGGCGAAGATGCGCGTGGACGCCATCGACCTCTTCACGCAGTCCGGCCGCAGCTCGATGCGCGACACCCTCGACGCCGCCCGCGACCTCCTCAGCGCCCAGAACGCCCTCTGCTCCGCCGTCATCGAGTGGTACACGAGCGACCTCTCCCTCCGCAGCGCGATGGGCATCCTCCAGATCCGCCCGGACGGCACGTGGAAGTAGGGCAAGCGGCGGGCAAACGACGTAACGCAGGAAAGACATGACACGGAAGAAGAAACTCATCTGGATCGGCGCGGGACTGCTCCTCGCGGGGCTCGCCGCGCTGTTCGCGTTCAGCGGGGACGAGGCCGACGAGGCGGCCACGCCCACCTTCACCGTCGCCGAAGGCCCGCTCACGATCGGCATCACCTCCTCCGGCTCCATCCAGAGCAAGGACAAGGTGACGCTCAAGAGCGAGCTGGAGGGCCACAACACCGTCATCTGGGTCGTGGAGGAGGGCGTCAACGTCAAGGCCGGCGACCTGCTCGTCGAGTTCGACGCCGCCACGCTCGTCGACAAGCGCAACGAGCAGGAGATCACCGCCGCCACCACCGAAGGCAACCTCATCATCTCGCAGGAGAAGCTGGAGGTCACCAAGGGCGACTGCGACGCGAACCTCCTCGAACGCGAAGTGACCCTCACCCTCGCGAAGATGGCCCTCGAAAAGTACGAAAAGGGCGACTACCCGCAGCAGGCCCGCGAGTACGAGACCGACATCGCAATCGCGGACGAGGAGATGAAGCGCGCCGCCGAAAAGCTCGAATGGTCCCAGCGCCTCGCCAAGGAGGGCTTCCTCACGCGCACCGAGCTGCAGGCGGACGAACTCGCGCTCCGCCAGAAGGAGATCAAGCTGGAGATGGCCCGCACGAAGATGAACGTGCTCACGAACTACACGGTCATCCAGCAGCGCGCCACGCACGAAAGCGACGTGCGCAAGGCGACGCGCGCCCTCGCGCGCACGAAGTGGCAGAACAAGTCCCTCATCCGCCAGGTCGAGACGGAGATCATCCAGCGCACGCGCGAGCGCGACCGCGCGACGAACCGCCTCGCCGAACTCAACTTCCAGATCTCGAAGTCGAAGATCTACGCCCCCACGAACGGCGTCATCCTCTACGCCTCCACCGTGCAGATCGCGCGCCGCCGCTACTGGATCCGCCCCCTCGCCGTCGGCGAAACGGCCGTCCAGCGCCAGGAGCTCATCTACATTCCCCTCGACGCGGGCATGATCGTGGAGCTGATGGTGCCCGAAGCCTCCCTCAACAAGCTGGAGACGGGCATGCCGGCGAACGTCCGGGTGGACGCCTTCCCGGACAGGATCTTCCACGGCCGGCTCACGAAGATCGGCATCCTGCCGGACGGACAGAGCGCGTCGCTCAACCCGGACCTCAAGATGTACAAGTGCGAGCTCGAATGCGACTTCTCCGACGTCGTCATCCGCCCCGGCATGAGCTGCGACATCGAACTCGTCAAGCACGCCTACGACAAGGTCCTCTACTGCCCCATGCAGTGCGTGACCCGCGTCAACGGCGTCCCCTGCGTCTACGTGCAGGAAGGCCGGGAGTGGGTCGCCCGCCCCGTCGAAGTCGGCCTCGACAACAACCGCATGATCCACCTCGTCAGCGGCGTCGAGAAGGGCGACGTCATCATGATGGCCCCGCCCGTCAGGGAATCCAAGGATGCCGGGCAGAAGGACGCCCCCCCCAAGACGGCCAAGCCCGCCGACACCCGACACTAGTCACCCGCCCGCATCACCACCGCCATGCCCGCACCCACCACAGAGGAAGTCGTCAAGCTCCAGGACGTCTGCCGCCACTACACGGTCGGCGGCGAGACCGTGAAGGCGCTCGACGGCGTCTCGTTCGCGATCCACCGCGGCGAATACTGGGCCATCATGGGTCCTTCCGGCTCCGGTAAAAGCACCCTCCTCAACATCCTCGGCTGCCTCGACCGCCCCACGTCCGGCAGCTACTGGCTCAACGGCGTGGACGTGGCGCGCATGGCGGACAACGAACTTTCCGACCACCGCCTCAAGAACCTCGGCTTCGTCTTCCAGAGCTTCCACCTCATCCCCCAACTCAGCGTGCTGGAGAACATCGAGATGCCGATGTTCTACCTCGGCATCCCCCAGGCGGAGCGGACGCGGCGCGCGAAGGAACTCGCCGACCGCGTCGAGATGAGCCACCGTCTCCAGCACCTCCCCGCCGAACTCTCCGGCGGACAACGCCAGCGCGTGGCCGTCGCGCGCGCCCTCGCGAACGACCCCGCCGTCCTCCTCGCGGACGAGCCCACCGGCAACCTCGACTCCAAGACGTCCGTCCAGATCATGGCGCTCTTCCAGGAACTCTACGAACAGGGCAAGACGATCATCGTCGTCACCCACGAGCCCGACATCGACGCCTACGCCCACTCCCACATCGTCGTCAAGGACGGCAGGCTCCTCTCCGTCCGGAACTGATCCCATGCAAGCCCTTTCCTTCTACTGGCCCTTCATCAAGCTCGGCGCCACGGACGTGTGGCGCCACAAGACGCGCTCGTTCCTCACGATGCTCGGCATGGTCTTCGGCGTCGGTTCGGTCATCGCCATGCTCGCCGTCGGCGAGGGCGCGAGCCACCAGGCGCTCGAATCCATCAAGCGCCTCGGGAGCCAGAACATCATGGTCAACTCCGTGAAGCCGACCTCCGAGGAGGGAACAAGCTCCGCCGCCCAGTCCGCCGCCCGCCTTGCGATCTACGGCCTCCTGCACGACGACGAGGCGCGCATCCGCGAGACCATCCCCGGCGTCGCCTGCACCGTGCCCGCGCGCATGGTGCGCCGCAACGCCCGCTTCAACGAGCGCCAGCTGGAACTGCGGGTCGTCGAGACGATCCCGGACTGGTTCGACGTCGTGCCGCGCCCCGTCCTCGCGGGCCGCGTCCTCCACGCAAGCGACATGGATTCGCACGCCAACGTCTGCGTCCTCACCGAGTTCGGCGTGCGCAAGCTCCTCGCCGCGCAGGAGATGCTCGGCCAGCACGTGCGCCTCGGCAGCGGCGTCTTCGAGGTCGTCGGCATCGTCAGGAACGAAAGCGGCGGCACCGTGCGCGCGCCGGACTCGGAGGCGGACGCCTACATCCCGATGACGACCGCCGCGCGCCTCTTCGGCGTCGCGAACATCCGCCGCGTCTCCGGCGGCATGGAGGGCGAGAAGGTGGAGCTGTCGCAGATCATCGTGAAGATGCGCGACACGTCCGTCGTCGAGGCCGGCGCCAAGGCGATCGAGGCCATGCTCCGCCGCTTCCACAAGAAGCAGGACTTCAAGATCGACGTGCCCCTCTCCCTCCTGCGGGAGGCCGAGAAGACGAAGCGCACCTACAACGTCGTCCTCGGCGCCATCGCGGGCATCTCGCTCCTCGTCGGCGGCATCGGCATCATGAACATCATGCTCGCCTCCGTCACGGAACGCACGAAGGAGATCGGCATCCGGCGCGCCATCGGCGCGCGCAAGAGCCGCATCGTCGTGCAGTTCCTCATCAACACGTGCGTCCTCTCGATCGGCGGCGGGCTCGCCGGCCTCGTCGTCGGCGTCGCGATTCCCCTCCTCATCACCCTTTTCACGGGCATGCCCACCGTCATCCAGCCCTATTCGATGGTCCTCGCCTTCGGCATCTCCGTCGGCATCGGCATCGTCTTCGGTCTCTACCCCGCGCTCCGCGCGGCCTCGCTCGACCCCATCGAGGCCCTCCGGCACGAATAGCCCCATGAAGACGAAACTCCTTGCGAGCCTTGCACTCGGCGTGGCCGCCGTCCTCGTCGCGCTCGGTCTCCGCGCGCCGACGCGCGACGCGAAGCATACCCTCCGCTGGCCCGTGATGGGCACCCGCGCGCAGCTGACCGTCCGGGGCGACGCGGCGGCGGGCGAACGCCTGCGCCCCGTCGTGCAGGCGGCCTACGCACGGCTCGACGGCCTCCTCTCCGCCTGGAACCCGGATTCCGAACTGAGCCGCCTCGCCGCCGCCGGCTGCACGGACTGGGTGGCCGCCGCCTCGGCCGAGGTGCGGCCCTGCTACGCTGCGGCCCTGCGCCTGGCGGCAGAAAGCGGGAACGCCTTCAATCCCCGCGTCGGCAAGGCCCTGCGCGCGCTCGGCGTCTCGGGCGGCGGCGCGTACGCGGCCTTCGACCTCGGCGCGATCGCCAAGGGGTTCGCGGTGGACGTCGCGGCCCGGGAGATCGTTCGCACCTGTTCCCCCCACGCCCCGCCCTCCCTCCTCCTCGACCTCGGCGGCAACCTGCGCGTCGTCGGCGAGGGGACGTGGCGCACGGGCATCCGCAACCCCTTCGACAGGGAGGGGCCGCTCGTCGGCGTCCTCGCGCTCACGAACGGCGAGTCCGTCGCGACGAGCGGAAACTACGAGCGGTTCATCGAACGGGACGGCGTGCGCCTTTCCCACATCCTCGACGGGCGCACGGGCGAGCCCGTGTGCGGCGTCGCCGCCGTCACGGTCGTCACGCCGCCCGAGGACGGCGCCCTTCTCGCGGACGGCCTCTCGACGACGCTCTTCGTCCTCGGCCCCGCCGAGGGTACACGCTTCCTCGCCCGCCATTATCCGCGTGCCCTGGCCCTCTGGATCCCCGACACGCCCGAAGCGCCCCGCATCGTCGCAACGCGCGCCATGGCCCGCCGCCTCGCCCACGCCCTCTGGCCCATGGAGGCTCTTCCAGCCCCCTGAAGCGCCCGCGCGGGAGGGCCGCGCTTGTCGCGGCCGATGCACGCCGGGAGGTTGCCGTTCCCCCTGCCGACTGCACCCTCCCACGCCCTACCGCCTACGCCTCCACCGTTCGGACGCCACGCGCCGAGGGCGGCGCGGGTACTTCGCGCGCCGGGCCCTCGGCCGCGACAAGCGCGGCCCTCCCATGCGGACTCACCTCGGGAGGCCCTCGCCCGCGAAGAAGCGGTCCAGGATCTTCGCGTACTCGGCGTCCGTCCAGCCCTTCTCCTCGACGGAGACCCAGCCGTGGTAGCCGATCGCCTCGATGGCGCGCCGCACGCTCTTCCAGTCGATGCTGCCCTCGCCGAGACGCACGAACGCGCCGTCGCCCGGCATCGTGCGGTCGATCCGGAAGTCCTTGATGTGAAGCTTCACGACCTGCTCGCCGAGCGCCGCAAGCCACTGCTCCACCGGCGCGTAGCGCACGTGGTTGCCGAGGTCGAAGTACGCCTTGATCCACGGGCTGCGGAACGAGCGGATGAACGCCGCCGCGAACGCGGGCTGCACCCAGAGGTTGTTCCAGACGTTCTCGACGCCGAGGATGACGCCCCGCTCCGCCGCGAGCGGCGCCAGTTCGCCGAGCGCGTCCTGCGCGTACTTCGTCGCGTCGTTCTGCGCGGCGACGTAGGCCGCGAAGCCCCCGTCGGCCGTCGCGCGCGTCAGCGCGAGCGTTCGCGCGTCGAAGGCGAGGTCGAACTGCGCGGGCTTCGGCAGGGGGATTCCCCCGACGCGGCCCGGCACGATCAGCATGACGGGCGCGCCGTAGGCCTGGGCGAGGTCGAGGTTGCGCTTCGCCGCCTCGACCTCCCGCCGCCGCCGCGCCGCGTCCTTCGCGTTGAACTCGAACCAGCCGCCCATGAACGAGTGGATCGTGAGGCCGCTCGTCTGCGCCAGGCGCAGGCCCGCGCGCGCCTCCGCCACCGTCACCGACTTGTCCTGCAGCTCCACGCCGCTGAAGCCCGCCGCGAGCAGCTGCCGGGCGGCCTCTTCCGTGAGGCGCGGGCGGATGAGCGCCTTCCTGAGCTGCGTCCTGAACGGCGCGCGCGCCTCCGGGGCGTCGTGCGCCCGCGCATGGAGGGCGCCCGCCGCGCCGGCTGCGGCACAGGTCCAGAGGAATTCCCTTCGGTTCATCTTCATGCCTCCTTTCCGGCCCTACGCCTTCCCCGGGACGATGCCGAAGCCCTCGCGCGGCAACGGCACGTCGTCCGTCTCCTCGAACGTCTGCGCGGTGAACGCGGCGTTCCAGCCGTCGTAGAACTCGGACTTCCCGTTCGTGAGGATGTCCGCCATCTTCACCTGCCGCCCCGAGTAGGCGGCGAGCGTGCCCATCACGCACGTCGCCGTGGACATCGCGACCTGCTCGCCCTCGTTGACGGGATGGCCCGTGAGCAGCCCCGAGAGGAAGTCCGCATGCTCCATCACGAGCCCGTTGTCGTCGCGCCCTGCGGCGGCCGCCGCGTCCTCCGCGACCGGCCGGCCGTCGAAGCGCCGGATCCGCCCGCCCACGGAGATTTCGCCCTCGCTCCCCACGAGCCGCGTCCCGAGGGGGTTCGCGCAACCGTTCACGTGGCGGCCCCAGGCCGCGACGTGCAGGCCCTCGCCGTAGTCGTAGTCGATCGCGAGCTCGTCGTAGATGTTGCCGATCCCGGCGGGGCGGCGCCAGCGCGCGCCCATGCCGAGCGCGCTCACGGGGGTGCGCCCGATGAACCAGTTCGCGAGATCGATCTCGTGGATCGCCTGCTCGGTGATCTGGTCGCCGCTCATCTCCCAGAAGTGGTACCAGTTGTTCGCGAGGTAGGAGGCGTTCGTGTCGGTCGGGCGGCGCGGATGGACCCACATCGCCCCGTGGCAGCGGTAGACGCGCCCTGCGACAATCCGGCCGATCGCGCCGGCGCGGACGGGGCCGATCTGCCTGAGGAAGCGGTTCGAGTGGCGGTGGAGCGTCCCCGAAAGGATCGAGAGGTTCTTCGCCTTCGCGTCCGCGACCGTCTTGAGGAAGGCGCGGAGGCCGCGCGGGTCGGTTGCGACCGGCTTCTCGGCGAAGATGTGCCGGCCGGCCGCGACGCAGGCGGCGGCCTGGCGCGCGCGGAAAAGCGGCGGCGTGCAGAGGAGGACGATGTCGCAGTCTGCCGCGACCACGTCCTTGTAGCCGTTCGCGCCGCCGAAGGCCATCTTCTCGTCGACGCCGTAGCAGCGGCAGACGTCCACCGCGCGCTGCCGGTCG
>OIYX01000162.1_pt1 | contig 23556 bp, 12 predicted proteins | sample 1588431 | NCBI WGS metagenome assembly OIYX01 (sample SAMN03283241) | human gut metagenome | biome: human-associated habitat; material: feces | host: Homo sapiens | place: Peru | collected 2012
GCGGCTGCGACAACGGCTGCGGCTGCCATTCGGGCTGCGGCTGCTGAGCGGATAAGAAAAAGGGGGCTGCCGAAGCAGCCCCCGATTTGTTCAGCCCACGGGCGCGGGCACCCCGGCGCGGACGGAATACTCCGTGACGCCGCAGATCGTCTCGCCGTCGATCTGCAGCGCGGTCGGGCGGTCAAAGCGCACGGTGATCTCATGCCCGGTCAGGATCTGCACCATCTCCTCATGCTTCACATGCTCGCCCTTGAAGATCGAGGGGAATACGAGCAGCGTCTTGAGCTTCCCGGAGCCGTAGAGCACGCAGGTGGACACCGTGCCCGCCGGGTTATTGCGCCGCTGATCCGGCGTGACCATCATGCCGCCGCCATAAAACCGGCCGTGCATCGTCGGGGCAAGCCAGACGCGGCGGAATTCGTGCGTCTGCCCGTCGACCGTCACGGTGGCGTTCACGGGGCGGTAGTGAAACAGCAGCCCCTTGATGGCAATGGAAGTATAGTTGACGGGCTTGTCCGTCGTCGCGCGCAGGCGGTCGCCGACCTCGCAGCAGTAGCCGTCGATGCCGTAGCCGATGCCGTTGAGGAACCTCCGGCTCTCGCCGTTGACCGTCACGACCGGCAACGCCTTCAGGTACGGCCGCAGCGAAAACGGCGCAGCGTCGTCCGGCTTGCCCAGATCGCGCAGGAAGTCGTTGCCGCTTCCGGTCGCGTAGTAGAGCAGCTCGTTGGGGAACGAATCGCAGTCGACCTCGTTGAGGAACCGGTTGATCGTCCCGTCGCCGCCGGTCAGCACCGTCACGTCCTCTGGCGCAAGCGTCCGCAGGAGCGACGCGCAATCCTCGAGCTTCGTCAGGTCGTGATAGCGGCGCGCGCCGTCCGTCAGGATCGTCTCGAGCCTCCGCGCGCGCTCCTTTCCCTTGCCGTTTCCGGCCAGAGGATTGAAAAGAATATGATATGTCACGAAAAAATTCCTCTCTTTTTCTCGGATATTTAGGGGGCTCCGCTTTCCGTATTATATTCCTTATCCCGACATTATGCAAGACAAAAATTTCATACTTGCCCAAAAACGCCCCGGTTCAAGAATTTTCTTGCGTTTTTTCCCGCCGCATGTTATAATGACCTATAATCGCTAAGCAGAATGTTTCGCGTTTATCGAAGAACCCGTAAAATCGTTTGGGAGTGATCTGAATTTGAGAAAGCAACTGCATCCAGAGCGCGTCCTCCCGCATTTCGCGCTGGAGGGCACGCCCGTTTTCTGCAAGGAATACGGCTCCGGGCATATCAACAGCACCTATCAGGTGAAAACCGACGGCGGCAAAATCTATATTCTTCAGCGAATCAACAAGTATGTCTTCAACGACCCGGTGGCCGTGATGGAAAACATCGGCGCGATCACGGAATATCTGCGCGACCGCGTGGAGGATCAGAGCGAGATCCTGCATTTTCAGCAGAGCGACAGCGGTACATACTACTATGTCGACACAGACGGCGAATTCTGGCGCTGCTATGAATACGCCGACGGCATCTGCCTCGAGGCACCGGAATCCGACCGCGATTTTTACGAGAGCGCGATCGCCTTCGGCCGCTTTCAGGAGATGCTCTCGGACTTCCCGGCGGCTGAGCTGCACGAAACGATCCCGCTGTTCCACAACACGGTCGACCGCTACCGTCAGTTCCACGAGGCGCTCGAGCGCAACGAGGCCGGCCGCGCGGAGAAGATCCCCGGCGAGATCAACTTCGTGCTCGACCGCGAGGCAGAGGCCGGGACGATCTGCTCCCTGCTTGACAGCGGCGAGCTTCCGCTCCGCGTGACGCACAACGACACCAAGCTCAACAACGTCCTGCTCCACCGCCGGACGCGCAAGGCGCTCTGCGTGCTCGATCTGGACACCGTGATGCCCGGCTCGGCGCTTTATGATTTCGGCGACTCCATCCGCTTCGGCGCGGCGACCGCCGCCGAGGACGAGCGCGACCTTTCCAAAATGTCCATCGACCTGAATCTGTTCCGCGTTTATACCTCCGGCTATCTCAAGGCCTGCCCCGGTCTGACCGACAAGGAGGTCGAGCTGCTGCCGCTGGGCGCGAAGATCATCACGCTGGAGCTGGCGGTGCGCTTCCTGACGGACTATCTCAACGGAGATCGTTATTTCAAGACCGACTATGAGGAGCACAACCTGATCCGCGCCCGCACGCAGATGAAGCTCGTTGCCGACATGGAGCGCAAGTGGCCGCAGATGCAGCAGATCGTCCGAGAGGAAGCCGCAAAACGATAACAAAAGGAGACTGCCCATGAAGTATCTAGGAATCGACTATTCCGTCCGAAATCTGCCCGAGCTGGATCCGGATTTCATCCCCTTCGGCGTCTGGATCGACGCCTATGAGCAGGGCGCCGAGCAGCCCCTGACCATCGCCATTGAGCGCGACAAGGGAAAGATCTCCGTCCGCCACACCAAGATCCATGGCACGCCCGAGCTGGCGGAGGCCGACTATCGCTTCGTCGAGCGCTATGTCAAGTTCCTGCTCTGGTCGATCGGCGGCTTCCGCATCTATATCTGCGGAAATTCCGCCCTTGCGCAGCGCCTGCAAAAGGCCTACACCCTCGAGGGTGAGCGCAAATTCGACGTGCAGTTCATGCAGGACGTCTATGAAGTCCCCTTCGAGGTCATCGACTGCGCCCCGGAGGACTGCCCCGCGGCGAACGAAGCCTCCGTCTCCATCGGCGGCCACATGGAAGGCTGCCGCATCGGCTTCGACGCGGGCGGCTCCGACCGCAAGGTCTCGGCCGTTATCGACGGCAAGACCGTCTATTCCGAGGAGGTCGTCTGGCATCCGAAGACGATGAGCGACCCGCAGTACCACTTCGACGGCATCGTCGAGGCCTTCAAAACGGCCGCCTCGAAAATGCCGCGCGTGGACGGCATCGGCGTCTCCTCGGCAGGCGTTTTCATCGGCAACAGCCCGATGGTCTCCTCCCTGTTCATCAAGGTCCCGCGCGAAAAGCGCGAGCTGGTCAAGTCGATCTATGACCGCGCGGCCAAGGAGCTGGGCGACGTGCCCATCGTCGTTGCAAACGACGGCGACGTGACGGCGCTTGCCGGCGCAATGGGTCTGGAGACCGGCTCGGTCATGGGCATGGCCATGGGCACGAGCGAGGCCGTCGGCTATGTCGACGCGGACGGCAACGTTCTCGGCTGGCTCAACGAGCTGGCCTTTGCGCCCGTCGATCTGTTTGAGCGCGCCGAGCAGGACGAATGGTCGACCGACCTCGGCGTCGGCTGCAAATATTTCTCGCAGGACGCGGTCATCAAGCTCGCGCCGCGCGCCGGGATCGAGCTGGACGCCGCCCTCACCCCGGCCGAGAAGCTCAAGGCCGTGCAGGAGCTGGCCGAGCGCGGCGACGAGCGCGTCAAGCGCGTTTTCGCGTCCATCGGCGCTTATCTGGCGCATACGCTCAAGCTCTATTGCAGATTCTATGACGTGCACCACATGATCGTGCTCGGACGCGTGATGTCCGGCATCGGCGGGAGCATCATTCTCGACAACTGCCTGCGCATCCTGCGCGAGGAATATCCCGCGCTGAACGAAAAGGTGCGCGTGATGCTCCCGGATGAAAAGACCCGCCGCGTCGGCCAGTCCGTCGCCGCCGCGAGCCTGCCGGAGCGCCGCTCCTGAAATGACACGGAGGAAGCCTATGAACTACAAAAACGCAAACATTTACACCGAGAAATTCCGCTTTGAGCGCGGCGCATTTTCCGTTGAAAACGGGCGCTTCTGCCATGTTTTGCAGGAGCAGCCCGATGCCGTCGACCTGCACGGAGCCTATGTCATCCCCGGCCTGATCGACGTGCACACGCACGGCAACTCCGGCGCGGATTTTTCCGACGGAGTGCTTGCCGGTGTGGAAAAAATGGCCGAATATCTGGGCAAAAACGGCGTGACCTCGTTCGCGCCCGCGTCGATGACGCTGCCCTATGAGACGCTGGCGGCCGCCTTCGCCTCGGCGCGCGCATTTGTCGACGAAAATCGCGCGGACTGCGCCGCCCTGCGCGGCATCCAGATGGAAGGGCCGTTCTTCTCCGAAAAGAAAAAGGGCGCGCAGAACGGCGCGTACCTCCGCGACCCGGATTTCGATGCCTTCCGCAAGCTGTTTGAGGACTGCGGCGGGCTGGTGCGCATCGTCGACGTCGCGCCGGAGCTTGAGGGCGCCTGCGATTTCATCCGCAAGGCAAGCAAGCTCTGCACCGTCTCCATCGCGCACACCGACGCCGACTATGACGCCGCCGCCGCAGGGATCGCGGCCGGTGTGACCCATCTGACCCACCTTTATAACGCCATGCCGGCCATCCACCACCGCAAGCCCGGCGTGATCGCCGCCGCCGCCGAGGCCGAGGCCGTCAGCGCCGAGCTGATCTCCGACGGGCAGCACGTTCATCCGGCATCCGTGCGGCTGGCGTTCCGCATCTTCGGCGCGGCGCGCATGGTGCTCATCTCCGACTCGCTGCGCTGCTGCGGAATGCCCGACGGCGAATACGAGCTGGGCGGTCAGCAGGTCTTTTTGAAGGACGGCATCGCCCGTCTGGCCGACGGCACGATCGCCGGCTCGGCGACGAATCTTTATGACTGTATGCTGCGCGCGATCTCCTTCGGCATCCCGCGCGAGGACGCCGTGCGCGCCGCGACCTATAATCCCGCACGGCAGCTCGGGGTGCTCGACGAGGTCGGCTCGATCCGCGACGGCAAGGTCGCCGATTTCGTGCTCTGCGACGCAGAGCTGAACCGCAAGGCGGTCTACCGCGCCGGAAACGAGCTGTAATACTGATTCTTGATTCAAATATTGAATCAAACTCGCATCGTGCGAATGCACGCTGCGCCGTTGGCGCACTAAAGCAAAAGCTACCGCCGGGGGCAGGCATTGCCTGCCCCCGGCGGTAGCTTTTATTGTGCAAAGTCCGGCGAAGCGCGTCGGCGCAATTGCACGGCAGCCTTAGGAAAGCTCTGATTCAATCGCAAGAGCGATCAGCGAGGGATTATGTTTTCAAACCGATCAGTTGGAGAAAAAGACCCGCTGAGCGCCGCAGCCGATTGATTCATACTAGAATCTGTTAAAAAGCTTGAAAAGCTTTTTATAGCGCCGAAGACGCGTCAGATTCTGCATGAGACGGCGCAGCGTGCATTCGCACGCTGCGAGTGTGCGTAGCACACGGGATTCTTGATTAAAACTATGAAATATTTTAATCAAGAATCCGTATTAGAGGTTCCTTAGCGCTTTAGCCCTTCGGCTCCTCGGTCGTTTCGTCCTCGGCTTCGGAGGAAGCCTCAGCCTCGTCGGTCGGCAGAGCCGTGCTCTCCTCGGCGTTATCCTCCAGATGCTCCATGGCGTAGCTCACCATGTCGAAGATGCGGATCTTCGTGAAGTCGAAGCGAAGCGGATACTGCTCGCGCAGCTCGGCCATTCTCTCGGTCAGCTTGGTCTGAACGAGCTGGTCGCGGGCGGTCTCCATCCACGCCTTTGTCTCGGTCTGGCCGACGAAATACATGATGTGGTAGCCGAAATCGGTCTTGATGACGTCGGAATCGCCGGGCTTGCGGCTCTCGTCGAAGCACCAGTCGTTGAACTCCGTGACCATTTTTCCGGGCTGGACGTCCTCATAAAGGCCGCCGTTCTGTTTCGAGCCGCCGTCGTCGGAATACTCCCCGGCCATGGCCGCGAAGGCGTCCTCGGTCGGGTCGTCCTGCCACTGCTCATAAAGCTCGTTGGCCTTCTCCTCGGCAGCAGCCCACTGCTCCTCGGTGTATTCGCCGGTGGTCGTGTCCTTGTCGCCCTCCGGCTGGATCAGCACGTGGCGCACGGAAATGTTGTTGACCTTCAGCACGCCGTCCTCTTGATAGCTTGCGGCGTTGGCGTCGTACTCGGCCTCGACGTCTGCGTCGGTGACCGTTGCGCCGATCTCCTCGCGCAGCGTTGCGGAGTAGTCATAGGTGGTGTAGTACAGACGCATATAGTCCTGATAGGTCGCCGCATCGACACCGCCGCCGAAATTCGCCTGAAGATAGGCGTCGGCAGAGCTGAAGTTGTTGTTCTTGGCCTCGGTGACAAATTCGCCGTTTTCGTCGGTGATGGAGGCGATCAGCTTCTCGTTTTCCTCGCTGAGCTGATAGCCGCTGGCGGCCGCCGCCTGAGACAGCGCGTAGCTGTCGGCCAGGTTGTCCGTCGCGCTTTCCAGCATGTACTGCTCCCATGTGCGATCCTGCGCAAGAGAATCCTGCTCATAGAGCGGCTTGTTGCTGTCGAGGCCGAGCTGGGCGGCATAGCTGCCGTAGGAATTCATGAAGCTATAGAACTCCATCCAGAAGCTGAATTGCAGGAAACGGTTCGTATAGACCGGCTCGTCCTTGTCGTTCACGGCGATGACCGCGTTCATCACATCGTCGTCGGGCGTGGCCGTCTTGACGGAGTAGTTGCTCAGCGCCGTCACGGTGTTGTCCCCGTAATGCGTCTGCGGCGCCTCGGTCGTCGTCTCCGGCGCCGTCTTGCCCGCGCAGCCGGAGAAAAGCATCAGCGCTGCCAGCAGGAGCGCCGCAAATTGCTTTGTTTTCATTTGGCTTGATTCCTTTCTGCGTTTTGATCCATTCGGTCAAAATAAACTGTATGTTTTATCATAGCACATTGCGCCGAAAAATGCAAGAACAACGCGGAAGAAACTTTTGGTTCCCCCGCGTTGTGCTCCTGTGCATGAAAGACCCGAAGGCGCGCCGGATCACATGAACGGCTTCATGCTCTCGGTGACCTTCGCCGGGTCGTCTGAAACGACGACCGTGAAGGACATTTGGTTGGCCTTGCCGAAGGCCTCGCACCACTGGACAAAGTCCTCGACTTCGGCGATCGTTGCATCCGGGACGAGCTTATAGAAGCTGTCGATGAACACATGGCTGATGTCAAAATTGCCGGCATGAAGGCCGCTGATAAAGCCCTTGAGGAGCGGCAGCGTCTTCATTTCGTATTCCTGATAGTCGATCAGGCGCACACGGATATCCAAATCAAAGCGCAGCTTCGTGCCCTTTTCGATGCAGACCACACTGCCTGCCTCGTTTTTCACTGCCTCGTTGATGTCATGAATCAGTTGCTTGGTTTTGCCGGAGCCCTTGAGCCCCATGATAAGCTTGACCATAGGTAATCCCTCCTGTTCTGATTTGATTGTATCAGATTTTTGCAGAAAATGCAACCATGGATTGCGTCTGAAATCCACGAAAAAAATTTCAGTTAGGGGATTCCATTTTTTTGTGAATTGTGCTATGATTAAATTTAACGGCGCCGGTTCTATCTGACACCGAAAAGAGACCCAATATACAAATTAAGGAGAGAACAAAATGAAGCACCTCATGAAACGAACTGTCTCGTTGCTGTTGCTGCTGTCTCTGGTGGCCGCCCTGTTCGCGGGCGTGACGTTCCAAGCCTCGGCAAAGAACAACGACCACCGCGGCACCCTCTGCACGAGCCTGAGCGCGAAGGCGAAGGCCTACTACACCGGCTCTTACGCCTATGACAAAATGTCCGCATTGTCCGGCGGCAGCACCGACTGCGTCACCTCGATGGACAGCGCGCTCTACAAGAGCCTGAAATCGCTGATGTCCTCGACGCAGACGAACCAAGTCAGCTATAAGTCGCTGACTAAGTACTGGCCGACGACCGACAACAACATCCTGTTCTATGCCGATCAGACCGGCTCGGGCTACAACCGCGAGCACGTCTGGCCGAAGAGCCGCGCCTCCTTCTATCAGAAAAACGGCGGCTGCGACCTGCACCATCTTCGTCCGGCCAACCAGACGGTCAACTCCACCCGTTCGAACTACACCATGGGCTATGTCAACGGCGTGATCAACGGCTGCTCGACCTATCAGTACGGCGGCCGCACCGTCCTGTGGTACTCCGCAGGCAACGACCTCGTTGAGGTTCGCGACAACGTCAAGGGCGACGTCGCCCGCATCCTGCTCTATGTCTACTGCCGCTGGGGTCAGCCGAACCTGTATCAGAACGTCAAGAAGGAGAATCTGCCCGCCCTCGATTCCGACGACAAGGACAACAACGGCAAAAAGGTCATTGAAAGCCTTGACACCCTGCTCAAGTGGTGCAAGAGCGACCCGGTCGACACGTGGGAAATGACCCGCAACGACGAGACGCAGACCATTCAGGGCAACCGCAACGTCTTCATCGACTACCCGGAATATGCGTGGCTGGTTTTCGGTCAGGACATCCCGAATGATATGCAGACCCCGTCCGGCGAGGCTGCGCACGCCGCGCCCGCCTGCGACCATGCGTGGGACGACGGCGTCGTCACAACCGAGCCGACCTGCACGGAAAAGGGCGTCAAGACCTACACCTGCTCGAAGTGCAGCAAGACCAAGACCGAGGAGCTTCCGGCTCTGGGTCATATCGACGAAAACAAGGACAGCCTCTGCGATCGCTGCGGCGCGAAGCTGGGCGAGGATCTGAAGCCGGCCGGCAACCAGTACGTCAAGGCCGCTTCGCTGAAGGACGGCGACGAGGTCGTTCTCTACAACGCAGGCAACGGCAAGGCGCTTGCCGGTGAGATGAGCAGCTACTATGTCGCCGGTGTCGACGTGACGCCTGCCGACGGCAAGATCACCGATCCGGACGCCAAGCTGGTCTGGAAGGTCAAGAAAAACTCGGATGGTTCCTTCACCTTCACGCAGGACGGCGGCAACATTCTGGGCACGGATTCCAGAGAGAATAACGGCAAGACCTATTATAACCTCTATGTTAGCGGCGAGCACAAGAGCACGTGGACGGTTGAGGTTGCCAATGCGGAAACCTCCGCGAACTATATCTACAGCTCTGCTATGACCGGCAGCTATGGCAAGATCTATGTTGAGTGGTATGCTGATAAGGCTGCGTTCTCCGCTTACGACACCAGCACGGATCGCGTTACGGAGAAGGACTTCGGCTTCCAGTTCTATGTCAAGACCGCCGATGCGCCCCATGTTCACACTTGGGACGAGGGCGTTGTGACGACCGAGCCGACCTGCACGGAAAAGGGCGTCAAGACCTACACCTGCACGGTCTGCAAGGAAACCAAGACCGAGGAGCTTGCGGCTCTGGGTCATATTGACGAAAACAAGGACAACCTCTGCGACCGCTGCGGCGCGAAGCTGAGCGAGGATCCGAAGCCGACCTATTCCGACTTCACCGATCTGGATTCGAACGGCTGGTACCGCGACGGCATCAACTACATGATCGAAAACGGCATGATGAACGGCGTCGGCGACGGCATGTTTGAGCCGAACGGCAACGTGACGCGCGCCATGCTCGTGACCATCCTCTACCGTCAGGCCGGCTCTCCGAGCGTCGAGGGCAAAACGAACCCGTTTATTGACGTCAAGCCCAACAAATATTACACCAACGCTGTGATCTGGGCCTTCCACAACGGCATCGTCAACGGCGTCTCCCCGACCGAATTTGAGCCGGAATCCAACGTCACCCGCGAGCAGATCGCGACGATCCTCTACCGTCAGGCCGGCAGCCCCGCCGTTACCGAGACGGATCTGAGCCGCTTCCTCGACGCGTCCGACGTCAGCAGCTACGCGGCCAACGCCGTGCGCTGGGCGGTCGCCGAGGGCGTCATCAAGGGCTCGACGGTCGTCACGGCCGAGCAGCTCTACACTGCGGCACTGAACGAGCTGGATCAGAATTTCTCGTCTTACAGCTATCACTTCGCCGACCTGAACGGCGACGGCTTCCCCGCCCTGATTGCCAATGTGCCCGACTTTAACGTCGGCACGAACTACTGGATGTTCTTCGACGTGTTCAACGGCGAATTCGTCTCGCTGGGCTATATGGAGGTCGACGGGCAGGCTGAAGAGGAGGGCTTCTTCGTCACCGACGCCGGTGTGCTCTACTACCTCGACCGTCTGGACAACAGCCAGTTTGTGATTTATCGCGTCGACCAGAAGGCCGACGGTTCGCTGGATCTGAAACTCGTCGAGGACGACACGAGCTACGACGAAACCTTCACGGGCGATCCGGTTGCTTCCTATCTTAACTCGGTCGGCGCGCACAAGCTCGACACCTACTATAAGCAGGGCGGCGTTCCGGAGTCCTTCCGCGACATCAAGCTTCTCGCGCTCTATCCGAAGGATACCGCCACCCGCGCGGAGATCTCCACCATGCTCATGCGCTATCTGACCAAATAATTCAAGCAAAATAACCAAGACCCCCGGGGACACCGCATCGCGGCATCCCCGGGGGCTTTATCGTCAAAAGGCCATGCGGCGGAAAAGCTCCGCCGCATGGCCTTTTTTTCGGGCTGTCAGCCGGCCAGTGTGGCGGCAAGAACAGCCTTGATCGTGTGCATCCGATTCTCGGCCTCGTCAAAGACAATGGAGCGGCTGCTCTCAAAGACCTCGTCCGTGACCTCGAGGGCATCGAGGTGGAAGCGGTCGCCGATCTGGCGGCCGATTCCGGTGTTGAGGTCGTGGAAGGCGGGCAGGCAGTGCATGAACACGGCGCGCTCCCCTGCATTGTCCATCAGCTCGGTCGTGACCTGATAGGGCAGCATCTTCTGCAGACGCTCCTCCCATGCCTCCATCGGCTCGCCCATGGAGACCCAAACGTCGGTGTAGATCACGTCGGCGCCGGCAGTGGCCTTCACCGGATCGGTCTCAAAGGCCAGCGTCGCGCCGGTCTGCGCGGCGATCTCCTCGCAGCGCGCGATCAGCGCCGGGTCGGGGAAGAAGCCCTCCGGGCCGCAGGCGACGAAATGCAGGCCGAGCTTGGCGCAGCCGACCATCAGGGAATTGGCCATGTTATAGCGGCAGTCGCCCATAAACACGAGCTTGCGCCCCTTGAGGTCGCCGAAGTGCTCGCGGATCGTCAGCATGTCGGCGAGGATCTGCGTCGGGTGGAATTCGTTGGTCAGGCCGTTCCAGACGGGGACGCCGGCGTGCTTCGCCAGCTCCTCGACGATGCTCTGGCCGAAGCCGCGGTACTCGATGCCGTCATAGAGGCGGCCGAGGACGCGGGCAGTGTCGGCAATGGACTCCTTTTTGCCGATCTGCGAGCCGGTCGGGTCAAGATAGGTGACATGCATCCCGAGATCGTAGGCCGCGACCTCAAAGGAACAGCGCGTGCGCGTGGAGGTTTTTTCGAAGATCAGCGCGATGGATTTGCCCTTGCAGCACTCGTGCGCAACGCCGGCCTTTTTCTTCGCCTTGAGGTCGGCGGCGAGGTCGAGCAGCCCCGTGATTTCCTCGGGCGTGAAGTCCAGCAGGGTCAGGAAGGATTTGTCTTTCAGGTTCATAATGTTTCCTCATTTCTCCGCGCAGGTCTTGAGCACCTGAATCGCGGTTTTTAACTGTTCCGCCGGGATGTTAAGCGCCGGGAGCAGGCGGACGCGATCCTTTGCCGTTGTCACAAGGACACCGCGCTCCAGCGCGAGCTCGGCGCATTCGCGCGCGGGGCGCGCCGTCTTAACGCCGATCATCAGCCCCATGCCGCTGACGCATTCCACGCCGGGCGCGCCGGTCAGCTCGCGGAAAATATAGTCCGAGCGCTCGCGCACACCGCGCAGCAGCGGCTCGTCGATGCGGCTGAGGATGCTCACGCCGCCCGCGCAGGCGACAGGGTTGCCGCCGAAGGTCGAGCCGTGGTCGCCGGGCTGAAGCACCTCGGCCACGCGCGCGCCGAGCAGCGTCGCGCCGAGCGGCAGACCGCCGCCGATGCCCTTGGCCGTGGTGACGACGTCGGGCGTCAGGCCGTAATTCATATAGCCGTAAAGCTTGCCGCTGCGGCCGTTGCCGAGCTGCACCTCGTCGCAGATCAGAAGCACCTGATATTGCTCCGCCAGCGCGCGGATGTCGTCTGCGAACGCCTGCCCGATCGGCATGACGCCGCCCTCGCCCTGCACGCATTCGATCATGATCGCGGCGCAGGGATGCTCCTTCAGCAGGCGCTCCAGTCCGGCGCGGTCGCCCACGTCGGCGTAGAGAAAGCCCGCCGGAAGCGGCTGAAAATTGCGGTGGAAGACCTCCTGACCGGTGGCGGCCAGCGTGGCCAGCGTGCGGCCGTGGAAGCTCTTGTTCAGCGTGATGATGTTATAAAACTCCGCGCCCTTTGCCTCGGCCGCCCACTTGCGCGCGACCTTGATGGCGCATTCGTTCGCCTCTGCCCCGGAATTGGAGAAAAAGACGCGCTCCATGCCCGTGCGCGTGCACAGCAGCTCGGCCAAACGCGCGACCGGCTCGCAATAGTAGAGATTCGAGCAGTGCTGGAAGCGGTCGAGCTGCGCGATGACCGCACGCTTCCACTGCTCGTCTTGAAGACCGAACAGATTCACGGCGATCCCGCTGCCGAGGTCGATATATTCCCGCCCGTCCGAGCCGACGACCGTTGAGCCGTGCCCCTGCACGATCTCGAGCGGGAAGCGGCGGTAGGTCTTGGCCAGATAGCGGGCGTCTGTTTCAAAAACCGTCATTAGAATTCCTCCGAGTCGGCCGGTTGCCGACAGGAACATTATACGCCACACAGCGCGTTCGGTCAAGCATAAAAAACGCCCTGCCAGCCGCGGCTGGCAGGGCAATGCCGATCGTGATGTGGCGCGACGGCGTCAGACCGGAGGCGCCTCTGGCGCTCCGTGGATATGCGCTCGCATTGGATAAGCTGTGCCCTGATTATAGCACGGCTCGCGCAAAAAGGCTGTCGAACGCCGTCGCAGCTGCAAAAATCACGGATTGGTTTTGCTGAGGCTCTCGACGCAGCGCGTGTAGCGCGTGATGATCGCGACCACCTGCGCACGCGTCGCGGCCAGATCCGGCTCAAATTTGCCGTCCATGCCGTTGATGATGCCGGCCGCAGTCGCCCATGAGACGGCGTCGGTCGCATAATCGAGGATGTCGGCCGCATCGCGGTAGGAGACGGAGAGGTTCGCGTGCTTCGAGGTGTCGATGCCGACCTTATTCGCGTAGCGATAGAGGATCGTCACGATCTGCTGGCGGGAGATGTTTTCCTCCGGACGGAAGGTGCCGTCCTCAAAGCCGAGCACCAGCTTTTCCTCGGCGCTCCACGCCACGGCGTTCATGTACCAACCGGACGTCAGATCCGGGAAGATGGCGGAAGGATTCGTCGAGACGATCTTGCTGCCGGCCAGACGCCACAGCGCGGTGACGAACTCGGCGCGGGTCATGGAATCCTCCGGCGCGAAGAACGCCTGACTGCGTCCGTTGAACGTGCCGTTGCGAACGGCCTCGTCGATGTACTCCGTGTACCATGCGTCGTCGGGCACGTCGACAAAGCTCATGTCGTACTTGCTGACGCGTCCGCAATTGACGCAGACATAGGTCACCTTGCCGCTTTCGTCGATCTTTTCCTCGTTGTCGTGGCCGGTCGGCTTGCCGAGCACCTTTTCGTAGACCTCGCCGCAGGTGCACACCAGATGCATGTGACCCTGCTCGCTGCAGCTCGCCTGAACGACGTCCGCCGTCTTCAGCTCGTGCATCAGGCCGGTCTTGCGGTCGAAGTGATAGGTGGTTTCGCCCAGCGTGAACCAGCCGGTCGTGAATCTGCCGCCGATGAAATACATCTGCTTGCCGGTCGCGCGGTCGAACGCCCAGCCGGTGTAGGTCGCGGAGACCTCCTCGCCGTCGTGCAGGCGGCAGCTCAGCCGGCCGGTCATGCGGTCATAGACGATCTCGTGGCTCTCCGGCTTGGGATCCGGATCGGGCTTCGGGTCGGGATCGGGCTTGGGATCGGGATCGGGCTTGGGATCGGGATCGGGCTTCGGATCAACGGGCTTTTCCTTTGTGAAGGAATCGAGCAGGACGCCGTCGACGTTATAGGCCGAGATCGTGAGCTTATTCTCCGTGGCGTCGGCCAGCATATAGAGCGATTCATACTCCTGCGTGATGGCCGCAAAGTGGAAGTCCTCGTTGTCGACCGCCTTATAGTTGAGGTTGCGGGACTTTTCGCCGAGGTCGCCGCAGATGAAGTAGCTGATGCCGGCGGCCTTGTCCACCTTGCCGCCCTTGAGCGGCTCGGTGCGGGCATAGGAGTGGTCGTGGCCGGAGAGCATCACGTCGATGCCGGCGGCCTCCATTGCGGGGACCAGGGTGTCCTGATATTTCGCGCCCGTTCCGTCGTTCGGGTTGGTGAAGTATGCCGGCTCATGGATCATGACGAGCTTCCAGTCGCAGGTCGACTTGGCCGCGTCGTCCTTCAGCCACGCCGCGGCGGCCTTGAGGTCGGCGGTGTTGTTGATGACGGCGACATAGACGCGCCCGTACTCCACGGAGTAGAACTCGTTGGACGGGAGACGGAAGGCCGCTTTGGTCGTCTTGCCGTCCAGATTGCCGTAGTACTCATGGTTGCCCAGCGCATGGACGAGATATTTCCCGCCGACCGGGCTTTGCTGAAGCAGGTCGAGGATCTGCTGATAATGGACATAGTTGGCGCCGTTGTCGATGAAGTCGCCGGTTTGCAGGCCGAAGTCCACGCCGTGCTCGTCAACGGCCTTGAGCGTCGTGTTCAGATAGGCGATGGCCTCCGCGTCGTTCTCGGCAACGCCGGTCATCTGCGTATCGCCGAGGATATAGAACGAGGTCTTCTGCGGCTTCTCGGCCGCCTCGGTCGTGAAGCTCTGCATCTCGCTCCAGCCCTCCTCGCTGCCGTCGCCGACCCAGAACACGTAGGTCGTCGCCGGAGTCAGGCCGGTGAGGGACGCCGTGTTCACATAGGCCGCGTTCTGCGAGGTCGCAAACGGAAGCACCGTGCACTCGCCGCGCTGCGTCAGATAGTCGGTGTCCGGGCCGAGGCCGCGCTTGAGCGAGTCGAAGCGCTCCTTGGTCATATAACGGATATAGGCCTTGGCGCGGGCATAGCGCGGGTTGGAGAACCAGCTGATCGAGCGCTCCGTCGTCGGGTCGGAGACAAGGTCGTGGCGGATGGCAGTGGGCAGAGCGTTGTCGTTTCCGGCAAGCCCCAGAACCGTGGCCTTGGCCTCAAAGGACAGCCCCAGCTCGCTGGAGGCCGTGATGACGAATTCCGTGCCCTCGGGAAGCTCCTTCATCGCCTCGGTCGTCAGCATGCCGTTTTCGTCCGTCGCGCCGATCTCCGCGCCGTTCAGGAACACCTTGACGTCCTTGGCGGGCTTGCCGTCGATGTCATAGACGGTGATCTGGCAGGCATTTCCGACCAGCATCGGGGCGACGGAAATGGTGTAGTACGCGGTGACGTCGAGGACGGTGTAGCCGTAGGCATCCGTTCCGCGCTTGCCGTTTTCGTCGGTGAAGCTGATGTTCGTCACACGGTATTTGAGGTGATCGACCTCGGGGTCGACCGTCGCGGGGATCTCGAAGCTGACCGTTGCAAGCTCGCCTGTCATGCCCTCGGCCTTTTCGACCTTGAGCACGAGCTTGCCCTTTTTGTAGCCGGTCGAGACAAATTCATAGCTGCCCTGCACGCCGTCTGCAAAGGTGACGACCGGGGCGCGGTACTGCGCGCCGCCCGCGTTCTGCGTCAGCGTGCCAAAATCGGTGTTGACGTCCGTGACGGTCATTTCAACGTCCTTCACGACGCCGTCCGCGGTGAGCTTCATCTCATAGCGGCCGCCCAGCGTCACAACGCCGTTGCCGCCGAAGGTGACCTTGACGTTCGAGGCGTTTTTCGCGTTGACCTCGAACTCGCGGGTCTGCTCGACGGTGTTGCCGCCGCCGTCGGTGATCTGAACCTTGAAGGTGTGGTGGCCGTTGCCCAGCATGGTGCGCGTGGTGGCGACGTTTTCGTCGCCGTCGGCAAGAATGCTCACACCGTCGATGAAGAAGGCCGTAGCGGTCGGGTCAATGCCCTTGCGGTTCGGGCTTTCGGGGTCGGAGAAGCGCGCCGAAAGCTCCACCTCGCCGGTTTCGAGCACGGTCGAGCCGTCCTTGGCGATCTCCGCGCCGTTGACGGTCATTGCGTCGATCACGGGGTTGATGAGGTCGTCGAGGTTCGTGCCGTAAACGACGCGGTAATCGTCAAAATACAGCGCGCCGTTATAGCGCCCCTCGCCGTTGGCCGGCGTGTAGCTCAGCCAGAGGAAGCCCTCGCCCTGCCGGATCTTCATCGGATGCTCGGCGGTGATGGAGGTGTGCAGATCGGAAAGGTCTGCATAGCAGTACATCCAGCCGACCCAGTCGATCGAGTTGATCTCCGTCTCGACGCCGTCGACGACGGTCTTATGGACGAGCTTGAGGTTTTTGGTGGAGTAGTCGCTGCCGTTCCAGACGGCGACGTCGGCCCAGACGTTGTAGCGGGGCGTGCCCTCCGGGGCATAGACCCAGATGCCGAGCTGCGTCGGGTAGCCCTCGATGTTGATCTCGTCGCCGCAGTAGCGGATGTAGAAGTTGGAGTTCGAGCTGTTGTCGAACGAGGAGTAGTCGTAATCCAGCTCCAGCGCATACTCGCCGGAGCGAACCGGCGCGCCGTCCTCGCGGGAGGTCGTCTTGACCGCGCCCGCGCCATAGGACTTGATGGAGTTGTTCGGCCAGAGATAGAAGGTGTAGCCGTTGGCGTGGAAGATCGGCGCGGCCGGAACTGCGGTGTCGTAGTTGCCGGTAAAGCGATAGGGCGCGGTCAGAAGAGCGGTCGTCGGGATCTCTTGGCTGTAGGTGCCGCCCGTGATGACCTCCAGCTCGGGGTAATCGCCGACGTAGCCGGGGCCGTATTCGCTGCCCTCCTCGTGGAAGCTCTTCTTGCCCCAGTGGAAGTGCGCGCCGGTCAGCGGGCCGTTCTCGTTCGGCTCGAAATTCTGGATCACGACCGGCATCTTGCCGATCTCGACGTCGATCGAGGCGGTCAGCTCCGTTCCGTCGCTCTTGGTGTAGCTGACGGTGATCTTGCCGCGCATGGTGCTCTCGGCCTTGGCGCTGTGGAAGAGATTGCCGTTCATCGTGCCGAAGGCCGCGGCCTCCGCGTCGATCGGCTCGATCTTCCATGCAAAGTCGCCGTCCTTATAGTGGATGGAGCGCTTGGCATATTTTGCGACCAGACCCAGATCGGAGTCGACGTCAAAGTCGAGCGAAATGGCCTCGCCGGTGAAGCCGAGGGTGTCGATGTCGGCAATGCGGACGGTCGTCGTGCCGTAAACGGTCTGACCCTTTTGCAGGCGGACGGTGACCTCGCCGGTGAAGCCGGCCTTGGCCGTGAAGCGCCCGTCGGAGTCGATGCTGCCTGCGGCGGCGTCGACCACCCAGTTCAGGTCATTCGGAAGCTCCGCCTCGCCGCCGACCTTGTCCACGCCGATCGCGCTGAACTGCACGGTGCTGCCGGGCGTATAGACCTCGTTGTTCGGCTCGATGGCCGCGTGGTCAAATTTGCCGTCGCCGGCGGCCGTGGAGATCATCAGCAGGGACGAGGCGACCTCGCGCTCCGGGCCGTCGGAGGGCGAGTTGCGAACCGTCAGACGGCTCTCGCCCTCGTGGACGGAGGCAAAGGTCGCAGAGCCGCCGCCGTCGAGATAGAGCGCGTTGACGCAGCCGAAACCCTTCATGATTTCCGCCGCCTCATAAACCGTCATGCCGACGGAATACGGCTCCTGACGGCCGTCGGCGATGAAGGTCGTCAGCGTGCCGTCGGCCTTCAGGCCGATGGCGTTGCGCGGCGCGAGATAGGTATCGTCCGGGCTGACGGCGATCTCGCCGTTTTTGACCAAATAGAACGGCCCGGAGACCGCCTCGAGCACGTCGGAATGATCCGTGCCGTAGTCGCGGATGGCATAGCTGCCGTCCTTCAGAACGGCAAAGTAGGGCTCCTGAGTGCCGTTGTTATCGGTCTGGATGACGTTGCCCTCCATGATGAGATAACCGAGCGGCTGGAGCGTCTGCATGTTATAGTAGTCGCCGTTGGTGGCAAAGAGCACCTTTTCTCCGGTGGCCTTCTCGTATGCGGCGGCCTGATCGGTGGTGCGTGCCATGCTCCAATGGCTGGACAGGTTGCTCGCGGTCTCCTTGCGGCTGCTCGGCGTGCTGCCGGGCGTATAGTAGCCGTTATAGGACGCCTTAAATGTGACCTGCGCGTCCGGCGCGATCGTGCTGATAAAGCCCGCGACCTGTGCGTCGCCGGTGGCATTATTCAGGAAGATCTGCGTCTCCGTCACGCCCTTGGTCAGCGTGTATTCCGTCTGGGAGACAAGGAATCTCCCCTCGGGCGGCTCCACGGTGACCGCCGGCGCGGCAAGGCTTGCCGGGACGGCTCCGAGCAGCATGACAACTGCAAGCAGCGCCGCCAGACAGCGGGATATGCGGTTCCAATGCTTCATGTTTCAACCTCCTAAAGTTTGCTCCGCGCGCGGGCAGGCGCGCGAAAGACGCTTTCCCCGGCTCGCCGGAAAAAGCGAAATTGTGACGGCCTTCGCCAATCGACAAGGGCAATCTTATCACACAATCACATAAAATGCAAGTGCAGAATCCAAAATTCCCGTTATCTTGCATTACTTGCGTCGCCGCAAGGCGCAAAAAGAGACGGCGCAAGCACCCGGCTCGCCCCGTCCCTTTTGCGTTATTCCCTTTTCAGCTCCGGCAGAAGCATATGCAGCGCGGCCGAGCAGGCGGCCTGCCGGTTCTCGACACGGCTCCCGTTCAGCTCCAGACGCAGGCAGCGCGTGCCGGCAGCCTCGGCGCAGGCGACGAAGATCTCGCCCACATTCGGATTCTTCGGGTCGGCGGAGGGGCCGGCGTTGCCGGTGATGCCGATGCCGTAGTCGGCGCGCAGCCTTTGGCGCACGCCCTCGGCCATTTGGCGCGCAACGGTCTGGCAGACTGCGCCCTCCTCCTCCAGAACGTCCTCATCGACGCCCAGAAGCGCTTTTTTTGCCTCGTAGGCATAGGTCACAACGCCGCCGAGATAGACCCGCGACGCGCCGGGAACATCCGTCAGCAGCGCGCCGAGCAGCCCGCCGGTGCAGCTCTCGGCGGTGGCAAGCGTCTTGCCGACGGTGGTGAGCGTCAGGACGACGCACTGCGCGTCCTCACGAATTGCGGCCTGATCGATGTACAAAGCGCATCCCTCCTTATACTAGATACTAGAATCTGTTAAAAAGCTTGAAGAGCTTTTTATAGCGCCAACGGCGCGTCAGATTCTGCATGAGACGGCGCAGCGTGCATTCGCACGCTGCGAGTGTGCGTAGCACACGGGATTCTTGATTAATAAGAATCAGTATTAAAAATCGGCTCAGCCCTGATAGCGCACCCGGATCTGCTCGGTGTTCTCCAGTGCCCGCGCGATCAGCGCCTCGAAATCGAGCGGCGCGCAGGCGCGGTCGACCTGCGCCTTGGTCGGCTTTGTCTTGGGGTGCTTGGGCGTGAAGACGGTGCAGCAGTCCTCATAGGGCAGGATCGACGTTTCCATCGTCCCGATCCTGCGGGCGACGGTGACGATCTCCTCCTTATCCATGCCGATGAGCGGCTGGAAGATCGGAATATCGACACTCGCAGCGGTCACGGCCATGGCCTCCATCGTCTGCGAGGCGACCTGCCCGAGATTCTCGCCGGTGACCAGACAGCCGCAGCCGTGGTCGCGGGCGATGCGCTCGGCGATCATCATCATGAACCGGCGCATAATGAGGGTGAAATACTCCTCCGGGCAATGGTCGCGAATGGCCTCCTGGATCTCGGTGAAGCCAACGACGTTGACCGTCATGCGGCCGCAGTAGCGCGTCATAAGCCGCGCCAGCTCGAGCACCTTGTCCTTGGCAAGCTCGCTCGTGTAGGGGTAGGAGAAGAAGTGCACGGCCTCCAGCTCGACGCCGCGCTTGGCGATCATATAGCCCGCCACGGGCGAGTCGATGCCGCCGGAGAGCAGCACGAGCGCGCGCCCGCCGACGCCCGTCGGGAGTCCGCCCGCGCCGGGGTCGGCCGGGCCGTGGACATAGGCCGCGCGGTCGCGAATTTCGACATAGACCGTGTATTCCGGGCGATGCACATCCACGGTGAGCGTCGGCACGGCCTCAGCAAGTCTGCCGCCGATCTCCTGCGAAAGCTGGATGGAGTTCAGCGGAAAGCGCTTATCCGCGCGGCGGGACTCGACCTTAAAGGTCTTGGCCGCGCGCAGATCGTCGCCGAGATAGGCCATGGCGGCGTCAAAAATCGCGTCGACCTGCTTCTCGCAGGGACGGCAGCGGCACAGGCTGACCACGCCGAACACGGTATGGCAGGCGTCCCACGCGCCGTCGAGATCGCACGCCTCGCCCGTCGGCTCGACGAAGACCGTCGACTGCGACAGGCGCACGCTGAATTCGCCGAAGGGGCGCAGGCGACGGCTGACGTTGGTTTTCAGACGGTTCTCAAACTGGAAGCGATTGCCGCCCTTCAGGACGGTCTCGCCCAGCTTCAGAAGGAACATTTCATTCATAAGCGGTACCTCATTTATCGCAATTTTGCAGCAGTCGGAAGGTGCGGAACTGAATGGCCTCGGCCAGATGCTGCGGCTGAAGCTCGTCGCTCCCGTCCAGATCGGCGATCGTGCGCGCAACGCGGCGGATGCGGTCATAGCTCCGGGCGGTCAGGCCGAGGGCGTCAAACGCCTGCTCCATCAGCGCCGCGCAGGCATCGTCCAGCTCGCACCAGCGGCGCAGCTCCTTGGCCTGCATGTCGGCGTTGCAGCGTCGATCCGTGCCGGAAAAGCGGGCAAGCTGCCGCTCTCTGGCGGCCTCGACGCGTTTTTTAACGGCGGAGGACGGCTCGGGCTGCGCATGGGCGCTGAGCTGCGTGAAATTCAGCGCCGGAACCTCGACGATGATGTCGATGCGGTCGAGCAGAGGGCCGGAAATGCGCGAAAGATAGCTCTGCACCGACGCCTGCGTGCAGACGCAGCGCCCGGAGGGGTCGCCGTACCAGCCGCAGCGGCAGGGATTCATCGCGCAGACGAGCTGAAACCGGCTGGGAAAGCTCGCGCTCCCGCTGGCGCGCGAGATCGTCACGACGCCGTCCTCCAGCGGCTGGCGCATGACCTCGAGCGTCTCCTTGCGGAACTCGGGCAGCTCGTCGAGGAACAGCACGCCGCGGTGCGCAAGCGAGATCTCGCCCGGGCGCGGAACCGTGCCGCCGCCGGTCAGACCGGCCGTTGAGATCGTGTGGTGCGGCGCTCGGAACGGGCGCGCCCGAACAAGCGGCGACTGCGGCCGCAGAAGCCCCATCACGGAGTGGATCTGCGTGACCTCGAGCGCCTCCTCGCGCGTCATATCCGGCAGGATCGACGGCAGACGCTTCGAGAGCATACTTTTCCCCGAGCCGGGAGGACCGACGAGCAGGACATGATGCGCTCCGGCGGCCGCGATCTCGAGCGCCCGCTTGACGTTCTCCTGCCCCATGACGTCGGAAAAATCCGGCAGCGGAGCGTCGCTCTCCTCCGGCTCCCACGGCGCCTGCGGCTCCAGCTCGGTCTCCCCGCGCAGATGCGCCGCAAGCTGCCGCACCGTCTGCACCGGATAGACCGTGAGCCCGCCGGCCAGCGTGGCCTCCTTGGCGTTCTCCGCCGGGACATAGAGCGCCTGCACGCCCGCCTCCCGCGCCGCGATGGCCATGGACAGCACGCCGTTGACCGGACGCAGCCGCCCCTCGAGGCTCAGCTCGCCGAGAAAGGCCGAGGGCGTCTGCGGCAGTGGGCAGGACTCCGTTGCGGCAAGAATGCCCAGCAGGATCGGAAGGTCATAAAGCGTGCCGGACTTGCGCGTGTTGGCCGGAGCAAGGTTGAGCGTGATGCGGCTGGGCGGGAATCGGAAGCCGCTGTTTTTGATCGCGGCGCGCACGCGCTCGCGCGCCTCCTTGACGGCGGCATCCGGAAGCCCGACGATGTCGAACGCGGGCAGACCGCCGGAGATGAAGCACTCCACCGCGACGCAATAGCCGCTGATGCCGTCCAGACCGAGGGACAATAGCCGCGAGATCATCCGAACACCTCCCGATGGATTTCCTTTTCTTTATCATACAATATTATTTGGCAAAATACAAGACGAAGTGCGGTTTTTTGCGCTATGCGGGGTTTTCCTCGATCAGCAGCGCGTCGACGCGCTGCCGAAGCGCCTGCGCAAGCGGCTCGCCGGAGCGCAGCGTCTCGGCGGCGGCCTCCTGCGCCTCCTGCAAAACGTTCATGTCGTTCGCCAGCCCGCCGAGGCGGAACAGCGGCAGGCCGTGCTGCCGGCTCCCGAAAAAATCCCCGGGTCCGCGCAGGCGCAGATCCTCCTCGGCGATGCGGAAGCCGTCGTTCGTGGCGCACAGCGCCTTGAGCCGCTTGCGCGTCTCTTCAGAGCGGGTGCTCGAAACGAGAACGCAGTAGGAGCTTGCCGTGCCGCGCCCGACGCGGCCGCGAAGCTGATGGAGCTGGGACAGGCCGAAGCGCTCGGCGTTCTCCACGACCATCAGCGTTGCGTTCGGCACATCCACGCCGACCTCGACGACGGTCGTCGAGACGAGCAGGTCGTACTGCCCCTCGGCAAAGGCCTGCATGACCGCCTCCTTCTCCGCGCCGCGCATTTTCCCGTGCAGCAGCGCCACGCGGAGCCGGGGAAACACCTGCTCCCGAAGCGTCTGCGCCCATTGCTCGGCAGCCTTGAGATCGTCCGTCTCGCTCTCCTCGATCGCAGGGCAGACAATGAAGACCTGATGCCCCTCGTCGGCCTGCTTGCGGATGAAGGCGTTCAGGCGCTTGCGGTAGCGCTCGTCGACCAGAAAGGTGTCAACCGGCTGCCGCCCGGGCGGCAGCTCATCCATAACGGAGACGTCCAGATCGCCGTAAAGAAACAGCGCCAGCGTCCGCGGGATCGGCGTGGCCGACATGATAAGAAGATGCGGCTGCACGCCCTTGTGCAGCAGCGCGGCACGCTGCGCAACGCCGAAGCGGTGCTGCTCGTCGGCAATGACCAGCCCGAGTCTGCGAAACACCGTCGTCTCGCTGAACAGGGCGTGCGTGCCGACGAGCACGTCGATCGACCCGGCCAGCAGCGCCTCGCGGCACTGCGTCTTCTGCTTCGGGGTCATTGAGCCGGTCAAGAGGCCGCAGCGCACGCCCAGCGCGCCCAGCATCGGCGCAAGGCGGTCATAGTGCTGCCGCGCCAAGATCTCCGTCGGCGCCATCAGCGCGGTCTGCACGCCGTTTTTCGCGGCGCAGAAGGCCGCCGCCGCCGCGACCACGGTCTTTCCGCTGCCGACGTCGCCCTGCACCAGCCGGCTCATCGGCACGCCGCCGCGCAGGTCGGAAAAGATCTCGTCGATCGCCCGCCGCTGCGCACCGGTCAGGCAGAAGGGCAGCGCCTCAAAAAACGGCGCGGCAAGCTCCGTGTCATACGGCGCGGTATGCTGCACCGCGCGGCGCGTGCGCACGAGGGCGAGCGCGAGGGAAAAATGGAAAAATTCCTCAAAAACCAGCCGCCTTCTGGCGCGCTCCAGCGCGTCGCGGTCAGTCGGCTCGTGGATCTGCCGGTAGGCCTCCTCGACGCCGCACAGCCCGAAGCGCGCGCGAACCGAAGCGGGAAGCGTCTCCGGCGGGACGTGGCGCGCAAGCGCGTGCCGCACGGCC
>OIYX01000166.1_pt1 | contig 23415 bp, 19 predicted proteins | sample 1588431 | NCBI WGS metagenome assembly OIYX01 (sample SAMN03283241) | human gut metagenome | biome: human-associated habitat; material: feces | host: Homo sapiens | place: Peru | collected 2012
CTCAGCCCCTCGTAAACGATGTCATGCATCTCGGCCTCGTCGATGCAATGGACCTTCTCCGCAAGTTCAGGTTTCCCATTTCATCCAGGAAGAGTGTGCCGCCATTAGCCATTTCAAAAGCGCCCTTCTTGTCTTGATCAGCACCGGTAAAGGCTCCCTTTGTGTATCCGAAAAATTCTGATGCAGCTACGTCTTTCGGAATGGCTCCACAGTCGAGCGCAAAGAATGGTTTTCCTGCCCGTTGACTCAGATCGTGGATACGGTGAGCCACATATTCCTTTCCGGTTCCGCTGGCTCCGAGGATGAGGACAGACATAGGAGTAGGGGCAACAAGCGAAACAAAATCGTACAGTTTTCTCGAAGCCTCGCTTTCTCCCTCCAAATATTTCGGAACATCCTGATTCAGAACATTCTGATTCTTAGAGGTCTCCGAAGATACTCCAACCGAAGAATGGTTTGTCTGGCTTTTTGTCCTTTGTGAAACAGAAGAAGCGCTTTCATCTTCAGCAGATGAAGAATCTTGGTGTCTGATTGCTCGTTCTTCGCTCTTACCATCATTTTGTGCTTGTTTACCTGCTTTCAATGCCTCCTGAATCTTCTCTAATAAGATGTCAGGATGGAAAGGTTTGGCAACATAATCAGTAGCGCCCGATTTCATGGCGAGAACAGCATTCTGAACTTCTGCATAGCTGGTCATGACGATGAAAGGAATGGAGTAATCGTGTTTTTTGAGCCATTGCAGAAGAGTGAGCCCATCATGATCCGGGAGTCTGAGGTCGGACAAGACCAAGTCCCAGTGACTGTTGTCTTCAAAAAAATGCAATGCCGCTTTCACCGAAGTCGCTCTTTCAACCTCGAATCCCTTTTTCCTGAGCCATGTCTGTATCATGGTTCCGAAAGCTAAATCGTCTTCTACTATCAATATTTTAGCCATGCTGTTACAATCTTTTTCTCTTCCGGAGTGCTGCTCCTTATGATGTTGGAGTGCTATTCCTTATTAAATTGGTACTGTTTTGAATTGCAAATATACAGAAATAAAATGTATCTGACTACCCTTTTAACTTTCTTTTGCGTATTATGACGCAAGATTTACCAAACATTTGGTTTATAAGACAGATACGAGAAAAATTAATGAAATAAAAGTAATATGAAAAAGTTTAAGAAATGGGCTCTTGTAGCAATAGGAATGATGACGCTTGCCGTCTCTTTGGGTTCCTGCTCGGACGATGATAATGATTACTATTTGAGAACCGTTCCGAATGCTCTTGTTACGGTGAAGGTGACTGGAGATAGATGTTATTTTCAATTGGATGATCAGACAACATTGGCTCCTGGCAATATCAGTAAGAAACCTTTTGGGGATAAAGAGGTTCGTGCACTGGTCAACTATACGATGACCGACCGTAAAGATGATAAGTATGGAGCAGTGGTCAACGTCAACTGGATAGACAGTATTCTGACGAAGAAACCTGTACCTTGTCTGGCTACTCCTGAGGAAAATGATGCCAAGTATGGGCATGATGCAGTAGATATTGTGCGTGATTGGGTGACGATTGTAGAGGATGGTTATCTTACGCTGCGTTTCCGCGCCCTTTGGGGGAATGTAAAACCGCACTCTATCAATCTGATAGCTCATGTAAATCCTCAGAATCCATACGAGGTAGAGCTTCGTCATCATACGAATGGTGACCCTCAGTTGCGCTGGGGAGATGCTTTGGTGGCTTTCGATTTAAATGATGTTTTGCCGGATACTCAAGGTAAAAAGGTGAAACTTACTGTTAAGTGGAAATCTACTGTGGGCGATAAGACTGTAGATTTTGATTATTGTTCCCGCAAGTCGATGACGGCGGAAAACAATAACTGATGATATTTTATATATTGTGTATGAGGAAAGGAAGAGGGGCACGACCGTCATCATGATGGTTGCGCCCCTCGATTTTTTCTTTGCCTAATTTTATTTGAGTAATTTCAGAGCTTCTGCTGTCAGATACGGCTTGATTTTATCTAAAGGAACTGTAAAGGAGACTAATCCCATAGCATAAGGTCCTATTTCATATTGCTGATAGATAAAATGTACTCCGTCTTTTGCCAGATATGGGGAGGAAGAAGGCAAAGGAATGATTCCGTTTTCTATAAACAGATAGTCGTTGAGCTGAGCATCTGTTATTTGTTCTTCATTTTCATTCTGTCCTTCGTTTCCTGTCTTTTCTTCATTTGCTGTTTGATTTTCATTCCCACTCTGTTGGTTCAAGTAACTTAATACTCCCTTGCGCAAAATCGGCTGTAAGTCCTTTACCCTGGCCGTATCTACCACCTGACTCAGTTTCTTTCCCGTAGCCTTTACAATATTGAATGAGCGTTCGAAGGTAGAGCCATGAGCACCAGCAAGATAGGCATACGAAAGGCAATGATAAGTAACATAACTGTCCGTTTCTGCTTCCTTATTCAGCCTGATGTCGTAGCTCATATTTGCATTGGCACGTGGGTCGGCTTCCTTGAGGTCTTTCATCTGACTTTTCAGATAGGCAAAATTGTCCTTGCAGTATTTTTCAATCACCAAATTCCCATTGGCAAGATCACCCTTGTAGCTTTCCTGCTTTTCTATCTCATCTCCATTCATGCTGCCAAGATACAGATTGGCTAATTCTTCGTTGAGGATAGCTCTGATATTCTTTGAAAGCTCATTGGGCTCAGTTGGGTAATCAACGCTGATGGCGCATTGTACTATTTTGCCTTCTTGCAGGATGCAACTGTCTGTATTGACTACGAGCGTATCAGCAGCCCGTGCTTCCTTGATGTCGTTAGCAGCCTGTGCCTTTGTCGAACTGGCTTTGCATCCCATCATGATGCTGGCTACTAAGGCAAGTGTTATGAGTGATAAATGTTGCTTTTTCATCTGAATTCTGTTTTTAGTTGAAATATCGAGGGTAAAGGTAAGCTATTTCTTTGATAATTGTATCTTCTGTTCACATTTTTTAGAAAATAAAGTCTGAACTTGCCCATGTTTTTGTATTTCTACCAAGAACTTGCTCCATTTTGTGCTTGTAAATGCATATTTTGCAGTTAATAATTTTGCATTTTACAAGAATTATGTTACCTTTGCGCTTAAGTTTAGATTAGAAATGAATCCAATAACGCAAACCATCATCTTGTCGGCATCTGCGGTGAGAATGCTTCCGCACATTGCCTTGTATCTGCTTCATAAGAAGGAGATAGATGCCGATTTGTGCCAAGTGCAGGACAAGAAGCCTTCTGTCTTGAATTTTATCAAGGCGTGTACACGTGAACGCTCTTTTCGCAATCTTTTTTATTACCGTTTGGGCGAATACCGTTCGGTCTTTATCTCTTGGCTCTTGCCTCCAGAGCGAACATTGAATATCTGGTGTCCTCGCATCGGAGAGGGTGCTCATCTGGAACATGCTTATGCTACGTATCTCAATGCAGAGGCTATCGGCAAAAATTTCTATTGTCTGCAGATGGTGACGTTGGGCAATGGGAAAGGCGGAAGACCTACCATTGGGGATGATGTGAAAATCTATACGGGAGCTACGGTTTTTGGAGGTATTCATATTGGTAATCAGGTGACTATTGGAGCTGGAGCCGTAGTTTTCCAGGATGTGCCTGATGGTTGTACGGTTGTGGGAAATCCAGCAAGAATAGTTGAAAAATAATATAAAAATATAGAAGTTATGAATTATGCACTTATCATAGCAGGAGGTTCTGGTAACAGAATGGGTCAGGACATTCCTAAGCAGTTTATGCATGTGGATAATTGTCCGATTATTATCCATACGCTGATGGCTTTCCAAAAACATCCTGATATTCAGGGTATTGCCGTGGTATGTCTGGCTGGTTGGGAAACGGTTTTGCAGTCTTATGCCAACCAGTTTAATATTACCAAGCTGAAATGGATTTTCCCTGGTGGTAATAATGGTCAGGAATCCATTCATAATGGTATTTATGGTCTGAAAGAGGCTGGATGCAGTGATGATGACCTGATATTGGTACATGATGCGGTTCGTCCGCTACTTTCGCAGGATATTATCTCTTCCAATATCGCTATTTGTCAGAAATATGGATATGCAATAACCGGCATCAAGTGTCGTGAGGCCATCTTGGAGAGTGAGGATGGATTTACATCGACTACAAGTATTCCACGTGACAAGTTGATCCGTACTCAAACTCCTCAAACCTTCCGCTTGGGCAATCTGATTGCTGCACATGAGGAGGCAATGGCGAAAGGCATTGCCAATTCTGTGGCTTCCTGCACCTTGATGGCAGAACTTGGTGGCAGACAAATGCATGTTGTTCCTGGTTCTGAGAAGAATATCAAGATTACAACCATAGAAGACCTCGAAATCTTGAAGGCTTTGATGAAGGTTCAGCCTGAATCTTGGTTGAAGTAGATTTTATGGGATGTTGTAGATTCAATGGGTTGATACGGATTTAATGTCAGTAGATTTAATAGATTAAAAAATGTAAACAAATATTTATGGTAGAACATTCATCTTTTTCAGGTCATTCTCCTAATTCAGATTATTCTCCTTATAATCATGATATAAGGAGACTCTTTTCTGACGGATTGAATCTGGAGCGCCTTCGTGGTTCCCGTATTTTGGTTGTTGGAGCTACGGGGTTGATAGGAAGTTGCATTGTGGATGTTCTGATGCAAAATCCGGATAAATGCTATCAGGTTATTGCTTCAGGACGTAATCGCAATCGGGCAAAACAGAAGTTTGCTGCCTATTGGGAGGATGATTGTTTCTCCTTCATTGAGATGGATGTGACGCAGACGGTGCAGGAAAACCTGGAAGGACAGACCAATGAAAAAGCTTGCAGTTACTTATTGGAAAGGGTGGATTATATCATTGATGCAGCCAGTAATGCCAGCCCTAATTTCTTCAAACTAAAACCTGTGGAGGTCATGAAGGCCAATATCAATGGAGTTTCTCATCTGATGGAATATGGACTGGAACATGGTATGCGTAGGATGGTGTATGTTTCTTCTGGCGAAATCTACGGTGAGGGTGATGGCTCTGAATTTACAGAGATGAGCAGCGGATATGTGGATTGCGCCTCTGTTCGTGCCTGTTACCCTTCATCCAAACGTGCGGCAGAAACGCTGTGCATGTCTTATGTCGAAGAATATCATGCAGATGTGGTTATTGCCCGTTTGAGCCATACTTACGGTCCTGGATTTACCGAAAGCGACAACCGTGTATTTGCTCAATTCATCAGAAATGTATTGAGAGGTGAGGATATTGTTCTGAAAAGCAAAGGTGAGGCTTTCCGTTCCTGGCTCTATGTTGTGGATGCTGCTCATGCTATTTTGCGTCTTCTGATGGATGGAGAGAAAGGAAACGCCTACAATGTGGCACACTCGGAGTCCAATATCTCCATTCGTCAATTGGCAGAGTTGATTGCTGGAAAGGCGCATCGTAAGGTCGTATTTGATATTCCCGAGGATGCTTTGCAGGGCAATACGACTCCTATTACCAAGGCTACGTTTAATACAGATAAACTGAAAGCTTTGGGCTGGAAACCCTTGTTTGATGTAGAACAGGGTTTTGAGCATACTTTGGCGGAGTGTTCTGCTGGCAGCCATTCTTCTTCTAAGCAGTGAGATGGTGTCATAAGTCCAAGCCCCCTTACTCTTTTGCTGAAAGTTTCTTTTTGATTTCGTCCCAGCTTTCTCTCTTTTCCATATTGAGATAATAGCGCAGATGTTTTTCCACCCGCTGTTCTACAGGAGGGAACTGCATGTAGTCTCCAAAGAAATGGCGCAGGTATCTATCGGCTTCCTCTGGTAACAGTACGGTGGTGTCCTCGAAAGGAAACTCCTTACCCTTGCCAAGCCAGGCTTTCGGGAAGATTTCCTTATAATGATACGAACCGGTGTTGACCAGTACATTTTTTGCCGTTTCGAAATCATAGCGATGACTCATCTCGTCCATTTGGCTGATCAGACGGTGGCGCAATCGGCTTCTGAAGAAAAACGCTAAGGTCTTGATGGCAAAACGTCCCCAGGTTTCCTTGTGAAGGAGCAGGGAAAGGTATTCTCCGAAAGTGTTGTGGGTAGTGACTGCGTTCAGGCGGTTGATGGTTTTGGAGTACTTGCGATACAAGGCTTTTGCTGTCTCCAGATCATCATCCGTAGCATCCAATGGGAAAATATCCACATAGAGTCCGATGATGCAAGGACGTTCTTTCTCCTCGATGAGAGTGGTTTCCCGATTGACAAGTTTGGAGAAGTAGAGCGGGTAGGATTCATTATTATAAGGAGTCACAACCTCATATTTGCCAAAATCTTCTTTCTTGGCAATCTCTAATAATCGGTCGTAATCCGGGCGCGGCATCAGTACATCAATGTCATCGTCCCACGGAATCATTCCATGATGGCGTGCAGCTCCGATGGCAGTACCAGCGCAGCAATAATATCTGAGGTTGTGAGTCTTGCAGATTTCCATGAATGCCTTCAATATGTCGAGAATCGTGGCATTCCATTCCTTTTTGATGCTTTTTATCTCCATGTTTTTTGTATTTATGGTTGCAAAAGTAAGCAAAAAGTTTTGAACTTCAAACTATTTGTGCTACTTTTGCAATAAAAAAGAAAAAATGGCAGAAACATTGAAGGAAAAGACAGCCAAGGGATTGTTTTGGGGAGCTATGAACAGTGGTTCCACGCAGATACTGAATATTCTTTTCGGAATATTCCTGGCCCGATTGCTTACTCCAGCCGATTATGGAATCATCGGCATTCTTACCATCTTTACTCTCATTGCAGGTAATTTGCAGAGCAGTGGCTTTACGCAAGCCCTTGTCAACATCAAGCAACCTACCCACAATGACTACAATTCCGTATTCTGGTTTAATGTGCTCGTAAGTCTCACCATGTATGTGGTGTTGTTTTTCTGTGCGCCATTGATTGCTGATTTCTTTCATCAGCCTTGTCTTACCTCCCTGTCCCGTTTTGTCTTTTTAAGTTTCTTCATTTCCTCTTTCGGTATTGCCCAGAATGGCTATATGATGAAAAACATGATGAACAAGGAAATTACGATTGTGAATTTCATGGCACTGATCTGTTCTAATATTGTAGGTCTGGTGCTGGCTTTCAATCACATGGCTTATTGGAGTCTTGCCTGGCAACAGGTAATTTTTATCCTTGTGCTGAATATCGGAAGATATTATTATACGGGCTGGCGACCTAATTTCCAGATAGATTTCGGACCAGTCAGGAAGATGTTCGGATTCAGTGTCAAACTCCTGGTTACCAATATCATCAATACGGTGAGTACCAATGTGCTTACTTTTGTCTTCGGCCGTTTTTATCCTATCAATGATGTAGGCAACTATTCTCAGGCCTACAATTGGGATACGAAGGCCAACTCGTTTGTGGCCAATACGGTGGGACAGATTGCACAACCTGTACTTTCTTCTATTCGTGATGATCAGAACAGAGAAATGATGGTGTTTCGCAAGATGCTACGTTTTACTGCATTCCTTTCTTTCCCGTTGATGTTTGGTCTTACTTTGGTTTCTCGGGAATTCATCCTCATCACGATTCATGAGAAATGGATAGCCAGTGTGCCTCTGCTGCAGATTCTCTGCATAAGCGGAGCTTTTATGCCTGTTTATACGCTTTACCAGAATCTTGCCATCAGCCGTGGCAGGTCGGATGTCTATATGTGGTGCAATTTGGGGCAGGTCATCGGTTTGTTAGCTTTGGTGCTTTTCTGCCATCAGTATGGCATTCAGATGATGGTTGTTGCCTATACCTTATTTATTATAGGCTGGCTGGTAGTGTGGCAGGCAATGATTAAGCGCATTACGGGTTTGAGATTTCTGGATGTTGCCAAGGATATTTTGCCTTTTATGCTCTGTGCGGCATTCACTATGGGAGTAACCTATCTGCTTACCCGTTGGCTGGAGAACATCTATCTCCTGCTTCTGGTTCGTCTGGTAATTTCTGCTGCCATCTATTTCTGCATCATGAAGTTACTGAAAGTGCAGATTTTAGCAGAATGTCTGGCATTTGCGAAAGGTAAATTCCGCAAGAAATCGTAATTTGAATTTCCTGCGGAATCTATTTCCTGATTGTCTGGTATTTCTGTAAATCCTATTTCGTTCCCAACAATCTTCTGTATGAGAGATAGAGGAGATTGACGCAGTTTGCCGGAATACCCCATTTGATGAGTTGGATGACGAGCCGGATAATGTGACTGTGGGGGATATAGTTCAGGCTTTTATCTACTTGAGCCAGACTGACCTTGGCATTTCTTGCCCAGCGGTAAGCATTTACTACACCGATGTCAATGGCTCTCCGGTAAGTGTTTGCCGTGTCATATTTCTCAAAGAAATCTATCAGATGTTTGGTGGATTTGAAATACGAAAGAAGATTCTTCTCGGATATGTTGTGATTGTAGGAATTGATATTATCTGTACGATAATAATAGACTACATCATTGATGCAGACCTTGTGATTTCCATTTTTTTTGCTTCCAACTTTATGATTTCCAACTTCTCTTGTCTGTGGGCTTGCGTTGTTTGCAGTCCTCTTGTCATGAATGGAATGATAGAGAAATTGGGCATTCCAGAAGAGATCTTCCGCATAGTTGATTCCTTCTTCAAAGAAGATTTCATGTTCCATGATCATCTGTCGTCTGTAGAGTCTTCCCCATAACCGGTTTGTGATGATGTTCTGGCAGATGAGCATTTTGAGGAACACCTCTCCATTTTCAGTAAAGGGTCTTTGAGGTTCTGAGGCCTTTCCGCTGTTCCATTCACAGTAGCTTCCGTCTATCAGGTCAGCCTGTCCTTGCGTATTTTCCGTCAGACCTGTCTGTCCCTTTGTATTTTCTATCAGTTTTTCCACTGCATTTTCAGGCAGGAAGTCGTCACTATCTACAAACATGATGTAGTCGCCGTGTGCAGCCATGAGGGCGTTTTGTCTTGCCGCTCCCACGCCCCTGTTTTTCTCATGATGGATGATGCGTATCTGCGAAGCCCTTTCTGGATATTCTTGGATGAGAGATTCCAGAATGGAGATACTGCGGTCGGGCGTACAGTCGTCCACGAATATGTATTCGATTTGTGCATACGACTGCCCGAACAATGAGCGGGCACATTGTTCGATATATTTTTCTACTCCATAGACAGGAGTTAGGATACTGACCGTTAGCATACGCTTTTCTTCTTTTTGAATATTGATATTATCTTCTTTTTTTCCTGATTCACTTCTACTTTCTATCTTGTAAGATAGTCGAAAATCAGTGTACTGTTGTAGAAAAATAGGAAGATGGCTAAGATTGCCAATGCGGGGCGCAAGAACTTGGTATATTTTTCCTTGCCTTGCTTGAGAATATATCCGATGGCAATAGGGATGATGAAAGCCCAGTGGGCTGCCATGATGTAAACTTCATTCAGTCCGAATCCCATTACCAGATGGATGAAAGCGTCGCAGAGCACCCAAGAACCAGTGAGCCACAGGAATGGGGAACGTCTGCCCAACCATAGCCCCGTAATCAGTAGGGCTACGATTGCCAGTTCTATTATATAAGGTATAGGAGTCTGGTATTTAACGAATATCGGTCTATGACTATGAATATCCTCCAGCAGATGTTCCTTGTGCAGCATCAGCGATTCGCCGAATACATTTTCTATCAGTGATTCAGAGCGGGAAACCGACATGTCTGCCCATTTCAGCATGCCTTTCTGCTGAATGTTCTTGCCGGCAATTTCCTTATCATGAGCCTCTTTCTGTGCCATTTTTGCTCTGAAAGTACTGTCCTTGGCAGCCTTTTTCTGTACCAGGCGCAAACCTTCCTGACGGTTGGGAATAATGAAGGCGCGGTTCTGATAAATTCCTGCAGCTCCTATCAGCAGTGTAGGCAGGATAATTCCTAACGCCAGATATTTCGGACGGAAGAGTTTCTTGCCGTTGGTGAAAAGGGCGGCAAGGAAGGTTTTGGCTCCATTGCTGAGTGTGATTCCTGCCGTAAAGAAGAACAGAAGGGCGCATTGCCACCAAGGCATTCCTCGGTGCTGCTGTTGCTGGCGACCTGCCAGATAAAGCGTCATCGACAGGAAAAAGAGTGACATTCCGAAGTGATCATCTACGAAAGTAACCAGCAGAACGTAGGCGAAGGAAAAAAGCAGGAATGTGAGCAGATTACTGTCGGCAGCCTTCAGTTGCATGATCTCCCTGAAAATCCTTCGTATGAAAATCGTGGAATAGGTGCCCAGGAAAGTCATCATCACAGCCACGATGGTAGTGGCGCAATTCCTGGAAGTCAGTTCCATCAGCCATTCATTGAGCATCGTCAAAGGATAGAGAAAGAAGGGAAGCATCGGATGCCTGTATTCCGTATAATACACTTTCCATTTGGAGAGTGTGAGATAAGTATATGGGTCGAACCCCGATACCTGGAAATTTTTGGTAAAGATGGTCCAGTAACCTACATTTCCATTCTTGCTGAAATCTGCATAGTGGTAGGTTACCATCAGCACGTTGAAGGCAACAATGAGCAGGAAGGCTACGAGCGCAAAGAGCCTTTCTTCTTTCTTAATCTTGAATATATTGTTCATCCTTGAATATTATTGTTTATTCTTGAATATGTTTTTTGTTGAAACGATTTCTTTATCTTGCAAAAGTAATTGTTTTTTTTGAATATTCAAAATGATAGGTTTTATTTTGTGTGATTTTATGTAAAAAACATGTTTTTGTTTTGTGTTCTCTCTGATTTAATGTATCTTTGCGATTGTATTGGTATCAGGCGCACTGTCAAGACTGGTTGTTATGTCATCGCGGATAGTAGTACTTACTTTGCTGATGCAGTAGCATATGGGAACATTTTTCAACCGTACAGTTAGAATTTATTTCTGGTTGATACCGTGTGTTTTTCTGAATAATATTGAATATATTTTTCAGGATGATATTGAATATATTTCTGAATAATAAAATAGAATATGATGAGACATGCTTTTTTGATAATGGCTCACAATAACCTGGAAATTCTGCAGACGTTAGTTTCCATGTTGGATGATGAGCGCAACGATATTTTCCTGCATATTGATCTCAAGTCGAATATGCTCGCAAACCATCCAATGTCCACCTCCAAGGCTCGCCTTTTTGTTTTGGAACATCGGATGGATGTGCGTTGGGGTAATCTCAGTCAAATTCGAACTGAATATGCTTTGCTTGAAGAGGCTTTGAAGCATGGATCATACGAGTATTATCATATTCTTAGCGGACAGGATTTGCCTATCAAGACGCAGGATGAAATCCACCAGTTCTTCCATGAGCACAGAGGCAAGGAGTTTGTGGGCATCAATCGTGGTGAAGAATTTGAGTGGGATTGCCGCCGCAAGATGATGAGATGCTGGCTTCTTACTCGCTATACACGCACCAGATGGGGCTGGTTCAATGGAATTACCAGGCGCATCAATAAGTATCTTTCGCTCTGCCTGATGCCTTTTGTTCACCGGTCGAAAATGGATTTTGCCAAGGGAGCCAACTGGGTAAGTATCACACAGAAATGTGCTGAGTATGTGGTCAGCCAGAAGGCGTTTGTACTCAGCCGATTCAATTTCACTTTCTGTCCCGATGAGTTCTTCCTACAGACCTTAGTCTGGAATCATCCGGAATTCCGACAGGCATTGTATTCTGAAACAGATGAATATGAGGGGTGTATGCGACTGATAGACTGGAAACGGGGCAATCCTTATGTCTGGACATCGGCAGATAAAGAAGAACTTCTGCATTCCAATCGCCTTTTCGCCCGCAAGTTTGACTTGAAAGATCGGGAAATCATAAAATGGGTAAAGGATACTTTCAGTTGAGAGTTTCCTTTACCCATTTTTATTTTCTTTTTGGGGATTCCTCGTCCCTTTTTCCTTTTTTCTTAGGGCATTCTTGGAGCGATTCTTATTTGCCCCTTCATTTTTCGTTTCCCAGCCTTAACCTATCATATAATTAACCAGCAGATAGCCGTTGCTTATCCATAGATAGAGTGTGAGGGCGAGGAGCAATCCTCGGAGTCCCCATGTTTGCCAATTCCCAGAATGCCTTTTTCCAGACAGGTATCCATCTTTTTCCACTTCTGCCTGATATCGGGTTCCTGCTTTTTCCACCAGAAAGCCGATAGCGATAGGGAGAGCATACATATAATGGGCTGTCATGATGTAAACCTCATTGATGCCGAATCCCAAACCGATGTGTAGAGCAAAATCGAAGAGGAAGAACATCATCGTGAGCCACAGAAAACGTGACTTCCTGCCAGCAATGAGTCCGAGGATAAACAGAATAACGATGATTCCTTCCACGACGTAGTTGACTGGCGATTTGTATTTTACGATGACTGGTCGGTCACGGAGAACATCACCCAGCAGATGATCCTGATGCAGCATGATGGCTTCTCCGAAGAAGTTTTCCACCATGGTCTCACTCCTTGAAGTCGAGATGTCTGTCCAACTGCTGAATTCTCCCTTGGCAATTGGTTTTCCCTTGTTCTTGTTCCATATCTGCTTATGGTCTCTTACATATTTGTCGCGTGCTTTCTGTTTCACGATTTTCTTCACGGCAATAGCCACGTCAGCTGAATCTTTTACCTGGGCAGTATCCTTATATTGCTGCATGAGCTTTTCTCGGGCTTCCTTGTCTTTCTTCATCTTGATTTCCTTGCGTGCCATTTCCTTAGGCCATACGAAGGTGCGGTATTCCCAACGTGCAAATCCCCAGATGACAGCCGAAGGCAGAATGACTCCTAAGAGGAAGTATTTGATGCGGAAGAAGTGCTTGCCATTGGTAAAGAGGGCGGCGAGGTATGTTTTCAGTCCGTTGTTGAGCGAAACTCCTGCCGTAAAGAGGAAGAGGAGAACCGTTTGCCAAATGGTGAGCTTTCTTCCCTTTTTGATGCAGACTCCCGTGATGTAGAGCGTGGTGAGCAATATCATCATCGACATGATGAAATGGTCGGGCACCATCGCCGACACCATGACGTATGCAAACGAAAAGTAGAATGCCGAAAGCAGATTGGCATCCCAGCGCTCTGTACCGATCACTTCCCTGAATATTCTGTAGAGGAAGATGAAGGAATAGAAAGCGCAGAATACGAGAATTGCTCCCACGATGTATTGCACGCAGTTGTAGCCCGTCAGCATCATCAGTCCCTGGTTGAGCTGGTTGGGAATGTACATGAAAAATGCCAGCAGTGGATGGCGATAAACATTATATTCCGTGTTCCACTGTGAAACTGCCGCATAGGTAAGTGGGTCAAAACCAGCTACATGGAAGGCCTTGACAAAGAGTTTGTGGTAGTTTTCCGAGAGTTGGGAAAACTGGTTGTTGTACTTGATGATGGTCAGCGCATTGAGGACGATGGAAACGAACAGCGCTATAATGGCCGACCATTTTTCCTCTCCCTTGATGCGGAAAATATCGAATACTTTTTTCATGAATAGCTATTATTTCTTGAGAAAGAATCTTACCAGTAGGAAGTTTACCGGTATGCAGATGCAGAGCGTAGGAATCATAGCCATCTGTTTGGCTAATCCCAAACCAACAAAGAGGTTGAGGAAGAGTGTCTGCATACTGTAGTTCACGATATGTGAGAAAGTGAAACCAGCCCCTCGCTTGGCATTGGCTTTCACTTTGAAGGTGTAGCGGGTGCTTGCAATGAAGTTGAAGATGAAACTGAGAATATAAGCCAGTGTGTTGGCAACAGTAGCCAGTGTGTGGTCGCTGTTTCCCAATGCAGGGATAAGGTTTGCCAGCAGCGGCATGGCTGCAAGATAAATGACGTATTGCAGGACGGTAGCAATACCGCCCACGATTGCAAAACGGACGACCTCGCCAAGTTTCTGACGCTTGGCGAGGTCTATCTGGTTATATTTTTCCTTGATATTCATATACTAATGTCTATCGTACAGGATGAGTCTATGGTCTGAAAGGTCTGGATTATCCGTAGATAACCTTACCGTTCTCGTCCTCATAAGGAGCCAGATCCTTGGCATACTGGTTCATGGCACGGAGGCTCATACCCATTGATGAGAAACCACCATCGTGGAAGAGGTTCTGCATGGTTACCTTGCGGGTGAAGTCAGAGAACATCATCACGCAGTAGTTTGCACAGTCCTCGGCGATAGCATTTCCGAGAGGAGACATCTTATCAGCGAAGTCCATCATGTTCTCGATGTCCTTGATTCCCTTACCAGCTGTAGTAGCAGTAGGGCTCTGAGAGATGGTATTGATACGTACGTGCTTCTCGCGTCCGTAGATGTAACCGAAACTGCGGGCGATGCTTTCGAGCATGCTCTTAGCGTCAGCCATATCGTTGTAACCGAAGAAAGTACGCTGAGAAGCCACGTAGGTAAGGGCTACTACAGAACCCCACTCGTTGATGGCGTCGAGCTTCTTGGCTACCTGCAACATCTTGTGGAAAGAGATAGCAGAAATATCCAGAGTCTTATTCAGGAAATTGTAATCGAGATCATCGTAAGTACGGTGCTTGCGTACGTTAGGGCTCATAGCAACAGAGTGGAGCACGAAGTCGATTTTGCCACCGAGTTTCTCCTGAGCCTCAATGAATACCTTTTCCAAATCTTCAACGCTGGTCGCATCAGCTGCGATGATAGGGGCGTTGATTTGTTCAGCGAGCTTGTCGAGAGTACCCATGCGAAGGGCCATAGCTGTGTTACTGAGTGCGATAGTTGCACCTTCCTCAGCAGCCTTTTCGGCTACTTTCCAAGCGATAGATTCCTCATTGAGTGCACCGAAGATGATGCCACGCTTGCCTTTTAACAAATTGTGAGTCATTGTTATCTTAATACTTTTGTTTAATAATAACGGCTTTCCTTCTTATATATAATAAGGTATAAGACCGTCTGTCTTACCTTGCCGTTGAAATCGTGCGCAAAATTACGAAAAATGTGCAATATAAGCAAGCTTTTTCGATAAAAAGTGATGTAAACGTTTTCTTTTTCTCCGATAACTTGCCAAAACCTTTAAAAAAACTCAATTTTGGCAAGTTATTGGATTGGATAACTTGCCAAAATCGATTATTTTTTGTAATTTTGGCAAGTTATTAGATTCTTAGCTTATGGATAAACTGATAGGAAGAAAGCTTGAACAGGCTAAACTTCAGGCTTGTATGGAGTCTGAACGCTCTGAATTTGTTGTCGTCTATGGTCGTAGGCGTATAGGAAAAACGTTTTTGGTAAGACGTTTTTTCAAGGACAACTATGCTTTCTCGTTTGTGGGAAAACATGAAATGGGACGTGAACAGCAATTGACCGAGTTTGCCAAAGAACTGATGCGCTATTCCCATTCAACTTTTGTTCCACAACTGAAGAATTGGACAGAAGCGTTTGATGCTTTGCAAAGATTATTAGAAACTTACGACATTCCAGACAAAAAAGTTGTTTTTTTTGATGAAATGCCTTGGATGGATACACCTAAATCAGATTTCGTATCGGCATTGGAAAACTTCTGGAATGGATGGGCCAACATGCGTGATGACATTGTATTGGTGGCTTGCGGATCTGCCACATCATGGATGGTGGACAAACTCCTGCATAATCAGGGTGGACTTTTCAACCGCATTACCCAAAAACTTTATCTTCGTCCTTTTAAACTGAGTGAGATGGAGCAATATCTGGATGAAAAGCATTTTGGTTGGAACCGTTATCAGATAGCCCAATGTTACATGATATTGGGCGGTATTCCCTTTTATCTGACATTGCTCAATCCCAAACTCTCCCTATTGAGCAATATTGACGAACTTTTCTTTGCAGATGCTCATGCCATGCTGCGAACCGAATATAATGAATTGTATTCCACCTTGTTCAAACGTCCAGACAACTATCTTGCAGTCATCAGGATGCTGACCGAACGGAAAGAGGGATTTACCAGAAAGGAAATCAGCGAGAAAACTAAATTGGGTGGAGCTGCACTTTCTAAGATTCTGTCTGATTTGGAACAGTGTGATTTCATCTTTTCTTATGCCCGTTACGGTAATGCCAAGAATAATGCAATCTATCGCATCAAGGATTTTTATACCTTATTTTATTATAAATATGTGAATGGAATAGATACGAAAGACAGTCTTCGTTGGACTCATCTCTCATCTACGCCTCAGGTGTCAAGTTGGCAAGGTTTCAGTTTTGAACTTCTCTGCCTACTGCATTTGGATGAAATCAAGAAGGCTTTAGGAATAGATAGAATTCTTAATGATGCAAGTGCTTGGCGTAGCAAGCAACCTGAACAGAATACGCAGATTGACTTGGTGATAGAACGTGCCGACCATAATATCAACCTTTGCGAGATGAAGTTTTCTTCAGGCATGTATGCTATTGATAAAGGTTATGAGCAGAAGTTGAGAGAGCGCATGTCCATTTTCTTGGCAGAAACCATGACCCGATGCAGCACTCGTATCACCCTGGTTACCACCTATGGAGTATTGCAGAACAAACATTCAGGCATTGTAAATGATGAAGTTTTGCTGGATGATTTGTTCGAATGAGATTCATTTTCGCCTTATACAACTTTGGTGTGTATAAGGCGAAAATCGTAACAAATAGTAAGCAGAAATGTGCTATTCCTTACTAAAACCATATATTTTTGCCAAGTAATTGCATTTTTATAACAAAATATTTGCAAATATCCGAAATAAATTATAATTTTGCAGGCGATTATAGTAAATTTATAAATTTTATCAAAACGAGAGAGATTATGATGAAAAGAATCGCAATGTTGATGGGGGGGCAATTCTCAGTTGTGGAGTAGCCTTTGCTCAAACTTCCGTTACTGGTAAAGTTACCTCTTCAGATGATGGTGAGCCTGTAGTTGGCGCATCAGTCAGGATAATAGGTTCTAAGACTGGTACAGTAACCGACATCGATGGAAACTTCTCTTTGAATGTTCCTGCTGATGCTAAGTTGGAAATTTCATACATCGGTATGAATCCACAAACTGTCAAAGCAAGTTCTAATATGAAGATTGTTTTGACTTCTGATAACAAATCCTTGGATGAGGTGATTGTTACAGGTTATGGTAACTTTAAAAAATCTTCATTCACGGGCGCTGCCGCATCTATGTCAACTGCAAAGTTGAGTGATGTACCTTCACTTTCTGTAGAAGATAAACTTTCTGGTAATATCCCAGGAGTTTCTATTTCTTCTTTCTCTGGCCAGCCAGGTGCAATGAACTATATCCGTATTCGTGGTATGGGTTCTATCAATGCTGGTAACGATCCATTGATAGTAATCGATGGTACTCCAATGAATTCGGGTAACTTGAGTGGTTTCAATGATGGAAGTACTGGAAATGGTTACAATGGTTCCGGTACCAATGCTCTTTCTACATTGAACAGTAATGATATTGAGTCTATCACAGTTATCAAGGATGCTGCCGCAGCCTCTTTGTATGGTTCTCGTGCAGCCAATGGTGTGCTTGTCATTACAACCAAGAGTGGTAGTGCAGGTAAGACCCAGGTTGATTTCCGTAGCGACTGGGGATTCTCTAACATGGCTATCAACTATCGTCCAACGTTGGATGGTGATTCTCGTCGTGCCTTGATTTATCAAGGCTTGAAGAACTATGCTTACGACAATATTGATGGTACAACCGATGCTTCGGCTGCAGCATTTGCTGATGCTAATATTGATGATTATGCAGCAAAACCAGAGAATGGCTGGGCTAATTGGCGTGACGCTCTCTTCAAAAATGGTTCTAGCCAGAACTATCAGGCAAGTGTAACTGGTGGTAATGATAAGACCAAGTTCTATGCATCTTTGTCATATGCAAATCAGAATGGTATTGTTGACCGTTCAGGCTTGGAACGTATGACAGGTAATGTAAACGTTTCCCATCGTTTTGGTAAGTTCAAGTTGGATGCTAGCACAATGATTTCATCTATGCATCAGAACTCTGCCATGGATGGTGGTGCTTCTTTTGCTGGTGCCGTCTCAAGTGCAGTATGGTTCCTTGGCCCTTCTAATGCTATCTATGACAAGAATGGTAATTTGCTGACAAAGACAGATGGCGCTTATAACAAGGGTTATAACCCTATTTATGAGAACCAGCACATGTCTGATAGAACCAACACGACACGTTCTTACAGCACTTTGGCTCTCGAATGGAACATTTGGGACAACTTGAAGTTGCGTGAGAAGGTAGCTTACGACTACATCAACTCTACCGAGGATGTGCTTTGGGACAAATTCTGTGGTAATGGTTCTAAGTCAAATGGTGTGATGCAGCGTACTTACAATGAGTGGACAACCATGAACACTCAGACACAGTTGACATACAATAAGTCTTTTGGTGCCCACAATGTGGATGCTTTGCTTGGTTTCGAGACAGAGGCATGGCATAACAACAACTCATACGCTTCCGGTACAAAATTCCCTGGCAACTTGTATGAGTTCGCTAACTCTGGCGATACCTCTATGCAGAGTTACAAGTATGACTCAAAGATGACTTCTTTCTTGGGTCGTGTCAACTACAACTATAACGATTTGTATTATGCTGGTGTAAGCTATCGTCGTGATGGTAGTTCTCGCATGGCACGTGAGAATCGTTGGGGCTCGTTCTGGTCTGTATCTGGTGCTTGGCGCTTTGGTGCAGAAAAGTTCATGGATTCTATCAAGGATATATTGAGCGATGGTAAGATTCGTGTATCTTATGGTGTGAACGGAACTCTTCCATCTGGCTTGTATAGTTACATGAACCTTTATAAGTATGGTGAGTACTACAATGGTAGCAATGGTATGGGTATCATTGGTGTAGCCAACAAGGACTTGAAGTGGGAGCAGAACAAGGCTTGGAACTTTGGTCTTGACTTGACATTCCTCAACCGTATCTCTGTAACATTGGATTACTACGTACGTAATACATCCAATTTGATTATGAACCGTCCTATCTCTATGATTCCAGGTTACTATGATGAATCTTCTCTGTCAGCTACCATGGCTCAGAATGTAGGTTCTATGCGTAACCAAGGTATTGAGGTGACCATTTCTTCTACCAACATTCAGAAGAAGGACTTCCTTTGGACTACTTCTCTGAACTTTGGTCATAACTCCAACAAGGTAACAGAGTTGACAGGTGATGATGACAAGATTATCAGCGGTGCCATGATTCATCAGGTAGGTAAGCCTTACTATTCTTACTATATGTATGAGTATGCAGGTGTTGACCCTGAGACAGGTTTGGAGAGCTATTACATCAATGATGGAACTGAGAATGCTCGCAAGACCACTACTAATGTAGCTGAGGCAAACAAGACTATTGTTGGTCATCATGAGCCAGCACTTGAGGGCGGTTTGTCTAACTTCATCAAGTGGAAGTTTATCGACTTCAACTTTACTTTGACCTATAAGTTGGGCGGTGACTCTTACGATGCTGCTACTTGGTTGCACGATAATGGTGGTACATTCGCCCTCAATGGAGCAATCCCTTCTTACTATAAGTTGGAGGATATGTGGCAGAAGCCAGGCGATAATGCTAAGTTGCCTAAGTTCCAGGCTGGTTATGGTAAGGGTGTGTTGTCTTCTCGTTGGTTGATGCCTAACGATTATCTTCGCTTGAAGAACCTTACCTTAGGATTCTCAGCACCAAAGGAGTGGATCAGCAACCTTGGCTTGAGCAAGGCTCGTGTATATTTCTCTGCCAACAACTTGTTGACCTGGAAGTCTAAGGATCTTTTTGTTGATCCAGAGACACCAGCGGATGGCTTGTGTACATTCGAAATGCCAGCTTTGAGAACTTATACATTTGGTATCGAACTTAGTTTCTAATTTATAAAAGAACGAAATACAATGAAAGTATTAAAATCAATATATAAGGTAATGGGCTGCGCTATTTTGGCAGCCAGCCTGTCATCTTGCGTCAATGATTGGTTGGACGTAACTCCTTCTGATGGTACAGATGCAGATGCAGCCTTGACCAGCAGTTCAGACTTGGCTGCTGCGAGAACGGGTATGTACGAGGCTTTGAAGGGAAACAGCAACTTGGTAGATTACTATGGTCAGCAATTCTTCGTTTATGGTGATGTTCATGCAGGTGATGATTATCAGTATAATAATATTGGTGGTTCTAACCGTGCAAGTTTCTACTATGACATGAACTATCAGACAGCATCAGAATTCAACACAAGTACAGTATCATGGCAGTCTCCATATGTTGTAATTGGACGTGCAAACAGAATTATTGCAGCTGCAGAAGGTGGAAAATTAAGTGATGCTGTTGAAGCAAAAGCAAAAATTGAACAGTTCGCAGCAGAGTCTAAAGTTCTACGTGCTCTTGCCCACTTCGATCTTGTGAGAATTTACGGAAAGCCATATACAGAGGATCAGGGTGCATCTCTTGGTGTACCATTGGTAACAGAGGTGTTAGAATCTAATGCAAAGCCAGCTCGCAGCACTGTTGCTGAGGTTTACACCCAAGTAGTTAAGGATTTGACTGAGGCTATTAGCTCTAATGCTCTTGCTACAGAGACAGAACCAGGTTATGTAAGCGTTTGGGGAGCAAAGGCAATCCTTTCTCGTGTTTATTTGAATATGGGTGATTATGCTAACGCCTTGTCTGTTGCTGAGGATATTATCAAGAATTCTGGCGCTGCGTTGTGGACTCGTGACCAATACTTCAAAGCATGGGATGCTTCAACTCCTAATGAGAGTGAGTTCTTGTTCCGTCTCAATGTGGCAGGTTCTACAGACAACAATGACTTGAATGGTATCGGTAACCTTCAGCAGCGTGATGGCTACGAGGAAATGGTTGCTACTAAGAAGTTTGTTGACATGCTTACTTCAGACCCAAAAGATGTTCGTAACGATATGTTCTTGCCTGCAACTGCACCCAAAGAGGTGGCAATTTATGGTACCAACAAGGTATTTCTGAACAAGTTGCGTGGTCAAGGTGGTAATCTTCGTAATGTTACTATCGTTCCAATTATCCGTCTTTCTGAGGTTTACTTGACAGCTGCAGAGTGTGCATTTAGAAATAATGACAAGACTAAGGCTGTAGAGTATCTGAATGATTTGGTAAAGAACCGTACCACAACAGTGGCTTCTTTGGCTACAGTGGATAACATCACACTTGAGCGTATCTTGATTGAACGTCGTAAGGAGTTGATTGGCGAGGGACAGCGTTACTTTGATGCTTTGCGTAATAACGAGACTATCACCCGTTATACAAGTGAAGCTGATAAGGGTTGGCACAAGATATTGAGCAAGGAAGCTCAGTCTTTCAATCGTGATTTCTATAAGGCTATCGCTGCCATTCCGCAGGCAGAGATCAACGCCAACCCTAACATCAAGCAGAATACGGGTTACGGTGAGTAATTATCAAACAAAGTAATAGCATGGTTCTAATACAAGTTCTAATGCTGTTATAACGAGATTAGACAAATATTTTTAATCAACGATATAGGAATGCCATGAGTGGCATTTTCTATAAATCTCTCTGGAGAGGCTGGCTGTGAAGCTCGCCTCTCTTTTTCGATTTTAGATGTTCAAACTGTCTGGATTCATCAAGAAATCATAAATGTTCATGGTAAGGATACCTTCCTCGTTCTGGTAGGTGGGAGTGGGCGTTCCTACGATGACGATTTTCTTGAAGCTGTCTTTTATGCGCAAAAGAGAGTTGAACTCTTGTTTCATTTTTTCTTCTGTTGGCAAGGCATAGGCAGACTGTATGTAGCATCTCTTATAGCCCAGATTGCAAACGAAATCGACTTCTAATGTACTGCGTTGCCGCTTACCATCCTCTCCAATCGTAAAAATTGGTATTTGTCCCACATCAACAGAATAGCCTCTAAGACGCAATTCATTGTATATTGCGTTTTCCAAGAGATGTGTAAATTCTGTCTGGCGAAAATTAAGTCTGGCGTTACGTAACCCTAAGTCTGTGAAGTAATATTTTGATGGTGTGTCAATGTATTTCTTGCCTTTGATGTCAAATCTGATGGATTTCTCGATGATAAAAGCATCTTGCATCAAGTCTAGATAGTTCTTGATGGTATCTTTTGAAAGACTGCTTTGTTTGACAGATTTGAAGCAATTTTCCAACTTTGTTGGATTGGTTAGGCTGCCAATATTTGAGGCGACCAAGTTGATTAGCTCTTCCAAATCGTCATCTTTCTTTATTTCATATCGTTCCTTGATGTCACGGATATAGGTATGAGTAAAAAGGTTCTTGAGGTACTCTACTTTTCGCTCAATTTCATCCATTGTGACCACTTGTGGAAGTCCACCATAGGTGAGATATTCATTCAATAAATCTTCACGATTACCTTCTTTTGCAGACATAAACTCTTGAAAGCTTAAAGGCGTGATACGTATTTCGTCGCCTCGTCCTCTGAACTCTGTAATTACATCTTTAGAAAGGAATTTTGCATTGCTACCTGTTACATAAACGTCTGCATTTGTGATTTTGAGATAGCTATTGAGTACATCCTCAAACTCTGCCACCAACTGTACTTCATCAAGGAGGATGTAATATTGTTGAGAGTCTGTCATCCTTGAATCTATATAGTTCAACAAAGCATCAGGATTTCTTAGAGCGGCATTACGGCGGTCTTCCATATCAACCTTGATAATATGCTGTCCATCTACTCCTTGTTCTAAGAGATAGTTATGAAATAAGGTGAAGAGAAGGTATGATTTGCCACATCGGCGCATTCCTGTTATTACCTTTATCATGCCATTACCCTTGCGGGCAATGATTCTGTTTAAGTGAATATTACGTTTTATCTCCATGTTATTCGATTTTTTTGTGATTTATCACACTTTTGTCGAGTGCAAAGTTAGGAATATTATATGTAATCACCAAACATCATTCGATTTTTTTGTGATAAATCACACTTTTGACGAATACAGGGGCAAGAATGCTGGCTGTGAAGCTCGCCTCTCCTTTTCATATATAGTTAAAGGTAAACACTATTAGTCTTTTAAGCAAGCCAATGGAATAACCTTGACTCCATTAGGGCGAGTGTATGCCATACTGCCCCAGTAAGTAAATCTTCTTCGGGCATGAAAGCTTGGTTTGGTGTCGCTGAATGTATGTTCAACGACGTTGAACATAGACTTCATGCGGGTTTAGTGACTTTTTTAATGGGGCTTTATATACTTTTTCTTGCGAATTATTAGACTTATTCAAGCAATTCTTTGTAATTTTGCATGTAAAAACATAAAGAGATGAAAATAGTAGAAAGAAATATGGTAGGCAAGAAGAGCCAAGAGGCTTGTGAGGATGGTATCGTCGTGACTGATGATTTCATCGCTGTGATTGATGGAAGTACGAGCAAGACTCCTACGCATCTTTCTCCCGACATGAAGAACGGACGCTATGCAATGGTGCTCATTTCTGAATTTATCAGAGAGAGACTCAAGGCTGAGGCTTCTGTTGATGACTTCTGT
>OIYX01000167.1_pt1 | contig 23410 bp, 26 predicted proteins | sample 1588431 | NCBI WGS metagenome assembly OIYX01 (sample SAMN03283241) | human gut metagenome | biome: human-associated habitat; material: feces | host: Homo sapiens | place: Peru | collected 2012
TAATCAAGGGTCTATACGCCACCTGTTCATCGTGGCATATAGACCCTTGTCGTTTTCCCGTGAAGTGCGGGTGAGTATACTGAAGAAAAATCCCTCATCCCGCTTGAGAAAGCAGGATGGGGGATTTAGTATTATTTGACCAATAATGATGTTAATTTCATTCAAATATTTGGAAGTTACAGAGATATTGCTTAATTTTGCATAAGAAAAGCTGCACTCGGCAATTTGAAAGCAAGTTTTCATTGCGCTCGTTTGCATTTTCTTTGCATAAGAAAAGCTGCACTCGGCAATTTGAAAGCAAGTTTTCATTGCGCTCGTTTGCATCACAAACATTTAAATTATATAATTATGTTAGGAATAAATGCACCAAAAGTTTTAGCTAAAGGCAAATACGCACAAGCTGTTCGTAAAGCCGCTCTTGCATCCATCGGTGCAAAAGCAAAGACAGATGATGCCACAAAGACACCAAATTATCCATATAAATTTGAGTGGAATTTAGAATGAATTTAGAAGAATACAAAATAGAACTTTTATCAGACTTTGATGAGTTGATAAATTTCTATACAGGAAAAGACAAAATGGATGACTTTCTTCATAATCACTTACAAGATTGTGAAGAGAGTCATTATTGTAAGACATTTTGTGTCCGCTTAAAAGCAAACAACACGATTGTTGCTATTTTCGCCTTAGCATTCGACTCCGTTGACATAGATTCAGATGATTTTGATGATATGCGAATAGGTGCAGCAGGAACCGATTTACCTGCGGTAAAAGAAACATTCCGAGATCAATTCGAACAAAAATATACTTATCCCGCTTTAGAAATTGCCTACTTAGCTATTGATCAAAAATTTCAAAGCTTACATATAGGTTCAGCCTTAGTTGACGAAATAGCTTCGATGGCTAGAAAACAAAGATATGCCGGTTGCGTCTTCTTGACAGTAAGAGCTTGGCATACCTCTAATTACAGCGCAGTAGGTTTCTATGAAAAGAATCAATTTGCAAAATTGACTCCTGTTGCACAAATGGATGTTTGGCCAATGTACAAAACAATTTGGCCGATAGAATGATTCCCCCTACGCCCTGGGTTAGGAGTTTCTGTCCTTTATCTTTGCTTTACCCTTCGGTCAGCGATTTTCAATTCCGCTACACACCGGTGACCGTTGGTAAAGGGCGTGCTGCTTGGTTTAGCCTGCGTTCAGCTTCTGTTCTTTCCTTCGGCAGAGGAGATAAAGCTGCTGAAAGCGGAGATGTAGATTACGAATATCACCATATAATCAAGGGTCTATACGCCACCTTTTCATCGTGGCATATAGACCCTTGTCGTTTCCCGTGAGGTGCGGGGGATATGTTTGCTGGGCAACTTATACTCCTTGCCCAGCTTAGGAGTTAAACAATCTACTTTATTCTTCAAATTTATATCTACACGTTATGGACTTAAATTCATACCCAAGGAATTTTTTGCTGACATGTTCATCACTAAGATCATAATCTGTAATAATATCAGCAGTCCAACAATACCTACCTTCGGCTTCGCCATCATTCATAACTTTCTGGTCTTTTGACAAAACCAAATCGATGAACCGGGTTTCGCAACCATCAAAGATACCATTATTTCTGATATTACCATATACTTTTGTAAGATTGCCTAAAACTACCTTTTGAAGCCCTGGACAATCTGAAAAAGCATTTTCCCCGATTTCTGTAACATCTGGGAGGACTATGGATTTCAGCATGTCCCAGTACATAAATCCTCTTGAAGGAATCTTCTTACATCCTATCAAAGTAAGGTTTATACTCCCATCCCTTGCATCTTTAAGTCCGATATTTATTGCTTTCAATGTTTCTTCATCCACATCGGGAGCAAGAATGAGATTGATGTAAGTCTTGCCCGCATACAATTCCTTCTTGACGTCTTCCACAATTTGATCGAAAGTGAGACCTTCGTCAGCCAGCGAAACAACAGTAGCATCCAGTGCATAACTCTTAGCATTTACTGTTGCTTGCAAGAATGTATGAGATGCCAAAGGAGCTTCTTCATATTTCACAGTGAATTGGGAATTTGTTACAAAATTACCATATAAATAGGCATTGCCCTTTTCATCAGATGTAAGGGCATATTTTTGATCCCATTTCATATCGCTGCTGCCCGCAGGAGTGTATCTATCGATGGTTACTGTTATTGGCTTATTTGGCATAGTTGCAATGCGGAGGCGTGAATAGTTGCGTGTTGCCTTGGAAAATTCTACGGTTATAGCCTGACCATTAGGGGTGATATTGGCTTTTCCCTCGATATATTCATCCGTTCCTGCAACCTTACCTTCTTTCAAAACTAATTCGCCGGCTTCCCATTTGTAATTAGGGGCATAATATACATGAGGAAAGGTTGGCCCTTCGTCTTCTTTATAAGACAACTCGCCACTTGCCAATTCCCAATTACTGCCATTATATTTAAAAGTAGCATACTGAGTTCCATAAGTATTACTGGTCATCTCCAGAAGCAACTCATCTCCTTCAGCCCATGAAGTCTTGCCCGGATCAAGTGTACCTATAGCACGAGTCTGTGAATCTCCGAATGCCGGAAATTCACCAACAACCAACTGTACGTTGCTCTTGCCTGTTGTTGCGGTAGTTTCTTCTATATCACTTGTGCATGACGCCATTACTATTGTAACGACAGCCAGCATGATGTATTGAAATATCTTGCGCATAGTTATATCCTCCATTGTTTATTTGAGTTCTTCTTCATTTGTCCAACCAGTCATATCATTTACACTGATTCGGGTTAGTTCCACTTTGTCTTTTCCTACATCGAGTTTATAGGTGTTGCGCTCGCCCTCTTTAAAGTCTGTATCTGACTTCATTTTAGCATGGAAGTTTTTATCGCCTATCTTGAATTTCAAGAAAATCTCGCCAGTTTTGTATGAACCAGGGATAACGATTGCAGAAAACATACCATCGTCATGCTTACAGGCTTGTACCCAATCTGGATTACCTGTAGGTGTACTCATTTCAAATTGCCCATGGATTTGGTCTCTGCCAAATCTAACACTGTTGTGTTTAGAATACACTTGTGGTTCACTAATATCCATATTAGGATAATCTGCAGTACCAACATGATATACTATTGTAACCATAGACATACGATGCTTCATAGGAATGTCTACATAATCTTTAGGGACATCGTACCAATATCCGTTTATTAAATCTGCAGCTTTCAACTTAGTCTCATCACTTTGGTCTGTATGCAAATTATAGATATGAGGAATGTCTATATCAGAAGGATACCAAGCAATCAATTCGCATCTTCCCACTTTTTCCCAGCGAAGTCTTACGGTAGGTTCCCAACGGTATAACCCATTTTCTTCCACATATTTATATTCACCAGTTTTAGTAGTTTCATCACCGAAAATTTGCATTACCCTTATTCGGTCCTTATTCTCCCAAATGTTGCCAGCCCCTAATGTATTGACACGAGTCTGCATACCTCCAACAGAGAAAGTAGCATTGATTTCCTGCCCTTTCAGCGTAGGAGCCATATCTTCATTTTGCGTACATGCAGTAAAGCCCATAGCCATAAGGCCCATTACCGCATAGGAAATTCTTTGTTTTATCGTCTTCATAATCTTCAGTTTTTTATTGTTAGTGAGTTAGTGAGCGGCCAAGCTCACTAACCCTGTATTTCCTATTTTCAGTACTTTATTGTTCTATATCTGCGTCTAAATCACTTGAATCACCATTTTCCCAAGGAACTATATTAGCTTTTTCTATAGTAATCCCAGTATTTTTAACAGTTATGTTGTATGTATATTTTTTGCCACCTTCAAATTGTCCATTGGTGGATGGTGTTATAGGGGTTGTGTATTTTACTTCGCTATCATTCAACAACAAGTAAATCTCTATATCCATTTTATTGCTTTCAAGGCTTTGCGGCAACATGATATAAGCAAAACTTTCTTCGCTTTCAAAAGGTACATCATTAAAAACATGAGTAAGAGTAGCTCTGTCACCAGCAGTTTCAACCGAACCTGTTCTTGTGTCAAATTTACCGCTTGTAAATATTCCTTTCATATTCAAGCTATTGAATTTATAATTGTTATCTTTGACACCCTGCCCTGGCTTAATTTTGAATTCAACCAAACTCATACAATGCTTAAAGCGATGTTCGGCATCTGTAAAATTCACAGTTGGAGATGCTTTACTTGCAGTAGCTCCTGAGGCAAAAAGTACATCAGCCTTACAAGGTTGGTTTGCTTCTACCTCAGCTATATTCCAATTCATTTTACCATCAGTTAAGAATTTGCTATAAGGATAGTATGCACTAAATGTTGTCTCTTTGTTGTCCTTGAAATAGATGATGTTGTTATTGTCAGCAGCTTCAAAAGTACCATCCCCATTTGTTGTTACATACTTTTTGTTGTCTCCTGTTGTATTGCCAGAAGATGTGGCATATACGCCAATGGCATCATTCTTAGACCATGTATCGTCAGTGGTGGCACGTGTGATGTTTTTAACAATGTCCGCCTGTACGGTAGCAGCAACAGGACCATTGTTGCCGATACCGTCTTCTTCGTTAGCGCAAGCTGCAAACAGCAATGCTGCGGCAGCAATGTATAAGAATCTAAATTTCTTCATATATCTTGTTATTTAAGAGTTGTTATTGTGCTATATGTTCATTATTGTCTCCTGCCTCTGTCCAAGACTTAATGGTTCCAGAAATATCTACGGCAGAACGACTCAATTTTACTACTGTATAGTGGTATCTGTTGCCACCCTCAAGTTTTACAGGCATTGTCCATACGAAAGGAGCATCGTAGCCATTGTTGAGGTCAAACTCTATCACTCGGCTTGCTTCTTCTGTAGGGAGCAGGATTGCCTCATACAGCTTGCCAGCTTCGGTAGTTTTCATCGTGATGTCCGCAGGATTTTCTTCACCAGAGATAGTTCCATCCACAAGATTGAAAGTGGCTTTGGTATTCTGACCTTTCACTGTCACAGTCATTTTCTTAAGGTCTTCTTGCGTGAGACCGTTACCTGGTTGAACATCCAAAATAAGATTGCTTAACTTATGAAAGAACGTCAAGTCAACCTGTGGCGTAGCTTTGTTGCAACCTTCTGTCTTGGCATACATAAAGTCGATAGTTTCTTGTTTCGTTTGGTCTGTTACATCAAGTGCTACCTTGTAGTCATTGACAGTGGTCTGTGGATAGTAAGAATAGAAGTCCACATCTCCATCTATCGGGAAGAAAATAGTCTTACCTCCAGAAATAGGTGAAAAGGCTATACTTCCATTTGACTGATAGCAAACATTGTCAACACCCTCTTTGATTGCAACTGCCGAGAGAGGCTGTTTTGTTTCTGTCATGAAGATACCGATCCTGTCACCATCAGCCCAAGCTACACCAGCAGCACGGGTGTTTACGCTGATACCACCAGTAAACTGCACGGCTACCTTATCGTTCTGGACAGAAGGTGCGGTGTCTTCTGTACTGCATGAAACCATTGCACCAGCCAAGAGTGCAAGGGCGAAAAACTTCGTCATCTTTTTCATCTTATCAATATTTTAAAAGTTATTATTATTTTATTTCTACTTCATTGTTGAGGTTCGTCCAACCGTTGATGGTAGCTTCCAGATTCATCTTTGGCTGCATTTGGTTGTAGTTGAGTCGCAACTCATACTTTCCTCCAACCTTCATCGCAGGAGCGGTGATGTCATACTCTTGCAAGGTCCCGTTAGGCAGCAAGAGGCGGAGATAAACATGAGAGGCGGGGCTTCCCTGTATGGTCGGCATCAGTCGGATGATTTCTGATTGCAAAGTTGACTCAGTAGCCAAGATAGTAGGCATTTCCACTTCCGTTGGATCTATGCTCGGCAATCCATATTCTCCATCACTATTCTTCTGTGTAGGGAACAGACACCAGGCTGCATCTAATGCCTTGCCACTCATCTCTGTACCTTTAGGTACATTCTCTATGATGATGGTCAGTTCGGCAAGCACGCTCTTCATCGGGTTTTGCACCACATAGCTGCCTTCCTTGTTATCTATCTTCACATCGGCAACTCCGAAATAGGCATTGTTCCTTACATCCTTAGGATTGGTCAAACCTATCTGAATATTGTTCCAGTTAGTCAAAGCCCTGGTCTGGTCAGTGGTGAAGAATGGCTCTATAAGATTGGTAATAGCCAATATCTGATAATGCCCTTCAGGAAGAGCGAAGCGTTGGCTTGCTACCTCCTGCGCACTACCATCATGTTTTTCCTCAACTAAGGAACCGTCATCGGCATTGAATATCCAAAGTTTCACATCCTTCACTTCCGTACCTTGGTCGGCTTCATCTGCCCAAGTGAGCGATACAGACAAGCCACCTTCTTCTTCACCATTATGAACATCATGGTCGCAACTTGCCAACAGGCATGGGACGCATAACAGCACCCATAACCAAATATTAAATCTTCTTTTTGCTTTCATTCTCTATCTTGTTTTATGGGTTACTTATTATTGTCTTTAGTCTCTACTCGGCGAGCCTTATCCGCATCTTGGGTGTCATCGCTACCATTTCCTATTGCAGTAATGCGATTAGCCTCTATGCCATTCTTCGCAAGCCAGGTTTTTACGGCTTCTGCACGCTGGCGAGATATACGTTTATTGACAGCCACGCTGCCTTTTGTGTCACACCAACCTGTTACAGTCACCTTCATGTTCGGATTCTCTTTCAATGTTTTGAGAATATCATTCAATTTAGTCTCTTCATTTTGTTGGATGTCGATACTATTGAAGGTGAAATATATGACAGGGAAAGTCACCTTTGCAGATTCTTTTATGTCTTGTTCAACAACTTTTGTTTCTGCCTTATCCACAGTTTCTTTCAGATTGACCTCCTCCGAAGAAGTTGGTTCCTGTTGTAGAACTTCCTTTTGTGGAACTGATGGAGTTTCTGCTACCTTGTTCTTCTTTTTAGAGAGGTTAATCCCTAATCTTACTCCACTTTCCCAAACAAAGTTGTTCTTATGCAGATGTTCCGGCATTCCGTCCATACGTTCGCCAGTAAGACGAGTCAAACCGGAATAGATGTCCAATTTCAGGTATGAAGTCAGTTGATAGCCCACCTGCAAGTCTGCACCATAACCCAAATGCCAGTTGGTGGAGCCTTTCATTACCTTGGCATCATCGGCCATAGTCTGAATATCAACCTTGGTAGTTACAGCGTATATATGAGGTGAAACTGCCAAATCCCATCGGCTGTTAGCTGTTTGATGGAACAACCCAAGGAGATGAACGTTTACTCTTGCTCCATATCTGCCCATTCTGACATGGCTTTTCAGATTGGCATATTCCCAACTATCCATGCCTAAGACACCAGCTTTGTAAAGCACACCGTCGCTACCCAACCAATAGTTACGTTCTACGCAGCAGTCTTGTGCAGACAAGTTCATCTCTCCATACTTGGCAGATAACTCTGCCGAGAAGATGGAGTTGAAACGATAGCCCCCATATAAGCCAGCAGCCCAACCAAGGTGCGTCTTGTCATGTCCGAAACTTGAGAAAGTAGAGAAACCGAAAGGCATTCCACCCTCAATACCGACGTACCAGCCTTGCGAAATAGTCTTTCCATCTTTTTTTGCTTCTGCTCTCGCAAAAGAAAATGGAAGAATAAATGCAAGTATTGCAACCAGCAACCGATTTTTTGTTGTCAAATAATTTATCATATCATTCATTTTTTTACCGTAAAAATAAAGATCTATCTCCAATTACAGGACAAGTATCCACCATAAAGCTAATTCATCCATTCTATCCGAAACTCACTCCAGGAAATACAAGAGGTTTGTTAGGAAGATAAATATGGATGCGAAGAACAAATATATATAAAAGCGTTCCCTCTTGATGAAGTCACGAAAGCTATAGCGAGCCTTATAGTGATCATCAAGATATATCCTGTACTCATGTATCATGGCATATCCCAAGATAATACCTAATATGAGTACAAACACCCCGATGATGATCAGGGCTAATTCTATCCTTGGTATAGATTCTAACATTTCTTTCATGGCACAAAGATAGTGTTTTTCATGTAAAAAAGGAGGCGCATTCCCCTGTCAATGTGTCTACTTCCTATGTTTTAGGTGTCTACTTCGTAGGAAGTAGACACCCATTTTAACGATTTATTCCCTTTTATTATGCGTTTTTCTGGTATTTATTGAAAAATGGTTAATCCTGTTTTTCATCATCTGGGGCTGCATTTGCAACTTGTTCTTCTCGCCATTCGGTAGGCGTACAACCTTCCTTTGACTTGAATATCCTGTACAGATAGGTACGGGCAGAGAAGCCACACTCGGCAGAAATAATGTCATTACTATAGTCTGGACATTCCAACATCATCTTCTTTGCCGCATTGAAACGTATATCACCAAGCCATATTCTGAATGTGGTTTTCTGATACTGGTCGAAGAATACAGATAGCTCATCCTTGGAGATACAAAGTGTGCGAGAGAGGGTAAGCATATTCACAGTACAGTCCTTATATCCTAAATTCGCACACCATGCATCAAGACTCTTCTGGATGAAATCTCTGCGCTCATCGGAAAGTGATTGTAAAGATTCTGTTCTGCTATCAGCAGAGGTCTGCTGTTTAGCAGAAAGTGCCCCCCCCATACCTATATTTTGTTCCCACCAAGGCATCGTTTTCCACTTCTTTATCCAAGAGTTCTTCGGTAGGGATATAACTGCTGCCGAGAGCGATAAACGTAAGATTGAAGAACAGCAAGGCAAGCAATACGGCTGGACCTACTATATATAATAAGGTGGTAGAACAGATGGCAACTGGCATAGCAAGAACTGCAAGCCATAGAATGATTACACTGGCTCGGGAATATCTCACGTAAGGCAACAAATCCGTTGCAGCCATTGTCTCCAACATATTTTTACGCCTAATCATCTCCTGAATAATCATGTATATGCAATAGAAAACACTTACGCAAAACAGAGTCAGCATCAGATAAAGCCCTTCTCTGATATACAGGCTATGATGGAGACTGATACCCACGCAAAAGACCACAATGATGGCAGCATAAATGCCACTGCACATCAGTATCATCTTTCTGAGGTTAGCACGGGTGGTTTCTATGTTGTAGATTCCTATGGAGATGAGCGAGAAGCAGGGGGTATAGAGGAGGATGTTGATGACCGCCCCCAGATTATCGTGCATAGCACGGAACCCGAAAGTCATCTGCAGCACATATTGTATCGCCAGTCCTATCAGGGCAGCAACGATCATCCATCGAGAACGCTCATACCGCTTGTTCTCCCATCTTACATGCAGATGAGAGAGTGCCACGAAGAAGGCATTGACGAGCATGAATATAAAACATGCAAACTGAAGTAGAAATAATGAATCCATACGCTTCTTATCTTTTGTTTACTTTCTTGTATTTTTGATATCTTTCTTTGCCATACATTATTATAAAATAAGTAAATACGCTTGCAAAAGTACGATAATAATTTCAGAAAAAAGAACAATAGCCTCAAAATCTTTTACTGAAAGAAGATTACCAGAAGAGGGTGTGTCATGGCTGATGACACACCCTCTTTCATGTTTGTTATACAAGCCTATTTATCTTATGAAAGGCGTACAACTATTCAAGTATTACAAGAGAGAATTGAACTTCTCCTGAAGGGTAGCCTTAGAAGCTGCACCCACAAACTTGTCAACCAACTCACCACCTTTGAAGAACAAGATAGTAGGGATATTGCGAACACCGAATTCCATAGCAATGTCATCATTCTCCTCAACATCACACTTACCTACTACCAACTTGCCATCATACTCGTTGGCGAGTTCAGAAACGATAGGAGCAATCTGGCGGCAAGGACCGCACCATGTTGCCCACAAATCTACTACCAATGGGAGCTCACCATTCTTGTAGCTCTCAAAATTGTCATTTGTAATTGTTACTTCCATTTTATTCTATATTAATATTATTATAAATATGATATGTCTTACTGCAAACCGTATGCCAATTTTATTTAATTGATATGGTATGACATTTTAGGGTGCGCCTCAATATATTGTATCAGTTCCTTGCCCACATTGACAGTCTTATCTTGCGCCCGGAACATGATGAAGGTATTGCTCTCCACATCATGTATCTGAAAATACAATTGAGTTTTCCCTGCCAGATCATCTTTCAACATCGTATTGAAATCATTGATAACTGTATCATCAACGATATCACTATCCAGCGTAATCGTCAATTTCTCGATACGGTTTTCTTTAATCGTCTGCATGTAATCAATACTGTTGATCTTGAATTCCAGATAATTACTATTGGCATATCTTGGAGCGCATCTTGCAGTAACATAGACTGTACTTCCTTCTACGAGCATACCACGCCATTGTCCCCAATCTTCACCAAAGAGAGCCAATTCTCCGGAACCCTCGAAATCTTCCAGTGTTACAAATCCACAAGGCTTGCCAGTTTTGGTAAACGTTGATCTCAGCGCAGTAACGATACCGCCAAAGACAATTTCAGCCTTTTTGGACAAGGCCTCCTTGTCGCCCAATTCTGTACAATGCGTATTGCACATCGAATGGAGAACGATACTATAATCATCCAGCGGATGAGCAGACAGATAAATACCTACCAGTTCACGTTCCTTATTCAATTTCTCGATCGTGCTCCATGGCTCTCCCTTAGGAATAGGAGGAGTTGCAATTTCTACCGCTTCCTCTCCACCGAAGAGAGAAGTCACAGCTTCCTGCTGTTCACGCTGGTAGAGCTGTCCATACTTCACCAAAGTATCCAGGAAGACATTTCCCTTGGAATCCTTGGCAAAGAAATCCTCTCTTGGGATTCCGAAACTGTCGAAACCACCACTCAGCGCCAGACTTTCAAAAGCCTTACGATTCACATTAGAGAAATCTACTCTTTGGGCAAAATCGAAGATATCTTTATAGGCACCATTCTTCTCACGCTCTGCCACAATGGCATCAGCCGCTGGAGCACCCATTCCCTTGATGGCAGAAAGACCGAAACGGATTTCACCATGCTCATTCACACCAAATGCACGGTAACTCTCATTGACATCCGGACCCAACGTCTTGATATTCATAGACTGGCATTCTTCCATCAACTTCGTAATCTCAGTAATCTGAGAAAAACGGCGAGTCATAAGCGCAGCCATATATTCGGCAGGATAATGCGCCTTCATATATGCCGTCTGGTAAGCCACCCAGGAATAACAGGTTGCATGCGATTTGTTGAAAGCATAGGAAGCAAACTTTTCCCAGTCGCCCCATATTTTCTCAAGAACGGCAGGATCATGACCATTTTCCTGACCTTGCTTGATGAACTTAGGCTTCATCGCATCTACAATATCCTTCTTCTTCTTACCCATCGCCTTACGCAAGGCATCAGACTCACCACGAGTAAAGTTGGCAAGCTGACGGGAAAGAAGCATCACCTGCTCCTGATAGACCGTGATACCATACGTATCCTTCAGATACTTTTCCATACATGGAATATCATACCTGATTTCTTCCTGTCCATTCTTTCGGGCAATAAATGATGGGATATAATCCATAGGTCCCGGACGATAGAGCGCATTCATCGCAATCAAGTCTTCAAAGACCGTAGGCTTCAACTCGCGCAGATACTTCTGCATACCAGGCGACTCAAACTGGAAAGTACCAATGGTCTGACCACGCTGATAGAGTTCATAAGTCAGCGCATCATCAATCGGTATTGTATCCAAATCAACATCTTCACCTAATGTCTGCTTTACTACCTTGCAGGCCTCCTTCAACTCGGAAAGTGTCTTCAGACCCAAGAAGTCCATCTTGATCAAACCGGTAGATTCAATCACATGGCCATCATATTGGGTAACGGCAGTCTTCAGTCCAGGGAAATCCGGGTCATCAGCAGTTGAAACCGGCACCCAATTACTAATCGGGTCTCGACAGATAATGAATCCACAAGCATGAATACCTGTACCTCGTATCGTACCTTCAAGCATTTTGGCATACTTGATGGTATTGCTTTCACGAGGATCAGTAGAAAACTCCGCATCCCTCAATGCCGGCGTATATTTGATGGCATTGGTCAAGTTCATCTTAGCTCCATCAGGCAATCGGTCTGGGATAGCCTTACAGAGTGCATTTGCCTTATCCAGAGGAAGTTTCTCTACACGGGCAACATCCTTGATGGAATTCTTGGTTGCCATACTACCATAAGTGATAATATGCGCACAATTCTCATGCCCATACTTATCCATCACCCATCGGAGCACTTTTCCACGACCATCATCATCAAAGTCGGTATCAATATCAGGAAGATTGACACGGTCTGGATTCAAGAAACGCTCAAACAGCAAGTCATATTTCAATGGGTCTATCTTGGTAATACCCAAACAGTAAGCTACCACAGAACCTGCGGCAGAACCACGCCCCGGACCTACAACAACCCCCAATTCTTCACGTGCTGCACGAATAAAGTCGGACACAATCAAGAAGTAACCAGGGAAACCCATCGTCTTCATGACATGCAACTCAAAGTTGACATGCTCATCGACATTTTCTGGCAAAGGATCACCATATAATTTCTTGGCACCCTCGTAAGCAAGGTGCTTCAGATATTCCGCCTCAAACTTAATACGGTATATTTTGTCGTAACCGCCCAAGCGGTCTATCACTTTCTGTCCTTCTTCAGGCGGCAACTGGTTCTCCCCATTCTCATCAGAAGTAAATTCCTTGTAAAGGTCTTCTTCTGACACCTTCTCACGCAACTGTTCCTCGGTACCGAAAGTCTCCGGAATCGGGAAGAACGGCATGATAGGTCCATGGTCGATACTATAGATTTCCACCTTATTATATATATCGAGCGTATTGGACAAGGCTTCAGGAATATCAGAGAACACTTCATTCATCTCCTCCCGAGTCTTAAACCATTCCTGCTTAGAATATCGCATACGATTCGGATCATCCAGATCCTTACCTGTAGCAAGACAGAGCAAATGGTCGTGAGCCTCAGCTGTTTCCTTATCCTCAAAGTGACAGTCGTTGGTACAGATCAGTTTAATGCCATATTCCTTGGCAAATTCTATGAGCACCTTATTGGCACGCTGCTGCAAGTCGTAGGCCTCACGATTGGCAAGGATACGTGGATCATCAGGCACTTTGTGGCGCTGCAATTCCAAATAGTAATCATCACCGAAAAGATTATGATACCATTCACAAGCCTCGCGTGCACCTTCGATATCACCATCCAGAATCTTCTTAGGAACCTCGCCAGCAATACAAGCCGAACAGACAATCAGATCCTCATGATATTTCTCCAAATCGGCACGATCCGTACGTGGGCGCATATAATATCCGTCCACCCATGAATTGCTGACCAATTTGATGAGGTTTTTGTAACCATTGTAATTCTTCGCCAAAACGATGAGGTGATAACCACTCATATCACCCTTGTTTTTATCACGATCCTCTTTTCTTCGATGGGCTACATACATCTCACAACCAATAATAGGCTTAAAAGGTTCCAGACCTTCTTTTTTTCTACCCTTATTGACTTTTCCGCAATAATCGGTCAGTTCCTTGATGCCAAACATGACACCATGATCGGTAACGGCCATACCCTTCATACCGTCCTTGACAGCCTTGTCAACAAGATGGGGAATCTTGGACTGACCATCAAGGATGGAATACTGTGTATGGACATGTAAATGTATGAAATCTTCCATTTTTTATACTAAAAAGCGAATTTTGAGTTCAAAGTTACTGCTAAAAGTTGACATAACCAAAAGAAATTGCGGAAAAATTTGCGAAAATGACAAAAATAATGTACCTTTGCAGTGATAAAAACTTAATCTCTCTGTAATGGGACAAAAAATAAAGAAACTAAAGAAGATTAGATTACACCGTGAAGGTACCGACCAGCTGATTTACGGTATCATTGCTATCATAGCAATTGCGGTGATATTGTGGAATGCCTTTGACAACAAAATACCATTTTGGTCTTTCTCTGTAGTCATGGGTGTTGTGTATTGTATCGTGCTTAACTTCTATCGTTGTCCTATACGTTACCTGAACGTAGAAGACACCGAAAAATTAGTCGTGGCTCCTGCCGATGGCAAGATTGTAGTCATTGAAGAAGTTGACCACGCACCTTACTTCAATGATAAGCGCATGATGGTTTCCATATTCATGAGCTTATGGAATGTGCATGCCAACTGGTTCCCTGTTGACGGCAAGGTGAAATTCGTGAAACACGTAGATGGCAATTATCACAAAGCGTGGCTTCCTAAGGCGAGCGAAGAAAACGAGCACTCCGATGTCATGATTACTACTCCTGATGGCGTGGATATATTATGCCGTCAGATTGCTGGTGCTGTGGCACGCCGTATCGTTACTTATGCCAAGGAAGGTGAAGAATGCTATATTGATGAGCATCTGGGATTCATCAAGTTGGGTTCCAGAGTTGATGTCTATCTGCCTGTAGGTACCGAGATTTGCGTCAAGATGGGGCAATCTACGACAGGCGACCAGACCATCATCGCCAAATTGAAATAGTTTTCGGGCAAGTTGAGCCATTCAACTACTGATCATTATATATAAAAATGAATATAAAGAAACATATTCCTAACACGATTACCTGTTGTAACCTCGTATCTGGTTGCATCGCAACATCGTATGCTTTCGGAGGAGCACCCAAGATGGCACTTCTCTGGATTATCATAGGTGCAGTATTTGACTTTTTTGATGGCATGAGCGCCAGATTACTTCATGTTTCATCACCTATAGGAAAAGAGCTTGACTCTCTTGCTGATGATGTAACATTTGGAGTTGCTCCTTCAACCATCGTTTTTTCACAACTTTTCGTAATGGAGTATCCGGCAATCTTAGAGCCATTACGTTCATGGTTACCTTATACTGCATTCATCATCGCAGCCTTCTCTGCTCTAAGATTGGCAAAGTTCAATCTCGATGAGCGACAGACGACATCATTCATTGGTGTTCCGACTCCTGCCAATGCGCTGTTTTGGGGATCGCTGATAGTAAGTAGTCCTTCATGGCTAACCAACGACAAATGGTCTGTGGCTATCATCTTGGCAATGATTCTCATTACCAGTTTCTTGCTTGTATGTGAATTGCCACTCTTTGCTCTGAAATTCAAGCAATGGTCATTCAAAGGTAACGAAGTCAAGTATTTCTTTATAGGTCTGACCGTTATCATTCTTGCCGGCTCTGTATTCACAGAGGGCGCTATCGGATTTCTTCAGGCCTGGTGGATTATCATACTTGCCTATGTGATTCTTTCTGTGATTCTGTATTTAAAGAAGAAATAAAGCAATAGCCTATAGTTTACTTATACGTGAAACTATAGGCTATTTTCATACAAGGAAAAGAATGGAATAAAGGAATTAATTGTGTACTAAGGTACCAATCTCCTCACCATCCATTACCTTTTTCAAGTTACCTACGACATCCATATTGAATACATAGATAGGGAGATTATTCTCCTTGCACATCGTTGTTGCAGTAAGGTCCATTACCTTCAATCCCTTCGTATAAATCTCATCGTAAGTAATATCAGAGAACTTAGTAGCAGTAGGATCCTTCTCTGGATCTGCAGTATATATACCATCCACACGTGTACCTTTCAGCATCACGTCAGCCTCTATTTCGATACCACGCAGAGAAGAACCGGTATCAGTAGTAAAGTAAGGGCTACCAGTACCAGCAGAGAAGATACAAATATAACCCTCCTCCATAGCCTCAATAGCTTTCCACTTGGTATAGAACTCACCGATTGGTTCCATACGGATAGCCGTAAGCACTTTGTTCTTTACGCCCAAAGCTCCAAGCGCACTACTCAAGGCAAGAGAGTTGATGACCGTAGCACACATACCCATCTGGTCACCTTTGACACGGTCGAAACCCTTTTGGCTTCCACTCAATCCACGGAAGATATTACCACCACCAATGACGATACCTATCTGAACTCCCATTTCATGTACTTCCTTGATTTGTTTTGCATAATCACTAAGACGCTCCGGATCAATACCGAAACTCTGTTTACCCATCAAGCTTTCACCGCTCAATTTCAAAAGGATTCTTTTAAACTTAGCCATGTTTTATATGAATTAAAATTAATAATTTACGTTTTTCCTACTATTCTTAGAGTTGCTTTATTCCCTGACAATACAGATTTCGCCAAAAGCATACGAACGGATTCTTCCCTGTCTATCATGCAAAATCAAATGACCATCATCCTCAACTTCAACCAAGGCGCCTTCAAATTCACCATCTGCATCCCGATAAGGATGGAAGCCTTTTCTGCGATACAGAGACAAATGATAGATTCCCGACACGTCCATATAGTCTGCACGGCGCAGCAATTCATAATACTTTTCGAATCCATCAAGGATTTTCTTCAAGACTTCATCACGATCCACCTCATGTCCAAGAATCTGAGCTAAGGAAACCGGATTAGGAGCATCACTATGAAAGACAAGCTGATTGACATTTAATCCTATGCCAAAAACACAACTCTTGATGCCCTTGGAGTCGATTGTATTTTCTATCAGCGTACCACTGATTTTCTGATCGTTCCAATAGACATCATTAGGCCATTTCAATGTGATGTTCTCCACATAAGAATCCAATGCATCCTTGACAGCAAGAGCACCAGCCATAGACAATACAAACTGGCGACGCACAGGAATCCAATGAGGATACACCTTGATACTGAAAAGCAGGTTTTTCCCTTTTTCACTTTCCCAGGTATGCGTACCCTGTCCTTTGCCAGCCGACTGATAGTCAGCAACAGCGACAATCATTTCTTCATCACCCTCCTCACGATAATTTTTAAGATACCGATTGGTAGAGTCAATCTCTTCTAATCTTATAATTTTTGTTTTCATTTCACCTTATATTAATAATAGTGGCATTTAGCTTTCAAGAGAGACAAAATAGTATAACCCATATTACTTATAGTAGTAAGGGGTTGAAAGCATCCTCTATCCAGTCAATACTCTCAACATGAGGACGCATACCGATAACAGAAATAATATCAAAGCGAATCTCGCAATCAATCATATTCTGTTTTACGTATACATTAGCAGCAATAGCAATATTACGCATTTTGGTAGTATTGACGGCTTCCTCTGGTTGCAGATATACATCATTCCGGCGGGTTTTTACTTCTACAAAGACGAGTAATTTGCCATCTTCTTTTAAGGCGATGATATCCAAGTCTCGCTTCCCTACTCTCCAATCCCGCTCAAGAATAGAAAATCCCTTCCGTTGCAGGAAACGGGCAGCTTCATCTTCACCCCACTTACCCAATTCATTATGTTCTGCCATATCTATACCAATTCGTCATTTCATTCTTTTATATGCTGCATGAGTCATGAAGCATAATTTATTTGCAAAAATAACACTTTTCCTTTTAACGTCAAACTTTTTATTGCTTTTTTTTAAGAACAAAACGGTTTCTTTCAAAAAAGGTTTTATATTATTTTGTTTTATCTCGCTTTTCCATTAATTTTGCACCCAAAACAGCAGAGAAATCTTTGTTAAAAAAAGAAAGCCTGTAGGAAATCAGATAAAAAAGATAGGAAATCACAAAAAAGATAATATGGAAGAACAGAAGAAAAAAGACGAGGAATACATGAAGAAAGCAATACTCGAAGCACAAAAAGCCTTCGAGGAGGATGAGATTCCGGTAGGAGCCATCATCGTATGCAGAGACAGAATCATATCCCGTGCCCATAATCTGACAGAAATGCTTTGCGATGTAACAGCACATGCAGAAATGCAAGCTATTACATCAGGAGCCAATATGCTTGGCGGTAAATATCTGAAAGACTGTACGCTCTACGTTACGGTAGAACCTTGCGTAATGTGCGCAGGAGCTATCGGATGGGCTCAAATATCCAGAGTCGTCTATGGCGCAGCTGATGAGAAAAGAGGTTACTCCAAATTTGCTCCCAACGCTCTGCATCCCAAAACGACTGTCACATCAGGTGTATTGGAAGAAGAATGCAGATTGCTCATGCAGGATTTTTTCGGAAGAAAAAGATAAAGAGTCGGTACAAGAAGCTGGACAAGAAGAATTCAACTGAAGAGATTCGTCTGAAAGAATTTCGATAAAAAGAACTCGAAAGAATAAAAGAACTCGGCATAAATATGGAAAACAATAACGCTTCCCACATTTATGCCGAGATTTTATGAATAACACGAAGGAATCAAAACTCCTTCATTTTCTGTATAATCCTTATTTAACAAGCACAACCAGATACTTGCTGGTGCTCCAGAAAATCTGTGGATTAGTAATGCGCAATGTGTACTGCTTATTGGCATCACGTACCAGCGTATAACTGCTTGATGGATGAGCAGTCATCAATTTAACGGACTTAGAGTAGAGCTTGATTTCTGTAGTATTACGGATATCAATCTTGGTGAAGTAATTCTTATTGAAATTACCATTCATCACCTTGCCGTTCTCTAAGATACGCTGACCCTTCAATTCCTTCTTTGTACCAAATACATACCAAGCTGTATTCAGCTGCTTGTCCTGTGCATTGATAGTCTCAGTCTTCTTCTGACTTTCATTCTTCAAGTTGCTGACATTGGTATTCAAATTATTGACAGACTCATCGAGTTCCATGATATGAATATCCTTCTTGTCCAATTCCTCACGGAGAGTCTGGAGCTGCTTCTCCTTCTCTACCAACTGAGCCTGAAGACCCTCGATAGTCTTCTTCAACTGAGTAGCGTTCAAAGAACTGCCTTCCAATTTCTTCTGAAGTTTTGCAATCAGCTCTTTGTTCTTTTTCATTTGAGCAGCGATGAACTGTATATCTTCTTTCATCTTCTGCTTACTGCTTGCACCCTCTCCGCTCTTAGCCAAAGCAACACGTCCCTCAGCCTCGCCAATCTGGCGAAGACCTTCCTGAACCTCATTGAAGGTACCCATCATGTCATTAATCTCACTATCTCTTTGAGCAATTACCTCATTGAGCGAATCTGCAAGATGCACATTAGCCGATTCTGGACTGTTTTTTCCATCCTTACAACCAGTTACTAACAAGGCCGCGCAGCAGACGATAAAAAATAATTTTTTCATAATCTTTCTCCTTTTAATTTTGATACTTATTCATTTTACGTTCTTCACGTCGCTTTTCTTTCATTTCTTCCTTGAGTTGCTTAGGATCCTTACCGGCAAGCACGATTACGAACTCGCCTCTTGGCTCCACTTCCTCAAAATGAGCAATCACTTCTGCCAAAGTACCTCTGACACTTTCTTCGTGTATCTTTGAGATTTCACGGCAGCAACTTACTTGTCTGTCTTCACCAAATACCTCAGCAAACTGCTGTAAGGTTTTCACCACACGATAAGGCGATTCATAGAAAATCATCGTGCGAGTTTCATTTTGCAAAGACTCCAGATAAGTCTGTCTCCCCTTCTTTTGGGGAATAAAGCCCTCGAAACAGAACCTGTCACAAGGTAAACCAGATGAGACAATGGCAGGAATGCAGGCCGTAGGACCAGGCAAAGTCTGAACGGTTATCCCCGCTTTAGCAGCCTCACGTGCCAAATAAAAGCCGGGATCGCTGATTCCAGGAGTACCAGCATCCGAGATGAGAGCTATGGTCTCACCCGCCTTCAAGCGTTCTACTACAGAAGCCGAAGTGCCATGTTCATTAAACTTATGATGCGCCATCAATCTGTTTTTGATGTCGAAATGCTTCAGTAGGACGCTCGATGTTCGAGTGTCCTCAGCGAGAATCAAATCAGCTTCTTTCAAGACTCTGATAGCTCGCATTGTCATGTCCTCCATGTTGCCAACTGGAGTCGGTACGATATATAATATGCCCATACGGGGTACAAATGTAGTTAATAAATCTTTCATAACAAAAAAAGTCGGCGTTTCTTTGCATTTTTTAAAACCTTATTAGTAATTTTGTCCCCGAAATGACAGAAAATCTAATTGGGGAGGCACACCGTCCCGGCAGAATTGAAGTGGTGTGCGGATCTATGTTCTCTGGAAAAACAGAAGAATTAATCCGAAGAATGAAGCGAGCAAAGTTCGCCAAGCAGAAGGTGGAAATCTTCAAACCTTCTATCGATACGCGCTACTCAGATGAAGAAGTTGTGAGCCATGACCAGAACTCTATCCGGTCAACTCCAATTGAATCCTCTGGGTCTTTGCTCTTATTGGCTTCAGACATCGATGTGGTCGGTATTGATGAAGCCCAGTTTTTTGACAAAGGGCTCGTTGAAGTTTGCAACGAACTGGCTAACCGTGGCGTCAGAGTCATCGTTGCCGGATTGGATATGGACTTCAAGGGAGTTCCTTTCGGCCCGATTCCTGCCTTGTGTGCCATCGCAGACGAGGTTACCAAAGTGCATGCCATCTGCGTGAAGTGTGGCGCCTTGGCTTACGTAAGCCATCGTCTGGTGAACAATGAGCGAAGAGTTCTGCTCGGCGAAAAAGACGAATATGAGCCTTTGTGTCGAGAATGTTACCAGAAAGCACTGAAAGGAGATGATTAAAATTCTCCAAGGAATCATGCCTAACTCTACATTATTATATAATACTTATGGCAAAGGAAATTACATTTGACAAATTTATCCGTTGGACAGGCATTGTGCTCATAATAGGGGCTGTGCTCTTTGCTACCAACTATTTAAGCAGCGTACTCTTACCATTCTTCATCGCTTGGTTTTTCGCTTACTTACTTTATCCTGTAGTCAAATTCATAGAAAACAAGTTGCACGTTAAGGTGAGAGCTTTGTCTATCATCATAGCCATGTTGCTTGCCATTGGTGTCATCGGTGGAGTTATCTGGATGATTATTCCTCCTATGATTGACCAGTTTGACAAACTGGGCGATGTGCTGACTAAGTGGTTGCACCAGACTACTCATACCAACAACCTCACAGCACTCATCAAGGACTGGATACAGGAAAATCAGGGGCAAATAGAGAAATTCATGAAGAGCAAGGATTTTTCCGATGCCATTAAGAGTGCCATGCCTAAGGTTTTCTCCGTAGTAGGACAAACTGCAAATATCATTCTGAGTATCATCGCTTCGATGATTACATTATTATATATGTTCTTTATCCTGCTCGATTATGAGACCCTTACCGCCAATTGGATACGCATATTCCCTAAAAAGAGCCGTCCTTTCTGGCACGAACTGATGAAGGATGTAGAACGCGAAATGAATAACTATATTCGTGGTCAGGGAATGGTGGCATTATGCATGGGCATCATGTTCTGTATCGGATTTACGATTATCGGATTTCCAATGGCTATAGGTTTGGGCATTCTGATAGGAATCATGGACTTAGTACCATACCTCCACACCTTTGCACTCATCCCTACCGCCTTCCTTGCCATGCTCAAGGCAGCAGATACGGGCCAGAACTTCTGGTTGGTCTTCGGATTAGCCTTCCTGGTATTCTGTGTAGTACAGATTATAACCGACATGGTGGTGACACCTAAGATTATGGGTAAGGCAATGGGACTAAATCCTGCCATTTTGCTCTTGAGTCTTTCTGTATGGGGTGCTTTATTAGGATTCATTGGCTTGATTGTAGCCCTTCCTCTTACCACACTTCTCATCGCCTATTGGCAAAGATATGTGACCAGAGAGAAGCCTCATTATGAAAACTACCAGACTCCGGAAGAAGCCGCCAATGAACTGAAAACGCCTGCCAAAGTGCCTTCTGAGAAATAAAAAGTAAAGAAAAACGAGAAAAACGCGAGTTTTTTACAAAAAATCTGCTTTTTATTTGGTGGATTCAAAAAAAAGCTATACCTTTGCACTCGCTTTTGAAACATAAAGTTGGAGATTGACTCGCTAGCTCAGCTGGTAGAGCACAACACTTTTAATGTTGGGGTCATGGGTTCGAGCCCCATGCGAGTCACAATCCTAAAAAAGACTTCCAATATTTTGGAAGTCTTTTTTGTTTTATTATCATTCTATTTTTCAGATACTGATTTATCCGATAGCTATTGATGATCTACTATAGACATCTGCTATATGCAACTGATTATCAACTACCATTCATTCATATCCGCTTTGGCTTCCACCTTATTCTCTATATTATCAGGCAATTTAGAGAAGAAATCGTATCCCGTAATTCGCTCAACTTCATCGATAGAATTGACAAAGTCTGTCTTTTTCCTTCCTTTCTGAGATTGGTTCCTACAGATAAAGCCAATAGCTTGAGGATAATCACCCATACGAAGGACTACCTTAAAGAAAGCCTCAGGAACCACTACTTTATTCCTTCCTATTTTGCGATGCTGCTGGTTCAGATAAATAGGACCACATACCACATAGACCTTCCCGTATTTTACTGCCCACGAACGGCATTGCTGCTCAATACTATTCCACATACCACGGTTCAAACCATTATCCTGTGGACACATATTGGTAATCAAGAAACAATCCTCCATAGCTTTTTCACTCCATTTATTATCAGCAGCAGGACACATGTGACCTCTATCATACCCGCTATTATAATAATCAGACAGATAGCCCTTTGGATCAGGCATATCTTCATCATCCTGAAAAGCCATACGCTGTACTTTACCAGAAGCATGCTCTGCAGAGATTGTCCAAGCTACCCAATTAGGATTTTTCATCTCATGATTGTAAGAAACGGTATAGGAATAGCGCTTTCTGATGGTTTCCGACAAGGTGCCCTTCGTATAAACAGGAATTTCCAAACCATCATAATTACCTTCTGCTACAGAAGTTCCACTTGTTTTCGAGGAAGACTGGTTTGCTTCAGAAACCGCCTTGTCTATTTCAGAAACCGTCTTGCCTGCTTTAGAAACAATCTTATCAAACAAGACTTTCTGGTTTGACTTGCTCTCTCCACAACTCACAGCAATAGAGAATGCAAAGAGCAATGCAAGAGATTTCAACACAAACTTATTTAACTTTTTCATACTGATTATTTTAGTTTACCTAATTATTAAAAATATCATTTACCGAAAAACCACAAGTCCCCAACTACTTTTATTTTCCTTTTTCTATGATTTTCAATGCATAAGCAGGGATATACGTTGTGCAGACAGCAAGTCCTTCTACCACACATACCACACACTTGTCTTTGAAGGGTCTGGCATAATAACCACGTACCCCGGCAAATCGTCCGGAAATAATCTCTCACCTTCAATTCTCTCCGGCAATTAGGGCGAAGATACAACCAATATTTTTGTGTTGCGCTATAATCCATGTTTACTAATTTAAAAAACTAACTCGCTCTAAATTGGACTTTGATTGAAAATCAAGAAGTTGGGCGTTTGCCTATATTATATAGGTAACAATATGGAAACGAGCGGACTTCTGCTCGTTTCTGTATTTTGCAATATGCAAAGAACGCCTT
>OIYX01000169.1_pt1 | contig 23241 bp, 20 predicted proteins | sample 1588431 | NCBI WGS metagenome assembly OIYX01 (sample SAMN03283241) | human gut metagenome | biome: human-associated habitat; material: feces | host: Homo sapiens | place: Peru | collected 2012
AATAGGGCACGCAACATTTTGAAGATTAGTCAGTCAGCCAACTGGCAAACTCGGGACGGCGGCGATCTACGGCCTCTCGGTTGTGAAGGCCCGATTGGACGCCGAGGCGTGACTTGTCCCGTCGGTGTGTCGTGGATATTTGGTATAATGCACGGCTATCGAGAACGACACACGGAGGATCAAGATGAATGGAGTGAGCAGACGCGGCTTTTTGGTTGGCACGGGCGCGCTGGCGGCCGCGACGACCGCGTCTCGCGGCGGCGCGGCGGAGGCGGGGTCGGCAAGTGCGCGTGACCCGTTTTTGGGTACGCAGGGCGCGCCGCTGGCGGTGGGTTGCCCGAACCTGCAGGCGCCGGGCGAGACGACGATGGGCGTGACGTGGAAGGTCTCGGGCCTCTCCAAGGGCGTCGTCGAGTATGCGGACAACCCCGCGTTCGCGAACGCGCGCATCGCCCGTCCGGGCGGCTACGGGCTCGTCCCGATTGACGTCGCCGCGCTGGCGGTTCGGCTGGAGGGCCTCCGGCCCGCGACGCGCTACTACTACCGGACGGTCACGACGCCGTTCACCGACTACCGCAACATCTACGACGCGAAGCTCGGCGCGCCGATCGTCTCGAAGACGTATTCGTTCACGACGCTGGGCGCGGGGGCGAAGGCGCACTTCTGCATGATGAGCGACACGCACGGACAGTGGAAGCCGTTCGAGATGATCGCGAAGAAGGTCAAGGAGCTCTCGCCCGCCGCCCTCGTCTGGAACGGCGACGCGACGAACACGACGCAGAAGAAGGAGACGGCCGTCGAGATCTTCCTCGATCCGCCCGTCAAGAGCCGCGACTACGCGACGACTATTCCCGTCCTCTTCGAGTCGGGCAACCACGACTTCCGGGGCAGCTGGATCTCGAAGAAGGAGGAGGTCATCCAGCCGCGCCATCCGGCCGAGCGGCGCGGCGACCAGTGGGATCTCAAGTGGAACTTCGCCGTGCGCCTCGGCGAGATGGCGCTCATCGGCATGGACACGGGCGAGGACAAGCCGGACGCCCATCCGAAGTGGTTCGGGCTCGCGAACTTCGAGCCGTATCGCCGGGCGCAGGCGGCGTGGCTGGCCGAGCAGGTCGCGCGCCCCGAGATCGCGTCCGCGAAGTTCAAGGTGCTGTTCTGCCACATTCCGCTTTTCGCGGCGAAGGACCATCCGGACTACCCGCACGACGGCGTGAAGGTCGATCCGGAGGACTACGCCTACTGGTCGCGCGAATGCCACGACCTCTGGGTGCCGATCCTCGAGAAGGCGGGCGTCCAGCTCGTCGTCTGCGGGCACAAGCACCGCTTCCGCTTCGACGCGCCGACGGCCGACCGTCCGTGGGCGCAGGTGGTCGGCGGCGGGCCGGAGCTGGGCGTGACGCGCGGCAAGCCGGACGCGGGGCGCTTCCCGACGGTCGTCGAGGGGAAGGTCGAGAACGGTCGTCTGCGTCTGCTCGTGCACGACGTCTTCAACGGCCGCGTCGTCCTGGACCGCGTGATCGCGTGACGTGAAGAAGCCGATTCCATACGTGAACGAAGCCGTCGCCACGCGCGACTTCAAGTACTACATCTTCGATTGGGACGACAACATCCTCCACATGCCCACGAAGATCCGCATGGAGCATCGGAAGGACGACGGCACGTGGCGTCCCGTCGAGGTCTCGACGGCGACGTTCGCGCTCGTGCGGGCCGACGTCGAGCACTACCGCGCGCCGGCCGGCGACTGGGCCGAGGCGTTCCGCAACTTCGAGGACCCGCCGTCCGACGTCGACGGGGCGTGCCCCAACCGCTTTCTGGAGGACACGGTCGCCGCGCTGGAGAAAGTCGAGCACGGCGCGAAGCCGGGGCCGAGTTATCACGCGCTCAAGAAGACGCTGCGCGAGGGGCGGCTCTTCGCGATCGTGACGGCGCGCGGGCACTCGCCCGCGACGATCGAGAAGGCCGTCCGGATCTTCATCCGCTACGCCCTTACGGAGGAGGACCGCGCCGAGATGATGTCCAACCTGCGCGGCTACCGACGCTGGATCGACGGCGTCGGCGACGGCGAGTTCGGCACGGACGCCGAGGAGCTCGACTACTATCTCGGCATGTGCCGCTACGCGGCCGTCACGTACAAGGGGTTCAAGGCGCGGATGGCGAACGATCCGATCTACCGCGAGAAGCTGGCCGTCGCCTCGACCGTCGCCCGCCCGGAGCTCGCCAAGGAGTTCGCGATCCGCGACTTCGTCGAGCACGTCTTCCACATGCTCCGCCGCGCGGGGCGGCTCGACCGGTCGGTCTCGATCGGCTTTTCGGACGACGACGCCGGAAACGTGAAGACGGTCTCGAGCTTCATCCGGCGCGAGCTCTCGAAGCGCTTCGAGGGCATCAAGTTCGTCGTCTACGACACGTCCGACCGTTCGCTGTCCAAGGGTCGGAAGGTCTGCATTTCGGGGCAGCTCAACTTGCCGGGGTTTTGATTTCATGCACGCGCTCGTTGTCCTTCTCGCCGCCGTCGTCGTCGGAACGTGGAACGGGAACTGGTTTCCCTCTGGCCGCGCCGAGCACCGTGCGCACCCCGACGTCGAGGACGCGACGATCACGGCCGTCGCGCAGATGCTTGCGCACGGGCTGGACGCCGTCGATCCGCAGCGCACGAACGACGTGATCCTCTGCCTGAACGAGATTCGCGGGCCGCGCGTTGCCTCGAACCTCGTCGCACGCATCGGCCGCACGAACCTGGTGGTCGCCTCCATCTCCGCCTATCGCCGCCGCGACCGCTTCGACCAGCAGCAGGACGTCATCGTGACGACGCTGCCCGTCGTCGAGAAGGGCTGGAAGAAGTGGACGCCCGCCGGGAAGCGGACGCCGCCGCGCGGCTATGCGTTCGCCGCGCTGCAGCTCGACCCGGCGACGACGGCGGCCGTCTACGCCGTCCACCTCAAGTCCAACTACCGTGCGAAGGGGAAGGAGGCCAAGGACTTGAACCGCGACAAGCGGACAGTCGCCGTCGAGCAGCTGCTGGCGCAGGAAGAGCGCGCCGGCCGGGGGCGTCCCGTCCTCGTCGCGGGCGACATGAACGCGGACAAGTGGCGCAAGGAATTTGCGGACGAGAAGATCTTCGGCCTCTTTGACGCGGCGAGATTCCTGAACCTTCTTTCGATCCTGCCGCCCGAGTCGCGCGGCACGCATCCTTCGCGCCGCTATGGCGACAGCGCGCTCGACTACATCTTCGCGCGCGGCCTGCGTCCGGTCGCAACGCCGCGCCTCGTGCCGAGCGAAGCGCTGTCCGACCACAACGCGGTCTTCGCGGTGCTGGCGCCGTGAAGACCGCGCGGCCGCCTATTTCGCGAGTTCGCGGACGCGCCGTTCGAGGCGCGGCAGGCGGACGGTGAAGGTCGTGCCCGCGCCGACGGCCGACTCCGCGTCAATCGTGCCGCCGTGGTCGCGCACGATGCGCTTCGAGATCATGAGTCCGAGGCCCGTGCCTTTCTCCTTCGTCGTGCGGTAGGGCTCGAAGAGATGGGCGAGCTGCTCGGCGCTCATGCCGAGGCCCGTGTCGCGGAAGGCGACGGAGACCGTCTCGTCGTCAGAGGCGAGCGTGATCGTGATCGCGCCGCCGTCCTTCATCGCCTCCAGCGCGTTCTTAAGGAGATTGAAGAAGACCTGCTCGATCTGGTTCGCGTCGAGCGCGACCGCCGGAAGGGCGGCGGGCACGTTGAGCGTGACGCGGATCTTGCGCTCGACGAACTGTTCGCGCAGCGTGTCGAGGCAGCGCCGAAGCGGCTCGACGGGCGAGCCGGGCCGGAGGTTCGGGCGGTGCGGACGGAGCGCGGCGAGGAAGTCGCGGATGATGCCGTCGAGGCGCTTGACCTGCTGCATGCAGGTCTGGATCGTCTCCTTGTCCGTCGGGTCGCGCTCGATGAGCTGAAGGGAGAGGGAGATGGCGTTGAGGGGGTTGCCGATCTCGTGGGCGACGCCGGCGGCGAGGTCCTGCACGGCCTTCGTCGCGCCGGCGCGCAGCTCCTCCTCGGCGCGCGCGCGCTCGGCGGTGATGTCGCGGAGGTAGACGATGGTCTCGGCGTCGAACGGGAGCGTCTGCACGTCCAGCGTCCGCGCGTCGGGATAGGTGAGGGCGACGGTTCGCCGCGACGCCTTGCCGAGGGGCACGCCGAGGTCGGACAGGAGACTGGCGGGGTCGCCGCCGAGAAGGGCCGTGGCCGCCGGGTTCGCCTGGATGACGTCGCCGTGGGCGTCCAGGCGGATGACGCCGTCCTGAAGAATGGTCAGGAGCTCTTCGGAGCGCGCGAGCTCGTCGGCGACGAGCTCGTACTGCTCGCGGAGGTTTTCGGCGCTGAGCTTGCCGATGTGCTTTCGAACGCCTCGGAAGAAGTCTTTCATGGTTGGGGATTAATCGCGTTCGGAGACTTGCGATTGTGCGATTGCAATGGCGCGCTGGAGCTTTCGCTTGAGCAGGGCTTTCGAGGGCAGTCCGGCGAAGTCTTGCGCGACGCGGATGTCCTTTTCCCGGAGATGGCCGTTCGTTCGTACAGCAGGCTGTCGATCTTCGCGTCCATCTCACGAGTGCTCCAATGCTCATGCGCGCACATTTCGAGATAGAACTGCCGCTTGAGCTTGTCGTCGATAGCCATGAGGGATCGCAGGTGCGTCCAGGTCAATTGCGTACGCAGCGCGTACACGATTTCCTTTTTTCGGAAAGTGTACGCGGCGCGTACACAATGCCGCACGGTTTGGAATCCCCATCCGCTGCCGAATTCGTCCGAAAGGAACGTGGCCACGCGCAAGACCAGTTCCTCGCCATAGGCGGCGCGCCTGTTCTTGAGGATGTCCGTCTTGATGCGCATGCCGATAGACCAGTAGAGCAGGACGATTTCCGAGTTGACCGTTGCCGCAACACGCCGCTTCGCGGACAAGACCAGTTCGCGCAAGTCGGCGAAGAGCCGCTTCTCGGTTCCGGAAATGCGGGCAGGGGATGTTCGCATGGCCTATTACTTCCGCAGGTCGATGACGCGCTTGATCTTTCCTTCGCTGCGCGGCAGGGAACCCGGTTCGACGAGGGTGATCTTCGGCGAGAGGCCGATGATCTGCTTGACGGCGGCGAAGACCTTCTTGCGCAGGGCCTCGAGCTCGCGGATGTTGTCCGAGAACGCCTCGGGCTTGAGCTCGACCTTGATCTCGAAGAGGTCGAGCGTCTCCGTCGGCGTGAGGATGATCTGGTAGTGCGGCTCGACTTCGGGCAGCGAGAGGAGGGCCGTCTCGACCTGGCTCGGAAAGAGGTTCACGCCGTGGACGATCAGCATGTCGTCCGACCGCGCCTTGATGCGGTTCATCCAGCGGATGGTGCGTCCGCAGGCGCACGTCTCCGAATGGAGCGTCGTCAGGTCGCGCGTCCGGTAGCGGATCATGGGCGTGCCGAAGCGGTCGAGCGTCGTGAAGACGAGTTCGCCCTCCGTGCCGTCCGGCAGGACTTCGAGCGTCTCGGGGTCGATGACCTCGGGGTAGTAGTGGTCCTCGAAGATGTGGAGGCCGTGGCAGTGCCCGCACGAGCCGGCGACGCCCGGCCCGGAGATCTCGGTCAGCCCGTAGATGTCGTGCGCGACGATGCCCGTCGCGGCCTCGATCTTCGCGCGCATCTCGTCCGTCCACGGCTCGGCGCCGAAGATGCCGTGGCGGAGCTTCGTGTCGCGGCGGAAGTCGATGCCAAGCTTGCGGGCGACCTCGATGATGTGCAGGAAATAGCTCGGCGTGCAGGCGATGGCGGTCGAGCCGAGGTCCTTCATGAGCATGAGCTGCTTCTCGGTGTTGCCCGCGCCCGTCGGGAGGACGGCGCAGCCGAGCCGTTCGCCGCCGTAGTGCGCGCCGAGGCCGCCCGTGAAGAGCCCGTAGCCGTAGCTCACCTGGAGGACGTCCTCGTCGGAGAGGCCGAACATCGCGAGGCAGCGCGCCGTCGCGTCTGCCCAGACCTCGATGTCGCCTTTCGTGTTCGGGATGCAGATGGGCTTGCCCGTCGTGCCGGAGGAGCAGTGGAAGCGGACGATCTCCTTCATCGGCGCGGCGGTGAGGCCGAGCGGATACTCGTCGCGGAGGTCCGTCTTCTTCATGAAGGGGAACTTCGCGAGGTCGGCGAGCGTGACGAGGTCACGGGGCTTGACGCCTTTCTCGTCGCAGCGGCGGCGGAAGAGCGGCACGCGCTCGTATTCGTAGGGAAGGAGCTTCTGGAGTTTCGCGAGCTGGAGCGCCTGGAGGTCGGCGCGGGACAGGAAATCGGGCTTTGAGAGCGGGAGCATAGGGGCGGTTGGTTGGGGTTGGGTGAGGGCGGTTGGGGTGGGTTAAGTTGGCGTGAGCGGGAAGTAATGGGGTTTGACGTGAGGGACTGGATGAGGCGAGAGGCCTAACCGATTTCAATTTCCTTCAGCAGCCGCTTCATCTGGGCGTCGGTGCCGATCGTGATGCGCAGGCGGTCGCCCGTCTTCGGGCCCTTGAAGTAGCGCACGAAGACGTTCTTCGCCTTCAGCGCGGCGAAGAGCGCGGCGGCCTTCTGCGGGCGCGGCGGCTTCGCGAAGACGAAGTTCGCCTCGGAGGGAATGACGTCCCAGCCGCGCGCGGCCAGCTCCGCCGCGAACCAGGCGCGCGTCTTCACGACCTTCGCGACGTTCGCCCTCATCCATTTCTGGTCCTTTGCGGCGGCGAGGGCGACGGCCTGGGCGACGGCATCGACGTTGTAGGAGTCCTTGATCTTGTAGAGGGCGTCGACGAGCGGCTTCGGGCCGACGCAGTAGCCGACGCGAAGGCCGGCGAGCGAGTAGCTCTTCGAGAACGTGCGCATCACGAGGACGTTGCGGTTCCGGGGCGCCGTCGCGAGCGCCATGCAGTTTGCGCGCGCGAAGTCGGCGTAGGCCTCGTCCACGAGGACGACGCCCTTGAACGCCTTCGCGAACGCCGCGACGTCCGCCGGCTCGCGGAACTCGCCCGTCGGCGCGTTCGGGTTCGTCAGCAGGAAGAGCGCGACGTCGGGCGCGAGAGGCGGCGTGGCGCAGGCCCCTCGTCTCTCGTCTCCCGTCTCAAGCCCGCGCCACGGGACGTTCCGGATGGCCGCGAGCGTCTTGTAGAGCGAGTAGGAGGGGTCGAGCGAGCCGATGGACTCGCCGTCCTCGACGAAGGCCCGCGCGGCGAGCGCGAGGATCTCGTCCGACCCGTTGCCGACGAAGACGCGGTCGGGCGTCGTCCCGTTGAGGGCCGCGAGCGTGGCGCGGAGCTCGGCGAAGACGGGGTCCGGATAGCGGCGGAGGCGGTCCAGGTCAAAGGACTTGAGGACTTTCGCGCACGCCGGCGAGGGCGGATAGGGGTTCTCGTTCGTGTTGAGCTTGACGACGTTCTTCGCCTTCGGCTGTTCGCCGGGCGTATAGGCTTCAAGCTTGCGGACGTGTCGGGCAATCATCATGATGGGGGCGTATTATAGACTTTCCGCCGCGCGCGCGCAAGGCGGGCGCGTGCGCTTCCCTTCGCGGCGGAAAATGTGATATACTTCGCGCCATGAAGAAAGCAATTGTCGAAACCTCGATGGGGACAATCACCCTCGAGCTGAATGAGGAGAAGGCGCCGGTCACCGTCGCCAACTTCGTCGCGTACGCGACGTCCGGCCACTATGACGGCACGATCTTCCACCGCGTCATCGACGGGTTCATGATCCAGGGCGGCGGCTTCACGAAGGAGATGAACCAGAAGCCGACGCGCGCGCCGATCCGGAACGAGGCGATGAACGGGCTCAAGAACGTGCGCGGCTCGATTGCGATGGCGCGCACGAACGTCGTCGATTCGGCGACGAGCCAGTTCTTCATCAATCTCGTCGACAACGACTTCCTCGACTTCCAGAACCCGACGCCGCAGGGCTTTGGCTACGCGGTCTTCGGCGCCGTCACGGACGGGCTTGAGGTCGTGGACGCGATCGCGAAGGTGAGCACGGGCTTCGCGGGCCCGCACCAGAACGTCCCGGAGAAGCCGGTCGTCATCCGCAAGGTCACGGTCAGCTGAGCGGGCGCTTGCATTCGGCGCCGAAAAATCGTATACTCTTCCCCATAATCACATCCGGAACAAAGGAGATTTCAACATGAAGAGACTTGTCTTGTCGGTCGCGTCCGTCCTCTCGGCGGCTTCGCTTTTCGCGCAGGAGGCGGCGAAGGCCGACCAGCCCGCCCAGCCCACTGAGGCGCGCCGTGTGCAGAACGCCGTCTGGCCCGCGTTCTTCGCGTTGGGCGAATACCCCGCGAATCCCGACGTGGTCGGCCTTCGCCTGACGATTCCGTTCTCGACGCGGCAGGAGAACGTGACGGGCCTCGACCTCGGCTTCTGGGGGCGGTCGGTCTACTTCGAGGGCATTCAGGTGAACCTGCTCCGCAGCGATGTCAAGGACCGCTGCGCGGGCTTCCAGATCGGCTGCTACAACTCGATCGGCAGCGGCGAGATGCTCGGCCTCCAGGCCGGCCTCTGGAACGAGGCGAACTCCCTGCGCGGCTTCCAGGTCGGCCTCGTGAACGTCTCCGGCGAGACGGAGGGCTTCCAGGTTGGCCTCGTCAACCGCGCCGAGACGATGCACGGCTACCAGATCGGCCTCATCAACGTGATCCGCGACGCGGAGCTCCAGTTCTGCCCCGTTCTGAACATCGGCTTCTGACGCATGAAGATCCATCCCTTTGCGGCCATCCGGCCGAACGTTGCGGACGCGGCCTTGGTCGCGTCCGTTCCGTATGATGTCGTGGACGTCGCCGAGGCGAAGGCCCTCGCGGCGGGGAACCCGAAGAGCTTCCTCCACGTCTCGCGTCCCGAGATCGACTTGCCGGACGGGACGGACGGCGCGTCGCCCGAGGCCTACGCGCAGGCGAAGCGGGCGCTCGACGGGCTCGTCGCGCGCGGCACGCTCGTGCGCGACGCCGAGCCGAAGTTCTACGCCTACCGCCAGACGATGGGCGCACACAGCCAGACGGGCATCGTCGCGACCTTCGACACGCAGGACTATCTCGCGGGCGTCCTGAAGCAGCACGAGAAGACGCGCACGGACAAGGAAGACGACCGCACGCGCCACATCGAGACGCTGCAGGCGCACACGGGCCCGGCGTTCCTCACGTACCGCGACGACCCGGCGATCGACCTCATCGTCGCGGACGCCTGCCGCCGCGCGCCGCTCTACGACTTCGTCGCGCCGGACGGCATCGGCCACACGGTCTGGGAGATCGCGCCCGGCTCCGCGTGCGTCGCGGACGAGCTGCAGGAGCTTTTCGCGCGCATCCCCGCCGCCTACATCGCCGACGGCCACCACCGCAGCGCGGCGGCGGCCCGCTACGCGAAGGCGCACGGCTTCGCGGGCGAGAGCCGCTGGTTCCTCGGCGTCATCTTCCCGGCGAGCCAGCTGAAGATCCTGTCCTACAATCGGCTCGTGCGCGACCTGAACGGGCTGTCCGCCTACGAGTTCCTCTCGCGCCTTTCCGAGAAGTTCACGATCGGCGCGAAAGGCGCGCGCAACTGCCGCATGTACTTCGGCGGGGCATGGCACGACCTTTCGTGGGACATCCCGGCGGGGGCGGACGTCGTCGCGTCGCTGGACGTCTCGTATCTGCAGGACAACCTGCTCGCGCCGATCCTCGGCATCGGCGACCCGCGCACGGACGCGCGCATCTCGTTCATGGGCGGCGTCCGGGGCGACGCGGCGCTCGCGGCGAAGGTCGATTCGGGCGAGAACGCCGTCGCCTTCGCGATGGAGCCCGTCACGGTCGGCGAGATGATGGCGATTGCGGACGCGGGGGCGATCATGCCGCCGAAGTCCACGTGGTTCGAGCCGAAGCTGAGGAGCGGACTTTTCGTCCACGCGGTCGCATGAAGAGCCTGAAGGCCTACTGCCGCGAACTCCGGGAGAAGATGGTCCACGACCCTCTTCCGCCGGAGGATGTCGCGGCCGGCTGGGCGCTCGGGATGTTCGTCGGCTGCGCGATCCCGTTCGGGCTGCAGCTGGTCGTCTCCGTGCCGCTTGCGCTCATGATGCGCGTCTCGAAGGTCGGGGCGACGGTGGGGACGCTCATCACGAATCCCGTGACGATCTTCTTCATCTACCCGGCGCAGACGTGGCTCGTGAACCGGCTCCTGTTCGACGGCTCGCTGTCGTTCAGCCGCCTGGTCGAGGTCGAGTGGACGTGGGAGGCCGTGCGCAAGCTGGGGGCGGAGGCGATGGCGTCCTTCTTCCTCGGCGGCTTCTTCCTGGCCATCGTCCTCACGCCGATCACCTACTGCGTCGTCAAGCGGCTCGTCATCCGCTACCGCGCGTTCAAGAAAGCGAAATAAGAGGGACATGTCACAGGAATGGAACATCCGCGCACGCGGACACGTCTGCACGATCTGTCAGAAGCCGCTCGTCGACAAGGCCATCGTCTTCTCCGCGCTGCGCGAGGTCGCGAACGGCTACGAGCGCTACGACTGCCACCCCGAGTGCTGGAAGGCGATGTCGCGCGACTGGGAGCCGTTCTCGTTCTGGGACAGCGTCTACTTCGCGCCCGTGCGCGAGGAGAAGAAGGAGCCGCTCAAGAAGGAGGACGCGGGCGAGCTCCTGCGCCAGCTCGTCACGCTCGACGACCCGGCGATGAAGAACGTCGTCTACGTCCTCGCGGTCATGCTCGAGCGCGCGAAGATCCTCGTCGAGCGCGACGCGAAGGAGGTCGGCGACGGGGCGGTGCGCGAGATTCGCCGCGTCTACGAAGACCGCAAGCAGGGCGACACGTTCGTCATCCTCGACCCGCGCCTCCGGCTGGAGAACCTGGCGGAAGTCCAGCAGCAGGTCGTCGCGCTCCTGTCGGGCACGAAGACGCTCGGCGAAGTCGCCGAGGCCGAGGGGCAGTCCGTTGCGCCGGAGGCATGACGGGAAACGTCCTCGAGGTCCGGGACCTTCGGGTCTGGTTCCCGGTGAAGAAGGGCGTCCTCGCCCGGACGGTCGGCCACGTGAAGGCGGTGGACGGCGTCTCCTTCGACCTGCGGCGCGGCGAGACGCTGGGCGTCGTCGGCGAATCGGGCAGCGGCAAGTCCACGGTCGCGCGCGTCGTGGCGGGGCTTCAGAAGCCGACGGCGGGCGAGGTCCGTCTCGGCGGACGCGTCGCGATGGTCTTCCAGGATCCGCTGGGCTCGCTCAATCCGCGCCTCACGACGCGCGCGACGCTGGAGGAGACCTTGCGCCTGAACCGTCCGAACGCCTTCTCGGCCGAGCAGCTGCTGGAGCTGGTGGGGCTGGGCCCGGACGCGCTGGACCGCTATCCGCACGCGTTTTCCGGCGGGCAGCGCCAGCGCATCTGCATCGCCCGTGCGCTTGCCGCGCGGCCGGAGCTGCTGATCTGCGACGAGGCGGTGAGCGCGCTCGACCTCTCCGTCCGCGCGGCGGTGCTGGACTTGCTGGCCGACCTCAAGCGGCGCCTGTCGCTGTCGATCCTCTTCATCACGCACGACCTGGGCGTTGCGCGCCACCTCTCCGACAGCCTGCTCGTGATGCACGGCGGGCGGGTCGTTGAGGCGGGCGCGGCGGCGGACGTCCTGCGCGCGCCCAAGGCCGCCTACACGCGCGCGCTCCTCGCGGCCGTGCCGCGTCTGCCAGGGCACGGTTGCCCACCTTTATCCTGGATTCTCTGACTGGGCGCGGCACCCGTGGCACTCCCGTGAAAATCGCGCCGCCATTGACGGTCAAAATGCCAAGATGATATAATACGCGCGCCTTGGTTGGAAAGCCGCGTGGAATTCAACGATTTTCACAATGATTCCACAAACAACCGTGAAACGCCAAGGAAATTGTGGGATCGTAGCTCAACTGGACAGAGCGACGGTTTCCTAAACCGTAGGTTCCGGGTTCGATTCCCGGCGGTCCCACCCAATCTGATGCGCCCGACGAAGAGGCGGTCGCGCACCCCGTTGACATACCATACGGGGGTATGGTATACTGCGCGCCGTTTTCCCGGAAGCGGGAGGAGGAGCAAGAGATGAAGAAGTGCATCGAAGACGTGAAGTCGCTTCAGCTGCGGCTGAAGAAGATCGCCGGGCAGATCAACGGCGTGAGCAACATGATTGGCGAGGACGTGCCGTGCGAGGACATCCTCGTGCAGCTGAACGCCGTCAACGGCGCGCTGCACAAGATCTCGCTCATGGTGCTGGAGGGCCATCTGCGCCACTGCGTGCGCGAGGGCATCGAGAAGGGGAACGCCGACGAGACGATCGAGAACTTCGCCGAGGCGCTGGAGAACTTCAGCAAGATCGCCTGACGGGGAGGAGACGAAGCCATGGGAAGCTGCTGTGGGGCCGATGAAGAGGCGAAGGCCGCCGTGCGGACGCGCGGTCTCTGGAAGCGGGTCGAGTCCGTGTGCGAGGCGTTCGAGAGCGTGCCCGCGCTCGCGCTGGGCGCGGCGGGGCTGGTCGCGAGCTTTGTCCTCGTCGGCCACGGATGCGGTGCGGACGGGGCGGCTGGCGCGGCGCCGGCGCACGCGGCGCTCGATCCGGCGTGGATTCCCCTTGTCCTGTGCGGGGTCCCCATCCTGAAGGAGGCGCTTGTCGCGCTCGTCCTTGAGCGGCGCATCCGCGCGGCGCTCCTCATCACGTCGGCGATGGTCGCGTGCGTCGCGATCGGCCAGCTCTTCGCGGCGGGCGAAGTCGCGTTCATCATGGCGCTTGGCGAGAGGCTCGAGGCCTGGACGGTGGGCCGCGCGAAGCGGGGGCTTCGGGCGCTCGTCGCGCTCGTGCCGCAGACGGCGCGCAAGGTCGTGACGTGTCCGAACTGCAACGCGAAGGGCATCTTCTTCGAGGATGTGCCTGTCGCCGGGCTCGCGGTCGGCGACCTTCTTGAGGTGCTGCCGGGGATGGCGGTTCCGGCGGACGGCGTCGTCACGTCCGGCGAGACGACGGTCGACCAGGCGTCGCTCACGGGCGAATCGCTGCCGGTCGCGAAGCGGGCGGGCGACGCGGTCTGGTCGGGGACGATCAACCAGCGCGGCACGATCCGCGTGCGCGTGGCGAAGCCGGCGTCCGACTCGAGCGTCCAGCGGCTCGTCCGCCTCGTGCAGGAGGCGGCGGCGAAGAAGGCGCCGATGCAGCGCCTTGCGGACAAGTGGGCCGCGATCCTCGTGCCCTGTTCGCTGGCGATCGCCGTCCTCGCGTTCGGCGGCGTCTGGCTCGCGCTCGGCGACGTCCAGGTGGCGCTTCTGCGCGGCGTGACGATTCTCGTCGTCTTCTGCCCCTGTGCGCTTGCGCTCGCGACGCCGACGTGCGTCGCGGCGGCGATCGGGCAGGCGACGAAGTACGGCGTGATCGTCAAGTCGGGCGAGGCGCTGGAGAAGATGGGGCACGTCACCTTCGCGTGCTTCGACAAGACGGGGACGCTGCAGTGCGGCGACGCGCTGCGTCCGGGGGCGAAGGAGACGGTCGCCGCGCTCAAGGCCCTCGGCGTGAAGTCGCTCATGCTCTCGGGCGACCGTGCGGACATCGCGCGCCGCTTCGCGGACGAGGCCGGCATCGACGAGGTGCGCGCGGAGTGCCGTCCCGAGGACAAGTCGGCCGCCGTCGAGGGGCTGCAGGCGCGCGGCGAGCGCGTCATGATGGTCGGCGACGGCGTCAACGACGCGATCGCGCTCAAGGTCGCCGACGTCGGCGTCGCGATGGGCGGCAAGGGGACGGACATCGCGCAGGAGGCGGCCGACGTCTCCCTCGTCACGGACGACCTCTCGAAGCTCGCCTACCTGAAGCGGCTCTCGGTCGCGTGCGTCCGCCTCATCAAGACGAACATCGCGATCTCGATGACGATCAACGCCGTCGCGATCCTCTGCTCGGTCTTCGGCGTCCTGGGGCCCGTCAGCGGCGCCCTTGTCCACAACCTCGGCTCGGCGCTCGTCATCCTCAACGGCGCGCTCCTCTATGACCGGAAGTACGGCGCGTCCTGACGCGTCCGCGCGCGTCGCGTGTCGCGGCGCAGGAGGACGCAGGATTTTGGTATAATACCGCATCGCTATGAATACTGTACTCGTTGGCGCCCAGTGGGGCGATGAAGGCAAGGGCAAGGTCATCGACTTCCTGACCGAGGAGGCGGATGTCGTCGTCCGGTTCCAGGGCGGCTCCAACGCGGGGCACACGGTCGTCGTCGGCGACAAGAAGTACGTCCTCCACCTCGTGCCGAGCGGCATTCTCCACAACGGCAAGCACTGCGTGATCGGCAACGGCGTCGTGATGGATCCGTTTGACCTCATGCGCGAGCTCGAGCAGGTCGAGAGCTGGGGCTTCGAGCTCAAGGGCCGCTTCCACATCTCCGAGCGCGCGCACATGGTGATGCAGTGGCATCGCGCGCTCGACAAGGCCGAGGAGGCCGCGCGCCCCGAAGGCGAGAAGATCGGCACAACGGGGCGCGGCATCGGCCCGGCCTACGCGGCGAAGGTCGGCCGCTTCGGCATGCGCGTCGGCGACATCCTGCGGCCCGACTTCGCCGACCTCGTGCGCAAGCAGGTCGCGGAGGCAAACCGCAAGCTCGTCGGCCTCGGCGCGCAGCCGCTCGACGCCGAGGAGATGGTGCGCCTCTACGCGCCGATGGTCGCGGCGCTCATGCCCTACGTGACGGACACGATCCAGTTCCTGCACGAGAACCTGGAGGCGAAGCGTTCGCTCCTCTTCGAGGGCGCGCAGGCGACGATGCTCGACATCGACTTCGGCACGTACCCCTTCGTGACGTCCTCGAACCCGACGGCGGGCGGCGCCTGCACGGGCACGGGCGTCTCGCCGCGCGCGATCGACCGCGTGATCGGCGTCCTCAAGCTCTACACGACGCGCGTGGGCGAAGGCCCGTTCCCGACGGAACTCCTGGACGCGGACGGCGAGACGCTGCGCCAGCGCGGCGGCGAGTTCGGCGCGACGACGGGGCGGCCGCGTCGCTGTGGCTGGTTCGACGCGGTCGTCGCGCGCTATGCGCAGCGCGTGAACGGCGTCGATTTCTGGGCGATGACGAAGCTCGACGTGCTTGATGCCTTCCCGGTCGTCAAGATCTGCACGGGCTACCGGCGCGAGGACGGCTTCGTCTACACGACGTTCCCCGCCGACCTCGAGGTGCTGTCGCACTGCACGCCCGTTTACGAGGAGCTGCCGGGCTGGCAGTGCGAGACGTCGAAGGTGACGGACTACGCGGCGCTTCCCGAGAACGCGAAGGCCTACGTGAACCGCATCCTCGACCTCGTCGGCGGCAAGCTCGGCGTCCTCTCGGTCGGCCCGGCGCGCGAGACGACGCTGCGGATCGGGATCTGAAGGGCGGGGCTTTCGCCCCAGTTCGGCATGCAGCGTGTCCAAGGGAGGGCCTGGCGGATTCGCCACCAGGCCGAGACGGCTTCGACGAACGCCGACGCGCGCGCGGGCGCGCCCGGCGACGTCTTCACGGCCGACTTCCAGACGGCCGGGCGAGGTCGCCTCGACCATCGGTGGCTGTCGCCGCCGGGGGCGAACCTCATGATGAGCGCCGTCCTTTCGGTCGGGGGCCTGTCCCCGGAGACGGTGGCGACGCTGCCGCTTGTCGCGGGCCTGGCGGTCGTCCGGGCCGTGCGCGCGCTTCTCGCGGCCTCGCCGATGGCGGGGGCCGTGCGCCTGAAGTGGCCGAACGACGTTCTCGTCGGCGGACGGAAGGTCGCCGGAATCCTCTGCGAACGGCAGGCGGATCAGGTCATCGTCGGGATTGGCGTCAACGTGAATCAGCGCGTTTTCTCGCCGGAAATAGCAAATAAGGCGATTTCGCTGGGGGCTGTCCCCGGCTTTTCGGGGTCTGTCCCCACGGTTCGGGATGCGGTTCTGGACGAATTGGGGGCGCTTGACGCGGTTTGGCGGACGCAGGGATTCGAGGCCGTCTATCCGGACATCCGCGCGGTGGATGCGTTGCGGGGACAGACCCTCGCGGTTCGGCAGTCGGACGAGGATCGGACGCCCCTGCGCGGCCTGTGCGGGGGCATCCAGTCCGACGGCTCGCTGGCCGTCGGCGGCGTGCGGGTCTACGCCGGCGAGGCGCATGTCGAACAGATTGGGGAGGGGGTGCCGTGAACAGTCCGGATCCCTTCGGCGAGCTGACCCCGAAGAGGGGGCTTCCGCCCGGCTTGAAGCAGCGCTTCCCGGACCGTGTGCTCGTCATGACGACCGACCGGTGCTTCGAGGCCTGTCCCCATTGCACGCGGCAGTTCATCCTGGGGAAAGCCCCCGTCGTCTCGTCGGACGAGGATCTGGGGCGGTGCGTCGCGTACGTGAAGCGGCATCCGAAGGTGCGGGACGTCCTCCTTTCGGGCGGCGACGTGCTGACGCTCGCCGACGATGCGGTGATGCGGTTCGTCGATGCGTTCGCGGCGCTGCCGCAGGTCGAGGTCGTCCGCATCTGCACGCGCGCGCCCGTCGCGAACCCGGCGCGCGTGACGGACCGCCTGTCGCGGCGTCTCGCGCAGTCGGGCAAGGTCTGGGCGAATGTGCACGTCAACACGGCGGCGGAGGCCCGGCGGGCGGCGACGGCGGCGGCGCGGCTTGTCCTGCGCGGCATACCCGTCTCGTCCCAGACCGTCCTGCTGCGCGGCGTCAACGACACGCCGCGCAAGATGCTGGCGCTCCTGCGGGCGCTTTCGGCCGCGCGGATTCGTCCGTACTACGTCTTTCAGTGCGATCCGGTCGAGGGACTGGTCGAGCGCTTCGGCGTGCCGCTTGCGAAGGCGAAGGCGATCGAGGCCTATTGCGCCGAGCGGATTGGCGGGCTGGCGTTGCCGCGCTTCGTCGCCGACCTGCCGGGCTCGCGCCGCAAGACGCCCCTTGACCTTCTCTAGGCGAAACGCGCAGGGTCTGCCGCTTTCGGCGAGTCCCCGAAAAATCAAAAATTTGGGTGGACAGCAGTGGTGGGCGAAGGTTTGCGGGCGGCGCGGCGATTTGGTATACTATGCGCGCTTTCACGGTGGGGTATTCCCCTAACCGAGGGCTACTAACCCCAACCGAGGGCTACAAGGAGATTCGTATGCAGACAGTTCGTGCCTGTTGTCGTGTGCTGGCCGCAGTCGCGGCGGCGGCTTTCGCCTTTTCCCTCCATGCCGCGCCGTCGGGGAAGACGTTCACGACGGTGGATCATCCCGGCGCGTATCCGACGCCGCAGAACGTGGCGGCCGCGCTGTCGGACGACGGAAGGCGCATCGTGCTTCAGTGGGACGGCGTGCGCTGGCCCGTCGACGGCTACCCCGGGGTGATCGACGGGCGGGACGTGCCGACCAACTTCTACTATGCCGTCGACTGCCGCACCCGCGCGAGCGGCGCGGCCGAATGGGACTCGTGGTGGAACTGCAGCAGCCTGAGCCGGTTTGCCTCGAACTACGGCGTTCCGGGTCCCTTCCTTGACCGCGTGACGTTGACGCGCAACGCCGGCCCCGGAACGAACTACCAGTTCCGCGTGAGGTGCCAGTGCAATGCCGTCTGGCGCGGAGAGGGCCTGTATCCCACGCCGAATGAAGACCCCGACCCGACGCAGGACGCCTATTTCAGCGACTGGTCCGAGACCGTGCAGGCCTACCGCACGCTCGACGCGCTCGCTCTTTCGCTGGTCGAGGACGCCGCCCCCACGCCGCAGGGCGGCAAGACGACGGTCGAGGTCGCCTACACCTACACCTCGTCGCGCGCGGACGATGGCGAGGAGCCGCTGTTCTTCACCTTCGAGGCCATCGAAATTCCGGACGACGGCTGGCATCCCGAAGCCCCGGCGGAAGGGCAGAAGCCCTATGTGCGGCGGGACGGCACGCCGCTTGCGGTGAAGACGCTGCACGTGCGGCCGCCGGACGTTGCGCAGGCCGTCGACCCGACGAACTTCACCCTCACGGCCTCCAGCGCGGTGGGAGAGGTGAGAAGGATCAGCTGGAGCGCCTGGCGCGACCTCGAAAACTACTACCACACGAACGTGACGATCCGGGTGCAGGGCTGGGCGAAGCCCGAGGCGGCGGGCGCCGCACCGCGCCGCGTCCTGGACGAGGCGATCGGGAACGTCGGCCTCGACACGCGGCTGCCGCCGCAGAACGTCGTCGCCTCGACGAACGACACGAACGCCGTCACGGTCGTGTGGGACGCGGTGCCGGATGCGACGGGCTACGAGGTGACGGTGGAGAGCTGGGGCGTCGCGGCCAGCCACGCGGAGCGGACGGTGACGACGAACGAGGCGTGCCTTGTGGACAGGGAACTGCCGCTGCCCGGCCTCGGACGCTACACGGTGCGGGCGGTCTATCCGAACGGCTTGAAGGGTGCGGCGTCCGCAGCGGCCGTCGGCTGGCGGGCGCTGGACGCGGCGGAGGTGACGGGCCTGGCGACGCGCCGGCCGTGGAACGGCACGGTGGACATCGACCTGGCCTGCCAGACGGTGCGCGACAAGTATGCGCAGGCGGTGGACGGTGCGTCCGCCTTGCCGGAGAAGACCGTGACGGTCGCAGTGACGACGGCGGACGGGGCGGCGTTTGCCGTCCAGTCGCTCGTCCGCGAGAGGCTTGACGCTTCCGCCGGGATCATCCGTCGCGAGCCGGTCACGAACGGTTCGTTCACGCTCGGCGCGAACGACCGCATCGTGTGGGACGCGAGGAATGACGCGCCGCGCATGCGCGAGCCGGGCGCCGTCCTGAAGGTCACGCTCGCGGGCGACGCATACGGCGGGCCGATCGTGATCGAGCGGACCTTCGACCTCGACACGCGCACAGGGCTCATCGACCTGCCGTTCGGCGCGGAGAACATCCGGATCCCATGGTCCACGCGCTGGGCGAAGCCGGAGGTGAAAGAGGGCGGCCTTGGCTTTGGCGAGAATGACGCCTGGTGGAAGCAGACGGCGGTGCTGACGGACGTCACGGACAGCGCGAACCACGTGGAAATCCTGAGAACCGAGGCGAAGCTCGGCGAGGGCACGGTTTGCACGTGGACGCCGAAGAACTGGGGCGTGAACACGCTGACGCTGACGCTCTCGCCGGTCTCCGGCAGCAACGAGAGGACGGAGTACGCGGCCGTCTTCAGGATGCCCGACTTCGCGTTCGTGGTGAGGGCGGCGAATGAAGACGGCGTGACGCTCAGGTGGAGCGCGCTCGATGGTGCGGCGTCCTACGAGATCCGCCGCCGCTTGGCCGGGGGGGCGTCCGGCGATTTCGAGACGGTCACGAACGTGACGGACGCGACGACGTGGACGGACAGCTCCGTCGACACGATCGTCGGCTCCTTCGAGTACGTGGTCGTGCCGAAGACGGCGGGCGGCGGCGGGTCGCTGCCCGTCCTCTCTCCTGTGACCGGCACGCGCGGCGCGCCGCAGACGCCGCAGAACGTGGTCGCCTCGACGAACGACACGAACGCCGTCACGGTCGTGTGGGACGCGGTGCCGAAGGCGTCGGGCTACGAGGTGAAGGTGGAGAGCTGGGACGTCGCGATCAACCGGACGGAACGGACGGTGACCGTGGACGAGGCGTGCTTCGTCGATACGGAGCTGCCGCAGCCCGGCCTCGGCCGCTACACGGTGACGGCGGTCTATCCGAACGGCGTGAAGGGCGGGCCGTCCGCGCCGGCCGTCGGCCATGCGGCGCTCGACACGATGAAGATCCTCGGCGCGTCGACGCGCTGGCCGTGGAACGGCACGGTCGATCTCGACGTCGAGTACAAGACGATGCGGCCGCGCTTCCGCGAACTCTTCGGAATGGACAACCTGCCGTACCCGACCAACGTCACCCTCGCCGCGACGACGGCGGACGGGGCGTCCATCGCCGTGCGGACGCTCGTGAAGGAGTCCCCGCTCGACACGGGCACCTACACGGTCAACCGCGCGGAGGTGCCGAACGGCGCGCAGGACCCGGACGGCGCGATGATCTTCCGCGGCTCGGGCAGGACGCGGCTCGTGTGGGACGCCGAGGCGGATGCGCCCGACAGGGCGGCGCCGGGCGCGACGCTGACGCTCACGGTCTCGGACGACCGCTGCCGGACGACGGACAGCTGCCGCATCGACCTCGACACGACGAAGCCGAGGGCGATTCCGCTTGCGGAGGAGGTCGCGGAGATCTCGCTCCCGTGGGCCGCGCGCTGGGCGGACGAGACCTCGGCGTCCCTCAACATGCAGGACGGTTCAGACGTGAAGGTCGTCGCGATCACGCGGTACAACGCGGTGACGAACGTGGTCAACACGTTGACGATGCTGGCCGACGAGGGCGGCATGCTCACCAATCGGATCGACTATGGCGTCACCGTCCTGGAATGCACGATCTCGAACCGGGCGACGGGGGCGCAGACGACCTACACGCGCCAGTTCATCCGCGCACCGGTGATTCCCGCCACGGCGGTGCGCAGGCCGGGGGAGAACGCGATTGACGTCATGTGGACGGTGGCGGACGGCTGCACCTACTACCAGGTCGTCCGCCGCACGGTGGACCGCGACGGGACGCGCGGCGCATGGGGGAACCGGATGGGGGTCTCGCCCTCAGGCGCCGAAGGCTGCTACCCCGACATCGGCGTCGACGCCCTGACGCTCTACGAGTTCGCCGTGTGCCCGAAGTATCCCGACCCGTCCGACTACGGCTACGTCACGGCCGAGCCGGTCCTGCCGTCCGCGCCCGTCTCGGTGCTGGGCGCGCGCCTCGACCTTTACAACCTCTCGGTGGGCGATCCGTGGGACTGCACGGTCGGCGTCGACTTCGCCTACGCCTCGTGCCGCCTCCTCAGCGACCCGACGGATCTCGCGCACATCAGCCTGAAGGACCTGACGGGCGGCACGAACGTCTTTGCGCGGACGCTCGCCCTCGACGGCGCGTCCGTCTCGAACGGCGCGTTCACGCTCGACCTCGACCCGGCGCAGGGCGCGGTCTCGACGGGGCGGCTCGCCTGGCATGCGACGGCGGACCTGCCGAACGCCTACCTCACGAACGTCGTCCTCGAAGTCAGGATGCAGCAGTCGGGGACGACGGCGGTGACGGCGCCGTTCACGCTGGACACGCGGGGGACGCGTGCGACGTTCGACGCGCTGGGGCCGTACCTCGCGGGCAGCGCGACCGCCGTCACGCAGACCGTCGCCGCGGCCTACGGCACGCTCCCGGCGGCGACGCGCGCGGGCTACAGGCTCGCCGGCTGGACGCTCGGCGTGACGAACGGCGCGCCGCAGGCGCGCGAAGGCGAGGCCCCCCTCCGCCTCGGGCCGCACACGCTCTACGCGCGGTGGGAGACGGACTGGGGCGGCGAGGCCGCGTTCGCCTACGAGGCGATCGACGCGACGACGGCGCGGATCACGGGCCTGAAGGGGGCGGCGCCGGCGAACGGACGCTTCGGCCTGCCCGACCGGGTGGACGGCTACCTCGTCACGGAGATCGGCGCGAGCGCGTTCCAGAACGGGACGGACGACTTTGGCGCGGTCGCGCTCGGCGTCTTCTGCACGAACGTGGCGGACTACGCCTTCTGCGGCGCAAAGATGCTCACGGGCCTCGCGTTCGCCGCGCCGCGCCGCGCCGTCGCGCCGTCCGAGAGCGCGACGCTCGCGCTCGGCGACTACGCCTTCGCCTCGACGGGCCTGACGCGCGTCGTGATCCCCGCCTGCGTGGCGCACCTGGGCGCGGGCGCGTTCGGCAGCTGCCGCGCGCTTGACGAGGTGTCGGTGCTGGGCACGCCGGCGCTCGGTGCGGACAACGTCTTCCGCCGGGCCGGCATCGACACGCCAGACGGCAAGATGACGCTGCGGGCGGCCCCGGCCTGGATCTCGACCAACGGGCTGGACGCGAAGGGCAACCTCGTGCCGGAGGCCCTGACGCCGGCGGTCGAGTCGGTCCGCGCGACGGCGATTTCCGGCGCGGGGCGGGTGTGGACGTTGACGTTCGACGTCCGGCTCGCCGCAGGCGGCGACTGGGCGGCGTTCGACGCACCCGCGCGCATGCGCCTTGAGTACGCGCCCGCGCCCTCCGGCGCATGGGCGGTTCTCGTCCCGGCGGCCGTAGACGCGACATCGGCGGGCGTCGTGAAGCTGACGGTTGTCTTGCCGGAAGAGAAGCCGAGCGGCTTCTTCCGGGTGGTCCTTGGCGAGTGAAGAGGAGGGCGTTGAAATGAGAGTTCTGTGTGCTTTTGGTTTGGCGCTTGCGGCGGCGACGGCGCAGGCGGAAGGATGGCGGTTCTCGGCGGGCCCGGCGTGGCGCTCGCGCGTGGAGGTGAAGACGTCGGGCTCGGCTTCCGCGCCGGCGTCCATCACGTCCGGCAGCCGGTCGACGGACTACTCCTACGACCTCTCGTCCCCCTCGGAAACGCCGGACGACTCCCCCGGCGCAAGCCCGGGCGATACGCTCTGGTCTGTCGGGGCGACGCGCAAGGAGACGACCCTCGCCACCGGCGCCGGCCGTGCCGACTTCTCGGACGCGGACAACCCGGACGCGCTGGGGTTCAATCTCGCCGCGTCGTACGACTTCTTTTCCGGCGAGACGCTTTCCTTCGGGCTCGGGCTGCGCCTGGCCGCGTTCTTCGACATGAAGGCGTCGTCGTCGCGCTTTCTCGACACGGGCTCGACGCGCACCGTCGTCACGTCCGGGCGGTCGCTCCTGGAGGCGCCGTTCCCGCCCACGCCCCCGACCGCGCCGCCGCCGCCCGCCGACCGCGACCACCTGTTCATCCCCGGACGCGTCGATTCCGACTCGACCGTCCATGGTGCGGGCAGCCGCCGCGTGCGCACGCGCTACCGGGCCGACCTCTGGCAGATCGGCGTCGGGCCGAACGTGACGTGGCACGCCCTCTCCTGGCTCGACGCCTACGCGGGCGCGGAGGCGATCCTCAACCTCGTGGCGGCCGACTTCGACGCGAACGGCTCTTCGACCTCCCGGACGGACTGCCTCCTGGGCTTCGGCGGCCACGTCGGGCTGGAGGCGAAGCTCACGGACAATCTCGGCCTCTACGGCCAGGTCGGCTACGAGTGGGTGGATGCGAGCGACGCCTCCGCCGGCGGTCTGCGGGCGGAGGCCGACTTCTCGTCCCTCGTCGTGAGCGCGGGCGTCGTCCTCCGGTTCTGACGGGGTTGGGTGGGAATTTGCGATTTGCGATTTGCGATTTACGATTTGCGATTGCATTTAGCCATTTAGTCATTTGGTGATTTGAGGGAAAATGCGGGAGGGTTGCAACTTGTTGCTATCGGAAGCGGACGGTCTGCCAGTTTCCACGACGGCGAGGGCGCCGTCGCCACAAGGCCGCAGTCCCAAG
>OIYX01000171.1_pt1 | contig 23181 bp, 16 predicted proteins | sample 1588431 | NCBI WGS metagenome assembly OIYX01 (sample SAMN03283241) | human gut metagenome | biome: human-associated habitat; material: feces | host: Homo sapiens | place: Peru | collected 2012
CGAACACGCCGCGCCGGGCGAGGCGCTGATCTTCGCGCTCGACGGCGAAGGCGTGATCGGCTACGAGGGCAAGGAACATGCCATCAAGGAGGGGGAGAACTTCGCGTTCGCCAAGAACGGTGCACATTGGGTCCGCGCCGAAAAGCCGTTCAAGATGGCGTTGCTGCTGACATTGGATTGACAAGCGAAAGGAGAAGGTGTCCAGCTCGCCGGATGGATGGAGTTCCTGAAGCAGCTCAAGTTCAAGAACAAGAAGGCGGCGGCTTTCGGATGTTACGGCTGGAGCGGCGAATCGGTGAAGATTCTACAGGAAATGCTCGGCAAGGCCGGCTTCACTGGTGACAAGAACCTTCTTCAGGTTCACTTTGCGTATTTATCTTGCGACACTTCCTTCGCCGTGCTTAATATGGAGATGCAGTTGCAAAACCAGGTAGGGCGCGTTGCCCTCAACCCGCTGCGGCTCACCCCAAAAGCGCGTTTGCACAAGAAACGCAGAAGCTCAGGCGGCTGGCGAAACCACTAACGGGTCCACGCTATTCGGCGTGAACCCGTTACTTTCAAGATATTGATTTGCTTTGATTTGTTCGCTCAAAGCCATGAAAACATGAAAACTCCGATGTCGCTACTTTGCGTCTGGCAGACTCTCGCCCGTTGCTCTCTCTCTGCTGTTTATTGTCGCTCTTCGCCAAAGGCATTTAGGAATTCTGCCGGAGCCAATGCCTTCACGGGCGAATTGGCAAATCCGTCCTTGTCGCGTGTGACGATCACATCCGCGCCCCACGCTTTCGCTGCGGCAATTTGAAGGGTGTCCTCAAAATCAGGATGATCAGCACCAAGGTTCATACCGATGTCTTCCGGACTGATTGGCAGCAGTCTCATGAACTCCGCAACTTCTTTCACCAGCAATTCAGCATTGTGTTGTCCAATCGACCTGCCAATGACATAGACGGCGTTGCACGCCGTGAGGCCGGTAAACGCACCTTCGTTGCCGTTTTGTACACAGGCATCAATGACAGCTTCAGCATCGTCGGCAAAAGGCATCCGGTCAACGAGGTAGTCAATGATGACGTTTGCATCGACGAATATCTTCATCGCAAAGCCTCGTGTTTTTCTGCCAGAGCGTCCGCAAGTATCTCTTTATAAGCGCGGCAGTCATTCAACCTTGCTGCGCCGCGAAGAGCTCGAACCTTCGGAGATATCTTTCTATTGCTTTGGCTGGCCGAAGATGACGACACCGGGGGAACGCCATCCAGTTTCACAAAAATCACCCGGTAGCGCCCCGCTTCAGGAAGCGAAAGAGACACGGTAGAGGCATCGCCTGCGACGTTTTCAAACCAAACGTCATCGGCAGACCCAACATCTGCCAGAATCTGCATCCAATCTTTCTTCTCCATGAGTCTTGGCATACCTGTTCTCCTTTGGCGATCATTATACCAAAATTCGTTCTTTTGTGGGCGGCAAGAACAAAATGTCGGAATATTGGGGGCGCATCTGCGTAATTCACCCGAGCCCAGCCGCTCCGATCATGCGGCAGGGCGGTAAAGGTACTTGATTTCGTTGTTCGTGTACCAGACGTATGCTTCAAGGAACGACGCAAATCCGCCCTTTGACCAGAACTGGCCTCTCCGCTTGAAGCGGTTCTGGTTCTGAGAGCACTGCGACTCCATCGCGCCGCTTCCCAGACGCCGCAGACCTTCGCGGCCTTCTCGAAGGAGCCCGTCTCGCAGACCGTCGTCACGGCCTTGCGCTCAAGCGCGGGCGACACCGCGCCGCGCCCGCCCCTGAACAGCCTGTCGCGGAACGGCGTCTCCCACCCGCGCGTGGACTTGCACTGCCCGCACACGACGCTGATGCGCGCCTTGCCGAAGGTCGTGTCGATCTCCATGCCGATGCGCCTGGCGCGCCTGAGGCGCCTGCCGTCCGAGCCCACGGCCGGCTCCGCGTCGGCCATGGCCTGGAGCGACTCCTCGAACTTCCGCAGCCCGTCGGCCATCACGTCGCGGAGGATCCCGGTCTCGACGTCCGCCAGCGATCCGGGCGTCTGCGCCGCGTTTTCGTAGACTCTCATTTTTTTTTCTCCTTTTCCCGGTTGACATTGAATCATTCAAATGATACAATATTGTACCAGAAAACAGGAGAAGTCGTCCACATGAAAAGCGAAAAAGTTCTCGCCGCGCGGATCGACGCGGCAAAACGCGCCATCGCCGCGCTCGGCGACATGCGCCCGGGCCACCTGTCCGTCCAGCAGAGGGCGAGCGGGAGGAACCGGAGGGGGTACGCCCAGCTGAGCTACACGTTCCAGAAGCGCAGCCGCACCGACTACGTCCAGCCAGAGGACGTGGAGAGGGTCAAGTCCGAGACAGCGAACTACAGGAAGTTCAAGGGTCTCTGCGAACGGCTCGTCGCCCTGTCGATCGAGGAGTCGAAGCGCAAGACCGGGCGGAGGCGCAAGGCGCTCGCCGCAGTGCGCAGCCAGTCATAGGCAGGGCAGCCGCGCAAGATTCGCCGCACCCATCCGGGAGTGGAGTGCGGTGAATTACGCAGATGCGCCCGGCCGCGGGTGACGACAGATGTGTGCATGGATCTTTTGGTATAATGCGTAAATCATCGTCGATGAGATTCTCGTGTGCATGAGAAGCATTTTCGAAAATACTTTTGCTGATTTCTTCGCAGGATGCGGAGGGATTGATCTTGGCATGGAGTCGTCCGACGTCACGCCCGGCGACGCTGGTCTACCTCAAAGGCGGCGAGTTGATCGGTTTTAGGAGGTGAGCGAATGCTTTTGGTCAACGCCTTTACCTGCACCGGAGCCTATGCCGTCCTGATCCTGTCGGGACTGAAGCGCGTGGAGAATCGCAGCATGATGCCCGCTCCGACGCGAGGGCGTTGCGCAATGAGCGTCTCCAAGAAGTTCTGTCGGCAGGAATACGAGAATCTTGTCACTTGGCTGGCGGGGCATTGCAATACGGCCGCGTTGGAACGCCTTCTCGGCTGGGATGAGGTGAAGATGTGGCCGGGGCGCATCGTCGGCGTGATGGATTACGACGCGAGGAATCGCATTCCCGGCGATGAAGCCCTTGCGCGCGAATGCCGCATCTGGAACGAGGGCTATCCCAACTGGTGGCTTCTCTCCAACATCCGCCGACTGCCCACCCCAGTCCCCTGCCGCGGCAACGTGGGCATGTGGCGGTTGCCGTCGGCGTTCGCAGACGAAGTCGAAGGTCAGTTTGCTGGAGGAATCGCATGAAGGGCGTTGTCATGTCATTCTTCTACAGACGTGGCAAAGGGCGATATCCAAAGCGCGATGAAATCTAAGGAAAAGTGCATTCCCCCGTACAAGGTAAGCGAGGAGGCGGTGAATCTCATCGCCGAAATATCCGCTGCCGTGGAGAGGTTCGACATCGAGATTTCATGCTGGGACGCATTCTGCAGGCGCTCAAGATCAAGGGGAAAGAACGCAAGGATGTCGGTGTAAATGTCGGTGTAAGACTTTCGGCCCGCGAGCGCGATCTTCTGGAGCTGCTGCGGCTTGACGGCACCTTGACGGCGGTGCGGATTGCCGAAACCTATTCGATCTCCACACGACAGGCCGAGCGGCTTCTGACAGGTCTTAGGAAAAAGGGCTTTCTCGTCCGCCGGGGATCGGACAAGGCCGGGCATTGGGAGGTCGTGGGCTGAGCCGCCTCACGGGAATCTGATTTTTGCTATAATACGCCGCATGGGCATCAAGATTCTAGGAACGGGGAGCTATCTGCCCCCGAAAGTCCTCGCCAACGCGGACATCGCGACGGCGCTCGACACCTCCGACGAGTGGATCTTCTCGCATACGGGAATCCACGCGCGGCACGTGGCCGAAGAGGGCGAGACGACGTCCACGATGGCGACGAAGGCCGCAAAGGCCGCGCTGGACGCGGCGGGGCTGGCGCCGGCGGACGTCGGGCTGATCGTGCTTGCGACATCGACGCCGGACTACAACACCTTTCCCTCGACGGCCTGCATCGTGCAGGGCCTCCTTGGCTGCACGAACGCCGGCGCCTACGACCTGCAGGCGGCGTGCGCGGGCTTCGTCTACGCGCTGGAGCAGGCGCGCGGGTGGCTCGCCTGCAATCCGGGCCAGAAGGCGCTCGTCATCGGCTCGGAGTGCCTGACGCGCATCGTGGACTGGACGGACCGCAGTTCGTGCATCCTCTTCGGCGACGGCGCGGGGGCGGTCGTGGTCGGTTCGGACGGCACGGCTTCCGCCCCGGCGGCGACGACGATCCTCGGCGCGGACGGCACGGGGCGCCACTTCATCCAGCGCACGGGCGGCACGATGGCGTCGCTTCCGCTCGACCCGCAGACGGGCATCCCGACGGCCGAGCCGCAGGTGCAGCGCTCGACGCTCTCGCTCATGGGCCACGAGGTCTTCGCGTTCGCCGTGAAGACGATGTCGCGCGTGACGCATGACCTCTGCGCGCGCAAGGGCGTCGAGACCTCGTCGCTCGACCGCGTCTTCGCGCACCAGGCGAACGGCCGCATCATCGAGGCGTGCGCGCGCCGCATGAAGCTGCCTCTGGAGAAGTTCTGGCTCAACCTCGCGGAGACGGCGAACACGTCCGCCGCGTCCATCCCGATCTCCCTCGACCAGGCCGTCCGCGCGGGCGAGCTCCGCGACGGCATGAACGTCGTCCTCGTCGGCTTCGGCGCGGGCCTCACCTTCGGCGGGACCTACCTGACGTGGCCCAACCTCTGACCGGGCCCAGGCTCGCGACGCCCGAAGCTGAAGACAGCCCGACTGCGCGCGCCGAGGCGATTGCCGTCATGTCGGCCCGCGTTCGGGCTGAGGCCGTCCGAGCCGGGGCGCCGAGATCATTTTGATGTTTCCTCCGCGCGATAGGCGCCGGGCGTCTGGCGAAAGCGTCGACGAAAGGCCGCGTTGAACGTCTGTAGGCAATGGTAGCCGCAAGTGCGCGCGATGCGCGCAACGGGCCAGCCCGTCTCGCGAAGTCTTTTGGCCGCGAGGCGCAGGCGCTCGTCTTCGATGGTGCGGCGGATTGTCCGCCCCTCAACCTCGCGGAAGCGCAGGAAGGCCAGTCGGCGCGACACGCCGAGGTAGGAGACGACGTCTTCAGCTCCAATGCCCTCGACCGCATGCGCCGCGATGAAATTGCGCGCACGCCGGACGAGTGAAGCCGACGGGGGGAGGCGTGTCGTCGATTCCCGGACGAAGACCTGGTCTTCCGAATACGGGCGCGTCACGTCCTTGATGCGTCGCCCGTGGAGCATCGCGTCCAGGTGTCGGGCCGCCTGAACGCCGATGTCCCGGTGCCGGGGGTCGATGCTTGAAAGGGGTGGCACGGACGTTTCGCAGAGCAGGATGTCGTTGTCGACGCCGAGGACTGACACCATCTGGGGCACGGCCAGCTTGAGGTGGGCGCAGGCGTTCAGGATCCGGACGGCGAGCGGATCGTAGAAGCACATGACGGCGGCGGGCTTTGGAAGCGACAGGAGCCATTTGTGCAAAAGATCGATTCCCTGTCCTTTGGTTCGCTGCCAGTCGGAAAAGGCGTGGCACATGAGACCGGCGGCCTCGATTGTCTTCCTGAAGGCCTGTTCGCGCGCGCTGGGCGCGATTGCGCGCTCGAACGCGATGTCAGTGACAAAGCCATAGCTGTTGTACAGCCCGGACGAGATGAAGTGCCGCGCGCCCACCTCGCCGATCCTGTCGTTGTGCGAGGTGAGGTAGTCGATCTGCCGGTCGGCGGGCGTCTCGGTCTCCGGGAACGGGAACTCGACGGCCACGACCGGCGCGTCGGTTTCCCGAATCAGGCGGGCGACGGCCTCGTTGCGGCAGTCGCTCGTGATGATGCCGTCGATGCCGGCCGCAAGAATCGAGTTGAGATGGTCCGCAGGTTCGCCCGGCAGCTGTATGATCGAGATGTTCCAGTGCCTGTGTTCCTGCGCGTATTGCAAGACGCCGGAAAGCAGGTCTCGGCCGGAGGCGTTGCCGGTCCACAGGGCCACGGCAATGTGGCGGATTGGATGTTGTCGTAATCTCATGCCGCAGATTATAGCAAATGACGTTTGCATAAATCAATCATGATTTATTGCACTAAATTTTCATGTCAAAGGGTTGTCGTGCGCGTTTTCCTTATGCTACAATACCGCCATCTTGAAAATCACGACAAGGACAAATCATGAAACAGGTCTTTCAGATTGCTTGGGGCGGCGCGGCGAGCCTGCTCGTTTCGTCCGCATGCGCATCTGCGCCCGTCGTCTCGGATGTCACGATGACGCAGGATGCGAACCGCAAGGTGCTGGTCACCTATCGGCTTGACGCGCCGGCGGTCGTCACGCTTGACGTCGAGACGAATGTCGTCGGCACGGCCGAGTGGGTCTCGATCGGCGGCGAAAACCTGACGCACGTGACAGGCGAGGCGAATGTCTTCGTGAGGGAGACGGATTCGTCGACCATCCATGCGATTCAATGGCAGCCGACGGTGGCGTGGCCGAACCATCGGATCAGGGGCGAGGGAGTCCGCGCAGTCGTGCGTGCCTGGGCGCCGGAGGCGCCGCCGGACTGGATGCTGATTGACCTGTCGATGCCGAGCAACGTCCACTACTATGCCTCGATGGCCGAACTTCCCTTTGGGCATCCGACCAATGTGGCCTACAAGACGACGAAGCTCCTGATGCGAAAGGTCCAGGCGGCCGGACGGACCTTCCGCATGGGAATCTCCTATGGTGAAGCGCGTCAGGACTTCAACGGCGGCGGCGATTTTGCCGATGTCTATGGCCTGGCCAGCCCGCGCCTGGTTTCCTTCACAAACGACTACTACCTTGCGGTCTTCCCGTTCACGCAGAGCCAGTTCTTCAACGCCTTGGGGGAGAATCCGAGCGAATACGACACGGGCAAGGCGCCGCCCTACGACGAGTGTCCGACGACGTCCTATTCGTATGACCGCCTGCGCGGGAACGGAAACGGCATCCTGGTCAGCCCGGTGGCCGACTGGCCGAACGACGGGCATGCCGTCGAGCCCAATTCGCGTTTCGACAAGGTGCGGCAGAGAACGGGCGTCGAGGTCGACCTGCCGACGGAAGCCCAGTGGGAGTACGCCTGCCGTGCGGGCGAAGAGCGTTTCCGCTACGATGGCGCGGCGTTGCATTCGGCGCCCGGCCTGGAGGATCTCTGCTGGTATGACGCAACCGCGACTGACGGAAAGATGCGTCCGGTTGGGCTGAAGAGGCCGAACGCCTGGGGCTTCTACGACATGTATGGCAATGGGCTGGAGTGGTGTCTGGACTGGTTCTCCTATGGCTATCGGGACTGCGGCACGCTTGAGCCGGTGGGACCGGCCTCGGGAGTGAAGCGCGTGGCGCGCGGCAAGCAGGTCACGTCTGACTCCCGTTACATGAACTCGGTGTATCGAGAGGGCTACGATCCGTGCGGATATAACGGGTTTTCCCCCTTCACGTTCCGCTTTGCGGCACCGGCGGTCGCCCGATGAGAAAGGGGGAAGGCCGATGAAGACGTGCTCTTTCTGCTCCTGCCTGTTGATGACAGGCGTTGCGCTGGCCGCAGACCCGGTCGCCGAGATCACGGAGGTCGTCCGGAACGAGGCGACGGGGGTCGTTCTCGTCCGTTACGCCTTGCGTGAATCGGATGCCATCGTCACGTTTGGCGGCGATGCCCTGTCCGATTCGGGGGAATGGAAGACGCTGCCCGATTCGGCGTTCCGCCGCGTGACGGGCGACGTGAACCGGCTTGTGCCGACGGGCGGCGAACGCGTCCTCGTCTGGCGGCCGGAGCGCGAAGACGTCCTGCCCGCCGCAAACGGCTTCCGGGCGCGCCTGACGCTTTGGTCGCCTGCGCAGCCGCCGGACTGGATGTCGGTGGAGATCGGCGGCGGGAAGGAGACGCGCTATTTCGTGTCGGCGGATGCCTTGCCGCATGCCGTTGCGGATCGATACTGGAAGGCGAGCCGTTTCCTCTTTCGCAAGGTTCCGGCGAAGGGCGTCGTCTGGAGCATGAGGTCGATTTCACCCGGACGAAGGGTGCGGCTGACGTCCGACTACTATCTTGGCGTCTTCGCCTACACGAAGGCGCAGCAGCAGAGCGTGTTTGGCTACGATGCGTCGGACGACTCGATCGCGAAGGGGTCGGACGTCGGCTTCTGCCCTCGCAACAAGGCGGTTTACGCCTATTTCCGTGGAAACGATCCCAGTGGCTCTGCGCCGGCTTATCCGATTGCCGAGGGTTCAAACCTGTTTCTCATTCGCGAAAAGACAGGCCTGGCGGTCGATTTCCCGACTGAGGCAGAATGGGAATACGCATGCCGGGCGGGGTGTGGAGAGGCTCTTTACACCGGCGAGGAGGCGACAGCGGAAAACGTCGCGAGGCTTGCCTGGTTCAATGTGGGCGAAGCGGACGGCGGAAAGATCCACGAGGTCGGACTGAAGCGACCGAACGACTGGGGCTTCCACGACATGCTTGGAAATGTCGCCGAATGGTGCCTCGACTACTATGCCGACCGCTCGTTCTTTTCCGATGGCTTCTTCGAGAATCCGACGGGACCATCCTCGTGGCAGGAAAGCTATGCGGGCGGCCGGGCGCGTGTGGCGCGCGGCGGGTGCTTTTGGAATGGCGCGAGCGAACTCCGCCAAGGCGCGAACTTCCGCTGGGGGTATGACGACGACCACTATGAGGATCCGGCGTTCGGCGTGCGGCTCCGAGCGCCGATTCCCGGTTCTGACGCGGCGAAGATAGAAAACGGCACGGTGACGAGGCCGTCGCTCGACACGTCGGCGCGGACGGATTACTGGGACTGCACCGGATACGAGAACCCCTCCGTCGTCGAAGCGACGTACGATTGCGTCGGCACGGATTTTCGGCTGGGGACGCGCATGACGTCTGATGGCGCGTCCGTCGAGGGGCTGCTTTTCGACTCCGGAATCGGTAGCGTCGCCTGTTCGGGCGGCATCAACCTGAACAGTCGCCCGAGGATGGGCGGCGTGGCCATCATTCGATAGGAAGGAGGATGAGGATGCGTGTTAAAGCCGGTGCCGTGTGCGGTCTGCTGTTGGCGTGTTCGGCCTGGGGCGGAGCCGAACCGCTGGCAGGATTCGTTCCGGGGGCGGATCTGTCCGCTTCGGCGCCGATCGTCCCGTCGTCAGATGGGCGCAGAGGCGTGTCAGGATACTCGTTTGTCGTCGCGTTCGCCTGCACGAATGCGTATTCTGGGCCGGTCGTCACAAAGCCGGACGTGTTTTCGCTGGAGATTTCCGGGGCGCCGGACAATCGGCTCTACACTTTCAGGCTGTTTGGCGAAAGCCTGGTCGATCCGAGCCTGAACGGCGTTGCAACGCTCGCGGTCAATGCGGAGAGCGATCCGCTCGGGCCCGTGCGCGTGGCGGGTACGGTCGCCTACTACAGCCAGCCCGAGCAGTCGCGCGTCGGCTACCTGCTTTCGCTTTACGTCGATGGCGTCCTTGTCGGTTCGCGCAGCTACAACTCGTTTGTCCCGAATTCCCGGACGCGCAAGCCGATTGTCTTGGCTCAGGCGGTTGACGTCAGGCGCGTTGAACTGGACGATCGCGCGCGTCCGATCGCCGATCTCTTTCCGGAGGCCGGCGGCCGGGACGGACGGTTCGGCCGATGGGATGCGCCGGAGACTGTCGCCTGGCGTCAGGCGCAGAAGGACGTCCGCTTCCTGGAGACGGAGGGGCTCGTGATGGCGGTTGCGGAGAGGCCCGTTTCGGGAAATCCGATTCTTGGCGCCTGGAACCGTCTGACAGGTGACGCGCTGCTTGTCGAGGACGGCCTCGGATGGGAACTCGAATATGGAGGGGAGGATGGCGTTCCGCGTCGGATGCGCTCCGGCTCGCGCCGCATTCGCTCGTGCGTCGAGTTTCGACAGAACGGCTTTGTCGTCACGAGCGCGGGCGCGGGCTTCACGGTTCGACAGGGCGTTCGTCTGGACGGGAATCGCATCGACCGACGACTGGAGGCGGATGATGTGCGGGGCTGTCGCATTCGTGGAGCCGTCTTCCCGAAGGCGCGGCTTGCGAAGCTGCCGGGAGACGACACGCTGGTCGAGCCGCAGTTCTGCGGGGTGGTCGCCAGAAACCCGACGATCAGCTACCAGATGCGCAGCCGGTATCCGGAGGACCGGGCCACGATGCAGTTCGTCGGCTATTACGACGACCGGGGCAACGGCGTTTACTTCGGCGCCGAAGATCCGAAATGCCTGACCAAGAGCTACATGTCGTCCGGCGTCAACGGACAGCTGACGCTGGAGTATTTCGTCAGCGCGCCGCGCGAGGCAGGGCGACCGGGGGCGCGGCGCTTCCGGTCGAGCGGACAAGGCGTGCTGGAGACGTATCGCGGCGGATGGTTCGAGGCCGGGCAGGTCTACCGCAAGTTCCTGAAGTCGTCCGCCCCTTGGTACGCGAAGTCCCTTCCGCGTGCCGACACGCCGACATGGTTCATGAAGAATCCATTGTGGATCGTCAATCTGAACCTGACGCAGGGGCGCAAGCCGGCCGTTCGGTACCTGTGCGACTACTTTGACGTGCCGACGGCATTTGTCACGGGGGTCGTCACGCCCGCAGACGGACATGGCGGATACGGGCCGAACTACGCGCTCGTCGACGAGGCGTGCGACAGCATCCGGGAACTTCAGGCCGAGGGCGTCCGCTTCCTCGCCTACACGAACCCACGCCTCTGGTACGCCGGCAGGCACGCCGAGAAGTCCAACGGCTTCAGCAAGACCGGCAAGCTCTGGGCGGTCAAGGACGAACGTGGCGTTGCGCCGATCGAGCACTTCGGCCCGGACGAGGATTATGTCGATCCCTGCCCGGCCGTGCCCGAATGGCGGGACTTCCTCTGCCGCCGGACGCGCCGTGTCGCGCGTGACGCCCACCTGGACGGCATCTACCACGACCAGCTGATCTGCGCGACGCCCCATGTCTGTTTCGACCCGAGCCACGGACACCGCGTCGGTGACCCGGCGTCCTGGACGTCCGGCGGCATCTGGAAGTTCTGCAATTACCTGATGGGCGACCTGCGCAAGGAGATGCCGGAGCTTGTCCATACGAGCGAGGAGACGGCCGAGCCGTGCGTGAACCGGCTGGACGGATTCCTTGGGTGGCGAGCCGGCCGCTCTGGGCATGTGCCGCTCTTTCAGTCGCTCTATTCGCCGCGCGTCCAGTTCGTCGGGCGCGGCTGCGACTTCCATCGCGTTCCGGGATCCTACGAGAGCTTCTTCCCGAAGTACGCCGAGCAGCTCGCGTATGGCGAGCAGATCGGCTGGACGCATTACCTGACGGTAAGCTATCCGTCGCCGCGCCGCGGCTTCCTGAAGAAGCTCGCGCATTGCCGCTGGGCGCTGGCCGACTTCCTCAACAGCGCCGAAATGGAGGCGCCGCTCGCGTTCGCCGAGCCCGTCCCGAAGCTTTCGACGGAATGGGGCGTCTGCGAGCCCAATCCCGTCACGGTGGACAAGGTGCTGCATTCGACATGGCGTCATGTGGACGGTCGGCGGCTGGCGATGTTCCTCAACGTGACGGACGCGCCGCAGGACGTCACGCCGGTCTGGACACGCGGAGGAAAGGCGTTCGCCATCTGCCGCGAGACGTCCGATGCGCCCGTAGCCGCATCGACGGCGCCGACGCGCGTGAAGCTGCCGCCGTATGGCTTCGAGTTCTGGTTTGTCGGAGACGGGCCGTCGCCGGAAGCGGTGCCGCTTGCGACCCGCCTTGCGAAGGCCGCGCGGTTCTGGGCGGATGATCGCGGCGCGATGCTTGCTCAGAAGCCCGCGTTCGAGAGAACCTCGCAGATTGACGCGACGGGCGGGCGTCCCGTGACGCCGCATCAGGCCGCCTGGGGCCTTCTCGCCTACATTCCGCAAGGCTCGCAGTTCGACAATTCCGACGTGCGGCCAGAAGAGAAGGACGGCTGGATCGCGATGATGGACGGAGGGCTCGTCAACTACGGGACAGTCGATTTCGGTACGGGTGCGCGGTCCCTTGAGCTAAGCCTGGCGACCGATCAGCCGGGCGTCCGGGTCGAGTTCTTCGACATCACGGGCGATGTGCCGGAGCGCAAGATCGCGGCGTTCGATCCGGAGGCGGGCGGATGGCATGACTACAGGGCCGTCGTGTCTCCGCTGTTCGGTGAGGTGCGTGGAAAACGCGACGTGATCTGCCGCGTGACAGGCGGCACCTGCAACCTGAAGAATTGGCGACTTCTTGAAACGGGCATGCGGAAGCCGGAGCGGGCCGTCGCGAACGATGCGCCCGGCAAGGCCGATTTCGGCGCACGGCGCGCGTTTGGGCCGGGGGCCGGAATCAGGGCGCAGGACGCGGCCTGGACGCTTTTCGCGCGGCGGAACGCGAAAGGCCTTGTGCTGTCGCGCGGAAGCTATGCCTCGTACGGGCAGGTTGATTTCGGGAAAGGCGCAACGCAAATCGAGATTGACGTCGCGGCAGCGGATGCCGAGACGGTCATTGAGGTGATGGATGTCTCAGAAATGGCGCCGTCAATTCCGCTGGCGCGCATCAAGGCCGTCATGGGCAGGTCGTCTGCACCGCTGGCGTTCAAGGTCGAGGGGGTGCGCGACATCGCGCTGATGGTCAGGGGCGGAAGCTGCACGTTGCGGAACTGGAGGGTCGTGTCCGATTCGTCCGTTTCCGCAGACGAGATGCGCGCGGTCTACGAGAAAGTGAAGACCCCTTGCAAGTACGGCGTGATCCTTGCTCCCGAGGAGGGGAAGATGCTCGACAACCCGAATGTCTTCCGGCAGGGGGATTCCTGGTATATGCTGTACATCGTCTTCGACCAGAAGGGCTACGAGACGCATCTGGCAAAGTCGGACGACCTTTTGCGGTGGCGCCCGCTCGGCCCGGCATTGCTGCGCGGCGCGGACGGCGCGTGGGATTGCGCGCAGGCCGACGGCGGCCCTGCGCTGCTGGATGTGCGCTGGGACGGACCGAATACGCTCGGCACGCGGGATGGCCGGTATTGGATGACGTATATCGGCGGCGCCAAGGCCGGCTATGAGACCGATCCGCTGGCCATTGGCCTCGCCATGACGGATGACCCGTCTGCCGCAAGGCCCTGGACGCGGGTCGGCGACCGTCCGGCGCTGGCGCCGTGGGACAGGTCGGCACGGTGGTTCGAGGACGTCACGCTCTACAAGAGCTTCGTCATGGAGGACGAGACGCGGCGTCTCGGCAAGCGGTACGTGATGTACTACAATGCCAAGACGGGGGGCGTGTCCGGCTCGCCGAAGCCGTGGCTGGAGTCAATCGGCATGGCCGTCTCGGACGACCTTCGGACATGGACGCGCCACGGGAGCGAGCCGGTGATCCTCAACCGTGACGGTGCGGACAGGGCGGGGCTGTCGGCGGATCCGATGGTTCGGAAAGTCGGGGACGAGTACGTCATGTTCTACTTTGGCTACCAGTGGGGGCCTTTTGCCGAACACGCGGGCGAGACGTTTGCCGTGAGCCGCGATCTCGTCCACTGGACGAAATGGGATGGCGCGCCGCTCGTCTTCCCCTCGGAGCCGTGGGATCGCGTCCATGCGCACAAGCCGTGGGTCATCAAGCACGCGGGCGTCGTCTACCATTTCTATTGCGCCGTCGGTGATCGCGGACGTGTGCTGGCGCTCGCCACGTCGAAGGAGATGCGATGAGCGGACGCTGGACGCTTGCGGCGGTCGCGCTCGCGTCGCTGGTCGCGGGGAACGTCGTCGCGCTCGAAGTCCGGCAGGTGATGCGTCCGCCACGCTATGCGCGCGGCGACGAGAACGTGCGGATTGTCCAGTCGGCGGACACGGCCGCGTGGATCTGGATGCCCGGACACGACGTGTTTGGCGTTGCCGCCTGCGGCGAAGACGCCGTGGCGCGGGCCAAGGCCGGGGAGACGCCCGGCTGGTTTTTCCGGTTCAGGAACGACTTCGTCTCGGACGGATCGCCCCTGCGGCTTGACGTCTCGGCGGACGAGCGGTTCGTGCTCAGCCTGGACGGTCGGGCGGTGGCGCGCGGGCCGCAGCGTGGGCTGGTGGAGCACTGGTATTACCAGAGCTACGAAGTCACCGGGCTCGAACCCGGCCCTCATCGCCTGGAGGCCACCTGCTGGCAACTGCTTGCCGCCGCGCCTGTCGCGCAGCTTTCCTTTCGCGGCGGCTTTCTCCTGAAGGCCGAGGGAGCCTACGACGCGGCGCTGACGACCGGAAAGGGCGCCTGGCATGTCGCGCCGCTGAAAGGCACCGTGATGACGGACCGAGGCACGTCGGAGGCGTTTGGCGTTGGCAACCAGTGTCGGGTGACGGGCACGGGGCTCCTCCATGAAGAGCCGCCGCGAGAGGACTGGAAAGAGGCGGTTGCCGTCCGCAGGGGAATCGACGGCGCGCGCTGGTGGGAACGTCCGCACGGCTGGATGCTTTTTCCGGCGGATCGCCCGGATCAGGTGTACGAGACGAAAACGCCCGGACGCATCGTCAATGCCGTCCAGAGCTTGACGGAGCCGTTTACGGTGCCGGCGCATGAGACGCGAGACCTCTGGTGGGACCTTGGCGACTACTTCTGCGGGTACCCGGAACTGGAGACGTCCGGCGGGCTCGGCGCGAAAGTGACGTGGGGCTGGGCGGAGTCCCTGTATGACGCAAGGGGGGCGAAGGGCGATCGCGACGCATGGAAGGGCAAGACGTTCGCGCACGTCTTCGCGGACGAGTTCGTCTCGGACGGGCGCGCGGACGCCTCTTTCTCGACGCCGTGGTGGCGGTGCGGACGCTGGTGCCGTGTGACGGTAAAGACGGCGGACGAGCCTCTGGAAGTCCGTCGCGTCGCCCTTGCGGAGTCGCGCTATCCGCTTGCGTCCGAGGCCTCGTTCCGCTGTGACGACCCGTCTGTCGAGGACGTCTTCCGCCTTTCGCGGCGGACAATCGAGTCGTGCCTGCACGAGATGCTCGTCGACTGCCCGTATTACGAGCAGCAGATGTACGCGGGCGACACGCGCATCCAGCTGCAGGTCCTGAACGCGCTGACGTCCGATCCTCGGCTGGCGCGCTTTGCGATAAGCGTCTACGACTGGGCGCGGCGCGACAGCGGGTTCGTGCCGATGCAGTTCCCCTCGCGCGCCAACCAGGAGTCGTGCACGTACACGATGTGCTGGATCCTGATGCACGGGGACTTTCTCCTCTGGCGGGACGGCCTCTCCTTCCTCCGCGAGCGGCAACCGGGCGTGCGCCATGCCCTGGACGGTCTCGCCCGGCACGAGAACGCCGACGGACTCCTGGAGGACTTGCCGGGATGGAGCTTCATGGACTGGGTGAGGGACTGGGCGAAGGAGAGGCCTGACTTCCCGACGGGGTGCGCGCCGTGCGGAGAGCCCGGAACGGGCGTGAGCGCGCTCAACAACCTCCTCTACCTCCTCGCGATTCGGAGCGCGGCGGGGGTCGAGGCCGCGCTGGAGGAGCCCGAACGGGCCCTGCTGTTGCGGCGCAAGGCGGACCGACTCGGAAGGTCGATCCTGGAAAGGTTCTGGTCTGAGACGCGCGGACTCCTCGCCGACACGGAGGCAAAGGACTGCTTCAGCGAGCACGCGCAGGCCCTGGGCATCCTCACGGACGTCCTGGCGGGCGCGCGGCGCGACGCGGCCGTGCGGGCTCTCGTGTCGGGGGATGGGGTGGCCCCGGCGAGCACCTACTTCTCCTATTACGTGTTCGAGGCGCTTGCGAGGTGCGGACGCGCCGATGTCGTGCTGGACCGCTTCCGCGCGTGGAACGACTTTATCGCATGGGGCGGACGCACGGCGTTCGAGACCCAGCACATCGACGCGCGCAGCGACTGCCACGCCTGGAGCGCGAGCCCGATCTACTTCCTTCAGGCCGCAGTCGCGGGAGTCCGTCCGTCCGCGCCCGGGTTCCGTCGCGTGCGCGTCGCGCCGCAGCCGGGGCGGCTGAAAGAGATCCAGTCCGAGACGCCGACGCCGAAGGGCCCGGTCAAGGTCGACCTTGCGTTCCGCGAGGGCGAGGCGACGGGTACGGTCACGTTGCCGCCGGGTCTCCCGGGCGAGTTCGTCTGGCAGGGCGTCGCGCGTCCGCTGGCGCCGGGGCTGAATCTGATTGCGGACACTTCATGCGGAGGAGAAAAGGCCGAATGAAAAAGACCGTCTTGCTGTCATGCGCGTGTGCGCTGTCTGTCGGGACGTCCTCGGCGGCACACGAACACGCGATCTACGAGTCGGTGTCGCTGGACGGCGCGTGGGAGATGGCCTATCGGCCTTACGCCTGCGAGTCAGTCGAGTATCCGTCCTTCGTGGGCGTGCGCGTCGAGCATGCGATTCCCGGCTACTGGGAGGACATGGTGTCCGCGTTTCGTGCGGCTGGGCTGAAGGACGAATTCCGTCTCAATCCCTGGCATCTGACGCAGTCGTTTCCGCTCACGGGCTGGGCCGAGGACACGACCCTGCCGCAAGTCTACGGATGCTTCTACTACCGTCGCACGGTCGAGCTTGAACGAGCGGGCGCGGCCGCTTTGCGCTTTGAGGGCGTTCGCAACCAGGTTCATGCCTGGGTGAACGGACGCTTCATCGCCTTTCGTCAGGGTTTTTCCACGCCGTTCGAGCTGACCGTCCCGGAGGGCGTTCTGCGCCGCGGCGCGAACGAGATTGTCCTTGCGGTCTCGAACAACCCGAACCTCGGCTACTGCGACTACGTCTGCGGGCTCACGACGCGGTCAATCTATCGGTCGACAGGCGGCGTGAACGGACGACTTGAGCTTCGATTCCCGACGAGCGACCTTGCGGACGTCTGCGTCACGACGGCGACAGACCTGAAATCCTTCACGATTCGCATCGCCGGGAAGGATGCCTTCGTCTACGAGATCGCGGACGGAACGAACATCCTTGCGCGTGGCCGAGCCGTCGGCGACGTCACGCTCCCCACGGACGGCTATGCGTTTTGGTCGCCGGAGACCCCGAAACGCTACGACCTGCGCATCTCGGCGGGCGGCGGGACGTTTCGCCAGAAGTTCGGACTTCGCCGCCTCACGGCGGATGGCGAGCGCTTCCGGCTGAACGGAAAGCCCGTCTATCTGCGAGGCGTGACGGAACACGCCTACTTCCCGGAAAGCATCCACGTGCCGCGCGACCCCGCCTACTATCGGATGGTGACGGCGAAGCGCAAGGAACTCGGCTTCAATTTCGTCCGGTTCCATACCTACGTTCCGCCGGCGGAGTACTTGGAGGCGGCGGACGAGCTCGGCATGCTCGTGCATGTCGAGTCGCCAAACTTCGTGCCGGTACACGAGTATGCGGCCATCGTCGCTTTCGCGCGCAGCCATCCGTCCGTCGTCATCTACTGCACGGGCAACGAGACGCGCATTGATCGGATTGCGGAGGCGTATCTGGCGTGCGTCGCAGACATCGTACACACGGAGACCGATGCGCTCTTCACGCCGATGAGCGCACTTCGGGGCGTCGAGTACATGTTGATGCCGGGGAAGGACGACATTGCGGCCGCGCCGTTCCCGCATAACCCTGCGCGCATGGCACGCCTCGCCAACTACAGCGACTTCTTCACGTCGTATCAGCAGGGCGCCGCGAGCTACGAGTCGCTGAATCTCGGCACGGCCGCTGACCTGGACGCCTGGGGAGACGCCTACTGCGGGAAACCGCGCACGTCGCACGAGATCTGCATTGATTCGACCTATGCCGACTTGTCGTCGGAGCGGATGTACCCGGCGGACTCGCCGATCGTGCGTGCCGGCATTTTTTCGGGCCTGCGCCGAATGCTGGACGAACGGGGGCTCCTCGTCCGCGCCGACCGGTACTTCCGAAACTCCTGCGAATGGATGCGGCGCATCCGCAAGTTCACGTTCGAGAAGGTGCGCGCCTCGCGCCGGACGGCGGGCTTCGACTTCCTCGGCGACGTCAACTCTCACTGGCACACGTTCGGCTATTCGGTCGGGATGATGGACGAGTTCTACCGTCTCAAGCCGGGCGAGACGGTCGAGAACGTCCGCCGCTACAATGCGGCAGAAGTCCTGCTCTGCGATCTCGGCGGCGATTTCGTCTTTCGGTGCGGCGAGGCGAAGGCTGTCGCATTCTCGCTCTCCAACTATGCGGACAGTCGTCCGCCGGGGATTTTGCGCGTGACGCTCATGGAGAAGGACGGCGCATCGGTTTTCGAGACGTCCCTTCGCGCGCCGCGCGTCCCCTGCGGAGAGGTCTTGCCGCTTGGCGTTGTGACAGTGCCGTTTCCGATGTCCGCGACGCCGAAGGAATTCCTCCTGACGGCAACCCTGGGCGAGGGCTCTTCGCGTGTCGAGAATGCCTGGGAGGTCTACGCCTTCCCGACGCCCGGTGCGACGGGTAGGGCATTGGGTGTGCGTGTCGTTTCGGACATCTCGGCGGAGGCCCTTGTCACGGCGATGGAGAACGGCGAGCGTGTGCTGCTGCTGGGGGCGGGGCCGTTCAAGTCTCTGCCGACGACGTTTCGGGTTGGACTTGCAGGGCGGTGTTCGGGCAGTTATGCGACGGTGATCGAGGCCGGACACCCGATTTTCCATGACTTTCCGCACGAAGGCTACTGCGGGTGGCAGTTCCGGCGCCTCCTGGAGGGCGGATGCGCCGTGCAGCTGGAGGCGGGCGTGCCGTTCGCTCCGGTCGTCGACGTCGCCTCGTCCGTCAAGTGCCCGATTCGGCAGGCGGCGCTTTTCGAGTACCGGGTGGGGGCAGGACAATTGCTCGTCTGTTCGTTCGCCCTTCGGGCGGAAGACCCAGCGGCATCATGGCTGAAGGCGCGACTTCTCGCGTATGCGGGGTCGGAGACATTCGCGCCGGCGCAGTCCCTGACGGTGGAGCAGCTGCGTGCCGTAATCGCCGCACCGCTCGTCACGGGGGCGGCGAACGCAAACGTGGCGCGCAATCCAAGCGACCCGTCGTCCGATGTCCGCGCCGGCGATGCCGCCTTGCCGTAATGGCTTCTGAAAGCAAGAAGAAAGGACAGGTCACATGCGAGAGGCAAGAGTCTTGAGTCGAAAGGAATTTCTCGGCGGCGCGGCGTCGTTTGCGCTGGCCGGCTGCGCGAGCACGGTGCGGCAAGGCGGACACGGCCCGATTCGCCTGAAGAAGCTCGGCACGTTTGACATCTTCATCGTCGAGGCGAACCCCATTGTCTTCAAAGGAAGGCTCTGGCTGATGGAGTATATCCGATGGGAGCGCCCGGACAAGCGCTATCGCTTCAATGAGACGGGCGACTCCTACTTCCGCTTCCTCGACCTGTCGGACATGAAGACGGTTACGTCCTCGTTCGGCAGGGGGCTGCACATGGGCAACGCCTTCGTTGCCGGAGACCGGGTGGTCGTGACGGCGGTCGAGAACTGGGGCAAGGGACGGTTCTACCAGATGGAATCGACGGATCTTGTCCATTGGACAGAGCCGCGCGTCATATTGGAGAACCCGGCGTGGCAAGGCTACAACACGACGATGTGCCGGGCGGAGGATCGATATGTCCTCTCGTTTGAGCTCGGTGCGCCGCTTGATCGTGTCGGAACGCCATTCACGATGTTTTTCGCCGAATCGTCGGATCTCGTGAACTGGAAGGTCGTCGAAGGCGCGAAGATGGGCCGGGACATCTACACGGGCGCCCCCGCCTTGAAGCATCACGCCGGCTGGTTCTATTTCTTTCACCTCGAAGGCTCGTACGAGGAGGGCTTCGAGACGCGCGTCATGCGCTCGCGCGATCTCTTCGCGTGGGAGCAGAGCCCTCACGTCGTGCTGGGCTACGACCCGTGGGACAAGATGATCCATCCGCGTGCCGACTTCTCGGATTCGGAAAAGGCTTACATCGCGGGGGCAAAGGACGTGAACGCCTCAGACCTCGACATGTGCGAACACGGCGGAAAGCTCCTCTGCTTCTACAGCTGGGGCAATCAGCGCGGCAACGAGTTCTCGGCCCTTGCCGAGGCCGACTGCACCGAAAGGGAGTTCTGCGAGAGCTTCTTCAGGTGATCCGGCCCACGCGGCAACCTCCACACCCTGCGCCGCCGATTTTTGCTATAATACTCCGCCATGGGAAATGGAACGGGGTGCCGCCTGCCGCCGGAGGTGGTGACCGACGAAAAGATCGCGGCGGCGACGACGAACCTGGGGGCGAATGGCCCAGGTCGCCACTTCATCCGGCGCAAGGGCGTCGCGACCTCGTCGCTCGGCCTGTCCGTCCGCGCGGGCGAGCGCATGGGACGGCATGGACGTCGTCCCCGTCGGCCTCGGCAGGAGTCCAAGTCCCCGGCAAGGCCCTGACATTTACACACGAAAGGAACCCACAAGATGAAGAAAGTGATGATCACCGGCATCGGCATGCTCTGCGCGAGCGGCAACGGCAAGGCTGCCGCCTGGGCCAACCTCAAGGCGGGCAAGCCCGGCATCGGCCGGATCACGAAGTTCGACCCGTCCCGCTGCACGTCGCAGGTCGCGGGCGAGGTGAAGGACTTCGCGGCCTACGCCATCGACGGCGGGCTCCTGGACAAGCGCGAGGCGCGGCACATGGCGCTCTTCTCGCAGTATGCGGTCGCGGCGGCGGTCGAGGCGTGGAAGGACGCGGGCTACACGGCCGAGGCGAAGCCCGACATGGACCGCGTCGGCGTCCTGATCGGCAACGGCATCGGCGGGCTGGACGTGACGGGCGACAACTACAAGGTCCTCTTCGACCGCGGGCCGGACCGCGTCTCGCCGCTCGCGATTCCCGAGCTGATTCCGAACGAGGCGGCGGGCAACATCGCCATCGCGCTTGGCGCGAAGGGCCCGGCGCAGGTCGTCGTGACGGCGTGCGCGTCCTCGACGGACGCCCTTGGCCTCGCGCTCGACATGATCCGCGCGGGCCGCGCCGACGTCATCGTCGCGGGCGGGACCGAGGCGGCCATCACCGAGTTCGCGATCGGCGGCTTCATGAAGATGAAGGCCCTCTCGACGCACTACAACGACGCGCCCGAGACGAGCTGCCGTCCGTTCACGAAGGGCCGCGACGGCTTCGTCATGGGCGAGGGCGCGGCGGTGCTCGTGCTGGAGAGCGAGGAGCACGCGAAGGCGCGCGGCGCGAACGTCTATGCGGAGCTCGCGGGCTACGGCGCGACGTGCGACGCCTACCACATCACGGCGCCGGACCCGTCCGGGGCCGGGGCGATCAAGGCGATCGAGATCGCGCTGGTGGACGCGGGCGTGACTGACCGCTCGACGGTCGACTACATCAACGCGCACGGCACCTCGACGCACCTCAACGACCAGATGGAGACGAAGGCGTTCAAGACGATCTTCGGCGAGGAGGGCGCGAAGAAGATCAACGTCTCCTCGACGAAGTCGATGCACGGCCATCTCCTCGGCGCGACGGGCGCGCTGGAGGCGGCGATCACGGCGCTCGCGATCAAGGAAGGCTTCGTGCCGCCGACGATCAACTACGACGAGCCAGACCTCGACGTCGACGTGGCGAAGGGCGAGACCCCGCTCGACCTCAACTACACGCCGAACAAGGGCGTCGCGCGCGACATCCGCGTCGCGCTCTCGACGTCGCTCGGCTTCGGCGGGCACAACGGCGTCCTGGTGCTGAAGAAGGCGTAAGTCATGGAGCTTCCTCAGTTCAAAGAGGTCTACAACCGGAGCGGCGAGTCGCTGCTGCCGCACCGTCCGCCGTTCCTCTTCGTCGACCGCCTGCTGTCGGCGGACGAGACGGGCGGCATCGGCGAGTACACGTTCACGCGCGAGAAGAACGACTTCTTCAAGGGGCACTTCCCCAACTATCCCGTCGTGCCCGGCGTCGTCCTCGTCGAGGCGATGGCGCAGGTCGCGGGCGCGGTGGTCGTCGCGCGCGGCGTCATCGGCGAGGACGCGACGTTCCTCCTCGCGGCCGTCACGGACGCGCGCTTCCGCCATCCGTTCCGTCCGGGCGACCGGCTCGTCACGGTCGTCGAGACCGTGCGCGCGAAGAAGCCGCTGGGGATCTTCAAGTTCAAGGGCTACCTGAACGGCGAGCCGGACGCGAAGGGGCTGCCGGCGGTCGAATGCTCCGTCAAGTGCATGATGGGCGACGGGGGGTACAAGTGATTCGGATCGTCAAGGCGGGCGACCGGCGGATCGCGGCGTTCAACGCGCGTCCGGCGTTCCCCGAAGAGGCCGAGAAGGCCGCCGCCGCCGCGCTTGCCGACATCCGCGCGCGCGGCGACCGCGCCGTCTTGGATCTCGTCGCGAAGTTCGAGGGCTTCAGGGCGCGCACGGCGAAGGGCCTGCGCGTCGATCTCGCAACGGTCTCCGAGAAGGGGATTGACGCGAAGCTCGTGCGGGCCGTGAAGGACGCGCACCGCCGCGTCCTCGCGTTCTCGAAGGCGTCTCTCCGCCGGCCGTGGTCGATGAAGACGCCGCGCGGCGGTTCGGCCGGCGAGTTCTTCTCGCCGATGGACCGCGTCGGCGTCTACGTGCCGGGCGGCACGGCGCCGCTCGCCTCGACGGCCGTCATGACCGTCACGCTTGCGAAGGCGGCGGGCGTGAGGGAAATCGTCGCCTGCACGCCCGCCGGGAAGGACGGCCGGGTCAACCCCGTCCTCCTCTTCGCGCTCAAGCTCGCGGGCGCGACCGAAGTCTACCGCGTCGGCGGCATCCAGGCGATTGGCCTTCTGGCGTTCGGCACGAAGACGTGCCGCAAGGTCCAGAAGATCGCGGGCCCCGGCAACGCCTTCGTCACGGCGGCGAAGCGCCAGGTCTACGGCTACGTCGCGATCGACCAGGTCGCGGGGCCGAGCGAGATCGCCGTCCTCACCGACGGGTCGGTGGACGTGCGGTGGATCGCGGCCGACCTCCTGTCGCAGGCCGAACATGGCTCCGGCTACGAAAAGTCGCTTTGCGTCTGCACGTCCGCCGCGTTCGCCGAGAGGATTCGCGCGGAAGTCCTCGCGCAGACGAAGACGCTGTCGCGCCGTGCGCTCGTCGAGCGTGTCATCGACCGCGACGGCATTCTCATTGTCGTCGCGAAGGATGTCGCCGAAGGGCTGGCCGTCGTGAACGCCTTTGCTCCCGAGCATTTCGAGATCATGACGAAGGACGCGCTCAAGGTGATGAAGGGCGTCCGGTCGGCCGGCGCCGTCTTCGTGGGCGCCTGGACGCCCGAGTCGGCGGGCGACTTCGTCGCGGGCCCGTCGCACGTGCTG
>OIYX01000172.1_pt1 | contig 23177 bp, 37 predicted proteins | sample 1588431 | NCBI WGS metagenome assembly OIYX01 (sample SAMN03283241) | human gut metagenome | biome: human-associated habitat; material: feces | host: Homo sapiens | place: Peru | collected 2012
ATGGTCGGGAGCGTGTATGGCTGAGCTGTTCTACTGCGTGCGCCAGCGCGCGGGGAATCTGGTCAAGGAGTACCGCGGGACGATGCCGCCGCGCTATGCGCCCTCCGACACCGACGAGGACCGGCGCGCCAAGGCCGACCTTAAGGCGCAGCGGCGCACGGTGCTCAACCGGGACTCCACCGACCGGCTCGAGCTGATGATCGCGCTTATGGGCAAGTGCGCTACGCACTACATTCTGGAGTTCGACAACGAGCATCTGCCGGAGCGATTTGCCGACGTGCGCAAGGCGCTGCGGGCCTTCCTGCGGCGCGTGGAGCGCTATCGAGGCAAGGGCGGGCTTGACTACATCCCGGCCATTGAGGGGCTGCACGGGGCGCACAGGTATCACATCCACCTCGTCGCGGACTACCGGCAGCTCTCGCCGGCGGAGGTGCGGTTCCTGTGGCAGTGCGGCGAGGTGACGGACTGGCCAGTATTTAAGCGGAACGGCAAGACGCTCGGCTACCGCTACCTCGCGCGCTATCTCACCAAGGAGCGCAGCGACGGGATCATCATTCCGGTGGGGCGGCATCCATGGAGCTGCTCGCGCAGTCTGCGCGCGAAGCTTCCGCCACCGGAGGTGTGGCTCGACGAGAGCGATGCGATTACGATACCGTTCGACGCGATGCTCCCACGGGTGCGGACTGGCGGAAGTCAATTTGGTAGCTACCGGGTGGCGAGCTGGATCGAAGCGTAAGGAATCGCGTGCGCGCGTGCGCGCGACATTACTTGTAACCTATTGGCTTTTTAGTGACAAACGCAGAAAAGAGGGTGAAAAGTATTGCAAAACAGTGCAAAGACTGCTAAACTGGACACAAAGAACGGACTGATTGTTTGCCCGAACTGCGGGCGGCTCACATCGCAGGCCGTTCGGCCGGACACGGAGGCGCGAAACCTCGTCCTCTGGTGCCGGAGATGCAAGGCATCGAACATCGTGAATATCGAACATGGCGCGTGCTCGCTTAGTAGCCACTGCTGACAAACCCGAATCTCGGGAAGTGTCGGCGGTGGCTTTTGTTTTTGCCCGGAGGTGATAGCCCGATGGCCTTAAAGCCGCTCCGGCCCTGCCGGTATCCCGGCTGCTGCGTGCTGGTGAGCGGTGGATACTGCGACGCCCACCGGCCGCGCGGCGACCGGCGCAGTGAGAAAGCGCAGTCCTGGCGCTGGATGTACCAGACCGACGAGTGGAAGCTCGACCTGCGGCCGGCGCAGCTCCTGCGGGAGCCGTTCTGCCGCGAGTGCAATTGTTCGCGCAATAAAACGGCTCATGGTCGATAGGCTTGGGCGCTCGGGCGCGCCGCACTCGCGTCGCGCGGGGATCTCTTCCGGTATACCCCCGCCCCAAAAAGTTTGAAACTGCGCCGCGGAAACCGCGAGCCCCCCCACAAAGGAGAATTTTTCCCCACGGGGAATTGCGGATGCGGCAGGAGGGAAACATGGCGAAAACGAAAACGGCGGCAGAGCCGGTGCGCGTGGCAGCAAAAGGGCTGCCGATGGTTCGCATTGACGAGCTCAAGCCGTATGTCGGAGAAGGCTGCGGCAGAGAAGGCTGCGGCGGAGAAGGCTGCGGCACATGTTTGGTGCGGCACATGTTTGGGAGCTGAGCGACCGCGAAAAGGCAATTGTTGCGGCGCTGGGGAAAACGTAAGAAAGGAGCGGAGCAATGGCGGGAGCGAGACAGCCGACCGATCTGGTTGTGGCCAAGGGACGCAAGCATATGACAAAAGCCGAAGAGGACGCGCGGCGCGACCGCGAAGTCGTTGTGCCGCCTCCGCAGCGAGCCAAGCCGCCCAAGTGGCTGCCCAAGCCGCTGTACAAGGAGTTCCGAGCGCTGGGTCGTCAACTGCTTGACGTCGGACTTTACACCGACCTCGATGCTGACAATCTGGGTCGCTACCTGATCGCACATCACGAGTATATCAGCGCCACGGAAGAGGTGCAGCGGGCGCTGGAGCCGGTTCCTGGACGCGGGCGCGACCTTGAGGCCGCGGAAAGCTGGGGGCGTGTGCAGGATCGCTATTTCAAGCAGGCGCGCAACTGCGCAAATGACATGGGCCTTACCGTTTCGAGCCGGTGCAGGTTGGTGCTTCCTTCCGCCCTGCCGGCTGCGGCATTTACGCTGAACGACGGCGAGGATGAATTCTCGCAGATCCTGCGGAAGCGCCAGGAAGCGGCAGTAAGCCGCGCAGGCAATGGCTGAACGATTTGACCAGGACGCAGCACAGTTTGTCTGCGATTTTGTCGAGAGACTGCCGACGACCGGCACGGGCAAGCGCTTTAAGCTCTATCCCTGGCAGAGGGAAGCGATGGGAGAATTCTACGGCCGGCAGGTGCCCGAATTGGACACGGAAGAAAGCTGGCTGAGAAAATACTGGTATCTCTACTTGGAAATCCCTAAGAAAAACGGGAAAAGTGAGCTGGCAGCGGCGCTGGGGCTCTATCATTTGTTCGGCGACGGCGAGCTCAATGCAGAGGTCTATATCTGCGCGGCTGATAAAGACAATGCATCCATCGTATACAATGCGGCGGTTTTTATGGCGACAAGTGCGCCGTGGACGGCTAAGATGATCGCCCGCGGAGAACTCAAAATTACGGAAAGCCGGAAACGTATTGAATACCGGCAGAGCATGAAGACAGGAAACGGTGGGCGCAAATGGGTCACGATCGGCGTGATGCAGGTGTTATCTGCCGAGGCATACAGTAAGCACGGCTATAAACCGAGCTGCGTGATCTTCGACGAGCTTCATGCCCAGCCGAACCGCGAGCTGTGGGACGTTATGACCGGCGCGGCCGGCGCGTCCAGGCGGCAGCCGGCATGGATCGTGCTGACTACAGCCGGCGACGATCCAGACCGCAACTCCATCGGCTGGGAAATCCATGAGCGCGCGGTGGCGATCCGCGATGCGCGACTGCTGCGCCGCGTGCAGGCAGAGGGCGGCGACGTGCGCAAGATCCTTTCGCTCCGGCATGCAGCGGAGGAAGACCTTGCAAACGCCGAGGAAACGCTGCTTGCACGTGACGAGGAGAACTGGCTGCCGATCCTTTACGGACTTACGGCCATGTTCGGCGACGATCCGGACGATCTGGCAAACCTTGATATTTGGGATGAAAACCTGTGGAAATTGTGCAATCCATCGCTTGGCGAACATTTAAGCCTGCGCAATATCCGCATGGAAGCAATGGCCGCCAAGAAAAGCGAGGCGGGCGAGCGTCTGTTCCGCTGGCTGCGGCTGAACCAGTGGATCACAACAAAAACGGTTGGTTGGATCTCGCTGAATCTCTACGACAAGACGCAGTGGGGGCCGAGCAAAAAGAAAGAACGCGACGAATGGCTCAAGAAGCTGGAAGGGATGAAGTGTTACGGCGGCGTCGACCTGTCGACCAGCCGAGACCTGACGGCATTTGTGCTGCTGTTTCCACCTCAGCCAGGGCTTGACGTGGCGGTGCTGCTACCGTATGGCATCTGGAGGCCGGAGGGCACGGTGGATGAAGCGGAGCGGCGCGATCATGTCCCCTATCGGGACTGGGCGCGTGCGGGCTTTTTGACATTGTGCCCGGGCGAGGTAAATGATTACAACGACATCGAGGAGCGCATACGAGAGGCAAGCGAGCGGTATGATCTGCGGGCGGTCGGCTTCGACCCGTTCTTAAGCCGCACGATCACGCAGCGGCTCGCCCCAATTGCTCAGGTCATTGAGATCCCGCAGGACTTGAAAAACATGAGTCCGGCGATGAAGGAAATTGATGACATGATGCAGCGGCACACACTGCTGCATGTACACAACACGTGTTTCCGCTGGACGTTTGGCAACGTGCGATGCCATGAGGATGGCAACGGAAACATTAAGCCGCTGAAAAACAAATCAAGAGGACGCATTGACCCGACAGTTGCCAGCATTATTGTGATGGCCGTGTGGATGATCAAGCGGACGACAGAAGACTTTGACACGCGCAAGCTGAGTGAGGGCTGGACATTATGAAACGTTTTTTTCAGACAATTTCGCTTTATATTGACGATCTCCTGCTGCTTGGCGGCGGCGCGTGCTTTGTCCGCGCAGCGTATTTGTGGATCGGAGACGCGGCGGCTTATGCAGCTGCAGGCGTCTGCCTGACGGCTTATGCGATGGTGATCGCAAGAAGCAGATGGAGGTAAGGAAATGTTTTTAAGCAGGGCAGCGACACCGCGTGCAGCCGCGTACACAATACATTCATGGGATGAGATGCAGGAAAAATTCAGGAACCTGTTCTTCTCCGGCACAGAATATGACGCGGGGCGCGGCGGGGCAGAAAAATTGAGCCCGATTGCGGCGGCGCACCGCATTTTGTGCAACGACTTCGGCATGATCCCCTTTTCGACTTATCGCAAGAATGGAGAAGAGCGTGTGCCGGTCAGCTTGCCGGAGCTGGAGCAGGTTTTTAAGGTGCGCCCCAATGACAATATGACGCCCTATATGTGCGGGCGGACACTGATGAGCAATGCGTTTTGGCATGGATTCGGCGCGGTGTGGAACCGACGCGAGGGTGGCCAGATCGTGGAGCGCATCCCGCTGCCGACCGACTGCTGCACGATTCAGCAGGATCAGGAAACGAAGCAGTATTTCTGGACATACAACGTGGACGGCGTGACACGGACGTTTTCGGGATATGAGCTGAGCTTCCTTTACTTTGAGAGCTACGACGGCATCCGCGGACGCGGCATGCTGGATATGGCGCGCGAGACGATCGGCGCGGAAGGGGCGGCGCAGCAGTACGGCCGCAAGTTTTACCAGAACGGCGCGATGATCTCCGGCATTGTGGAGGTCGACGCAGATTTGGAGCCGGAATACAAAGATAAAATCCGCGAGCAGTTCCGGCAGTTTACTCCGCTGAGCGACGATGCGTTCCGCGTGGCGGTTTTGGATCGCGGGTATAAGTACACGCCACTGGGGCTGAATCAGAAAGATTCACAGTTCATTGAAAGCCGCTCGTTTTCCGTAGAAGAGGTCGCGCGCTTTTCCGGCATCCCGAAGGCGATGCTGCAGAGCGGATCGGAAGCATACAACAGCAATCAGCAGCAGCGGCTGCTGTTTGTGACGGATACGCTGGTGCCGTATGTGACGCAGTGGGAGCAGGAAAACACTTACAAGGCGCTGCTGCCGGGGCAGCGCGAGAAAGGCATTTATTTCAAAGGCAATGTGGCGGCGCTGATGCGCGGAGATGACGCGGCGCGCGCGGCATTTTACGAAAAAATGATTTCGTTCTCGATTATGAACCCGGACGAGTGCCGCGCACTGGAGGAGCGCAATGCAATCCCCGGCGGCGCGGGCAAACGGTTCTTGGTGACAAAAAATCTGGGCTCGCTCGAGTCCGTGCTGGAAGGAGAAAACAATGGTTGATATCCCGATCCGAGGCGAGCTGTGGGACAATGACAGCTCCGACATTCTGCGCTGGTGGGGCTGGCGCGACATTACGGCTCCGATGGACATTGAGCAGGCGCTGCGCGATGCGGACGGCGACGATGTGACAGTTCTGGTCAACTCGCCGGGCGGCGATATGGCGGTGGGCGGCGAGATCCGCTCGATGCTGCGCCGGTACAGCGGCAATGTGACCGCTTTGATCCAGGGCCATGCGGCCAGTGCGGCGACGCTGGCGATCTCCGCGTGCCGTACGATCCGCTGCGAGCCGGGAGCGCTGCTGTGCTATCACAACCCGAGCGGCGGTGCACAGGGCGACCACCGCGAAATGAGCCGCGCGGCGGCGGGGCTGCTGAGCGCGCGAGACTGCATTCTCGAAATGTATGAGGCGCGCGGCGGCACAAAGCCGCGCGACGAGCTGATCGAACTGATGGATCGCGATACGTGGATCTCGCCGACAGAGGCAAAGGAGTACGGCCTGATCGACGAGATCGTTGCGCTGGAAGGGTTGGGCGGAGATCCGGCGGCATTTGTTGCTGCGGCAGACGGCCGCATTCGGCTGACGGCGCACATGCGCGAGGAATACCAGGCACACATTGCGGCGGAGCGAGAGCGCGCCGCGACGGAAGAAAAGGCAAGACGCGCCCGGGCAAAGCTCCGTGCGCTTGCAAATTATTAACCGAAAGGACAAAAAGCAATGGACTACATGGAAAAGATCACGGAGCTGAGAGCCCAGAAGTCTCAGCTCGCCGCGGATGCGGAGAAGCTCGTCGCTGAGGGCAAGTTTGACGAGGTGGACGCCAAAAGCGCCGAGATGGAGAAAATCAACGCGAATATTGAGCGCCTTGAGAAACTCCACGCGGCGGCGGCCGGCGCTGCCGAGCCTGTCGGCGGCTACGACGGCGTGCTGCACGACGGCGGCAAGGGCAAGGCCGAGGACAAAGGCGCTGTGAAGCCGTTTGCGTCGCTCGGCGAGCAGCTGAAGGCCATCTATGCCGCGAGCAAGGGCAAGCGCGACGAGAGACTGGACAAGGTCAACAACGCGGCGCTCGGCACCAACGGCGGCACCGGCGCGGACGGCGGCTTTTTGCTGCAGACGGACTTTGCGGGACAGATCCTTGAGAGCGCGGTCGCCAACAGCGAGCTGCTCAACCGTCTGGATCGCTACACCTGCTCGAGCGCGGCGAATGCGATGCGCTGGCTCTACGCCGACGAGACAGACGTTTCCAAGAGCGTGTTCGGCGGCGTGCAGATGCACTGGGCGTCCGAGGCCGCGACGGTGGCGGCCAGCAAGCCGCAGTTCCGCGAGGTCAAGCTGGACCTGGAGAAGATGATGGGGTTCGCTTACTGCACCGACGAGATGCTGGAGGACGCAGCGTTTATGTCCGGCTTCTTCGGCAACGCCTTCGCGCTGGCGGCGGATCGTCTGCTGGTTGACAGCATCATTTCCGGCGACGGCGTGGGCAAGCCGCTCGGCATTCTCAACTCCGGCGCGCTTATCAAGGTCGCCAAGGAGACGAGCCAGACGGCCGGGACCTTTACCGGCGACAACGCGATCAAGATGCAGGCGCGCAGCATGCCGCGCGGCCGCGAGCGCCTGGTGTGGGTGATGCATCCCGATCTCGAGGAGCAGCTGCCGTATCTGGCGCTTAAGAGCGGCGACGCGGCAAAGTTCCTGTGGAACCCCGAAGGCGGTTTGGGCGGTTTTGACACGCAGCGCGTGCTCAATAAGCCGGTGCTCTATGAGGACAGCTGCAGCGAGCTCGGCAAGGCGGGCGATGTGCTGCTGATCGACCCGCTGCAGTATATCCTGCTGATGAAGGGCACGGCCAAGCAGGATTGGAGCATGCACGTGGAGTTCCTGACGGCGCAGAATTGCTTCCGCATGATCTTCCGCTGCAACGGCGCGCCTAAGGTCACGACGCCGCTGACCATCCGCAACAGCACCAAGACCCGCAGTCCGTTTGTCGGTCTTGCGGATCGCACCTGATAGGAGGAAAAAGGCATGAAAAGACTGACTGATTTGTATGAGCTGAGCTGCGTTTCGGCCCCGGCGAGCGTTGCGGCATCGACGGAGACGACGAGCGGATTTGTCGATGCCAAGGGCAAGAGCGAGGTCGCATTCCTCGTCTCTGCGGCATCGCTTGCCAACGGCAAGAAGCTGACCGTTGCTGTTTATGCCGGAAATGATGCGAACGGCACCAATGCGAAGAAGGTGGCAGAGAAAGTGTTCGAATCCGGTGAGGCGATGACCAAGGTGCTGGCGAGTGTGAGCTACAAGCCCAATGCTGCTGACGGCCGCTATGTGGGCGTCAAGTTCCAGCACGACTCCGCATCCGCGGTCATCTGCGCGGTGATGGCGGCCACAGCCGACATCTATCATCCGGCGGTCAACAACTGGACGCTGGAGGGCTAAGGCATGCTGACAAGCGAGAGGCTGGCGGACATTGCCGACTATTGCAAGGTTGATGCAGATGACGCGCAGCTTCCCGGCTTTGCAGCGGCTGCGCAGGGGTATTTGCAGGGAGCAGGGGTCAGCGAGCCGGAGGCCGGCACACCGCGCGCAGAGATCTACATCCAATGTATCAAGTATCAGGTGCTTGCAATGTATGACAGGCGCGAGGGGACGGTGGACGGCACGGTGAGCGAAAACCCCGTATACCGGCAGATGCTGAATCAACTGAAAATGTCTAACCCGGTGCCCAAATCGGGCACCGGGGAGGATGAGGAGAAAGCATAATGCACATTGACGCCGGAAAACTGACTAAGCGCATACAATTTTTGATGCCGCCGAGCGAGCGAGACACCGATGGGTATCCCATCGCTTCGGATAAAAAGGTCGTGCGCGAGACCTGGGCGCAGTACAGCCAGACAAGCGGCACGGAGCTGATCCGCGCGGGCGCTGAGTTTGGCGAGGCGAAAGTGCGTTTTTTGACCAGGTATTATCCGGATATTCTCGATAGGCGGCTCCTGATTCGCTATCAGGGCAGGAAGTACAGCATTGTGTACGTCAACACCTATGGCGATGAGGGGAAATACACGGAGTACTGGTGCGAGCGGTATACGCAGGAGGGGACGGTATGACGCTGAATGAGAAAATCATAGCAGTTGTTTTTCCTGTGGTGCCGGTATGCGTGCCGGATCTGTTGGTAACAGATCCTGGCGAAACACCGCCGGAGCGGTACTGCACGTTTAACTACACGGAGCTGCCGGACGGCCTCGGCGATAATTGCGCGGCGCTCACACGGGCGCTTGTTCAGGTGCATTATTTCGCGCCGCTCAGGGAGTCGACGATCAAAACGCGGCACGCGCTGCGCGACGCCATCGCGGCGGTGGACGATTTTACCCTGCCGAGCATCGAGAACGCCACGGACGAGACAGGACAGCACTATGTGCTGGAATTTGACGCCGTGGGACGCTGGGAGGCGGAAGACGATGGCCAAGGTCGAGTTTAAGGGCATCGACGAGGTCGAGCTCTCTTTTAAGGAGCTTGCTGAGCTGCCGGACGAGGTGATCGACGCGATGCTCAACGCCCGCGCCGACGTGGTCGTTGAGGCACAGCGCGCCGAGGCGCGTAAGCTCGGCACGGAGTACCGCAATAAGGGCCAGAAGAAGAACTACGCCACGGGCATGACGGCAAACTCGATCCGGAAAGGAAAGGTCAAGGTCAAAGACGGGCAGCGAGTGCTGTACATTACGCCGGTCGGCAGCCGCAAGCGCGGCAAGACCGTGACGCGCAACGCGGAGATCGTATTTTTGAATGAGTTCGGCACGAAGACGATCCAGGCGCGAAATTTTTTGCGCAAGGCAAACGAACAAAGCGCGGACGCCGCGACGGCGGCGGAGTTTGAGGTGTACAGCCAGTACCTCGAAGAAAAAGGGCTGTAGAAAGGATTACCATGCAGTACGGAGCAAAGATGATCCAGTGGGCACCGTTTGCCGCGACTGATCCGGAGACGGTAAGCGCGCCCCCAAAGCTCGGCACGCCGGCGAATCTCGGTGCGCTGAACAAGGTGACGGAAACGATCAACTTCAATCGCATAAGCGGCCATGGCGACAACGTGAAAAAGGTCGAGATCGTGGAATTCAAGGACGGCTCGCTGGCTGTGGAGACGCTGTATCTCTCGAACGCGAACGCAGCGGCGCTGACCGGCGCGGAGCTGGGCACGACGGACGGGGACAAAGACCTCAAGTTTGGCAGCAACGACGTTGCGCCCTATGGCAGCCTTGCCTTTTACACAAATTGTATGAAGGACGACGGGACGAAGTACTACCAGGGCGTTTTCTTCCCCAAGGTCAAGTCCAACATGGAGGGCGAGAGCTACGAAACCAAAGGCGACAGCATCGTGCTGAACAATGCCAAGCTCACATTTACCGTTTTTGAGCCGCTCTATGGCAAATATAAGCACAAGAGCGAGGAATTCGACACCGAGGCCAAGGCCGCGGCGTGGGTCAATGAAAAAATCAAGGCCGCAGCGGGCGGCTGAGAGACGGAGAGACGCGGCACCCGCTGCGTCTCTTTTGTATTTGGAGGAAAAAATGAAAACATTTCCCTATGAGCTGGACGGGCACACGTTTTATCTGTGCCTGAACGGGCAGGCGCTCTTTGACGCCTACGACAAATTTGGCTACGAGGGCTTTCTCACGAAGCACATCGAGGGGCAGAGCAAGGCAAGCTTTGAAAATACCTGCTGGCTGCTCTGCAAGCTCGCCGAGCAGGGCGAGCTGGTGCGGCGCTGGCAGGGGCTTGAGCGCGGTCCGATCGCGCCGGAGCAGTATTTCCGCGTAAATCTCAAGCCGCTGGACGTGGCGGCCGCAAAAGACGCTATCCGCGAGGCGCTCTCGCTTGGTTTCTCCCGCGAGGAGGAACGTGAAAAGCGCGTCCGCGACCTCGGACTCGAAGAGCTGCAAAAAAAAACGGCAAAAGCGGAATAACGCGCTCGTGGTGGCTGGATCTGCTGACGCAGTTTTTGCATCTGGGTGTACGCGAGGGACTGCTGCTGACACCGGGGCAGGTGCTTGACCTGCAGGAGCTGGAGATCCAGCGGCGCGGACTGCGCAGAGAGGAGGATAACTGCTGAATGGCAACAAGGACAATCACGACGAGGCTCGCGGTCGAGGGCGAAGCGGAATTCAAACGGTCGCTGAGCGAAGCGAACAGCAACCTGAAAGTGATGCGCAGCGAGATGGGCCTTGTCGATGCGAAGTTTAAAGGCCAGGCGAACAGCATGGACGCCTTGACTGCCAAAAACAAGATACTGCGCCGCGAGCAGGAGCAGCAGGCCGAGAAAGTCAAAGCCCTGGAGCGCGCAGTCAAGGACGCGGCCGATGCCTACGGAGAAAATGACAAGCGGACAGACAACTATCGCCAGCAACTCAACCGGGCAAAAAAAGAACTGATCGACATGAATGATGCGCTGGACGATAACGAGAAGTATCTCGACGAGGCGCGCAAGAGCGCCGACAAGTGCGCGAGCAGCATCGACGGCTTTGGCCGCGAGGTCAAGGACGCGGGTGACAATCTTGGCGACGGAGACGGACTGCTCAGCCAGCTCGGCGACCTCAAAGGGCTCCTTGCGGGCGGCGCAGTCGTCGCCGGGGCGAAAGCCGTTGGCGACGCCATCATCGGCATCGTGGAGGACACGGAGGAGTACCGCAAGATTATGGGCACGCTGGAGATCAGCTCACAGCAGGCCGGATACACGGCGGACGAAACGGCGGAAGCATATAAAAGGCTCCACGGCGTGCTCGGTGACACACAGACGGCCGCAACGACTCTTGCCAACCTGCAGGCCATTGGCCTGAGCCAGAGCGACCTCATTACGCTGGTTGACGCGGCGACGGGCGCATGGGCGACCTATGGCGACAGCATCCCGATCGACGGCCTGTCCGAGGCCATCAACGAGACGATCCAGACCGGCAAGGTAACGGGCGTCTTTGCGGACGTGCTTAACTGGGCGGGCGAGAGCGAGGACGATTTTAACGCGAAGCTCGAGGCGTCCAACAGCACCGCAGGGCGCGCGCAGATCGTACTGAACCAGCTCTCGTCCCAGAACCTGCCGGACGCCGGTCAGGCGTGGCGCGACGCCAACGGAGATCTGATCGATTACAACGAGAGCCAGCAGAACGTGGACGACGCGATGGCAAAGCTCGGCAAACGCCTTGCCCCGGTCGCGGCCGGCATCAAAAACACTTTTGCCGGCGCGGTCAACATCGCCATTGATACGGTGGAGGGCTGGATCGAGGCACTGCAGGGCGCAGTGACCTGGCTGGGAAATGTTGCCAACAAGATCCCAATCATCAAGGAGATCGGAGATCGCGCGGCAGCGGCGAAAGCCGCGTATGACGCCAACCCGTCGCCAAACTCCCGCTCTGCGGGCTATGCGCGGCTCGCGGAGTCCAGGGCAAACGACAGACAGACCGGCTTGGCATCGCAGACGATCAACGTAAAATCAACCGTCGTGCTGGACGGGAAAGAGGTCGGCCGCAGCGTGACAAAGTATCAGCAGCAGGCACAGAGGGCATTCCAATGAGAGACATCGTTTTTAAAATCAACGGCAAGGACCGGTCTAATTGGTTTAACCAGTACGGTTTTTTCGCGGGCGCGACGCCTGTGTACAGCGAAGAGATCGAGACAATGGATCGCGTGCGGCACAGCACGGTCGTCCGCCGGCGCGGATATTGTGTCGCGCAGCTCAATGACATTTCGGACGCCGAGGCCGTGCAGCTTGCAGAGGATCTGTCTGCCGGCACACTCAATATCACCTACAACAATCCGTGGTTTGGCAGTGCGCCCGTAACGCAGAATATGACAGTTGACGATCTGCAGATCGGCTTCCTCCTCCGGGACGTGAGCGGACGATTCTGGAGCGGGCAGACGCTGCGCTTTACTCAGAGGTGACGAGATGCATACAGTAAGTGATCTTTGGCAGCAGATGCTTGCCGATCCGGCACACGCCGTGGAAGCAAAACTCAAAATCGCTGGGGTGGAGTACGGCGAAGATAAGATCGTGCGCAAGTCGCTCGTGGTCTATGGCGGACTGTACTCCACTTTTGGCATCGGAAACTGCTGTGCACGGCAGATTGACTTTGAGATTTATCCACAAGGGACGATCCCACGGCAGGCGAAAATCGAGGTCTACATGCGGCTGCGGCTGGGCGAGCAGGTAAGTGAGTGGATCCCGAAGGGCGTGTTTTTCTTTTCTACGCGCAAGACCGACCGGGTCACGGGCGTTTTGAGCGTGCATGGGTACGATTCCATGCTCAAGGCGGAGCAAACATGGCTCGACAGCAGCTATGACGCGGAGACTTGGCCAATGCCGGTATGGACGGCGGTCAATGACATCGCAGCGCGCATGGGTGTTGCTGTGGACAGCAGGACGCAGCTCAACACGGCGTTCCCCGTTCAATACCCCGTTGACAGCGACGGCGACATGACGATGCGCGAGGCGCTGGGGCGTATCGCGGTCGCCAACGCGGGCAACTGGATTATCACAGACGAGGGCAAGCTCTTGCTGGTGGGTCTCAACTCCATGCCGAAAGAAACCAACCATCTGGTGACGGAGACCGGCAGCGCCATCACCTTCGGCGGCGTGCGTATCCTCGTGTAAGGAGGGCAACATGGACAAAACCTATTTAGGACGGCGGCTGGCGGAATTTTCCCCCGGGATCGCGTCGCAGCCTATTACCAAGGTCGAGCTGCTCGACGAGAACGGCGACGTGGTCGGCGTGTCCGGATCGGACACCGGGCGGACGTTGACGGCCTTACAGCCGGACGGCACGAATGCAATGGCGGCGGCGATCCTCGCCAAAGTGTCCGGCTACAAGCACATTGGGTATGAGGGCCGAAAGGCGCTGCTTGACCCTGCGGTGGAACTTGGCGACGCGGTGACGGTGGACGGGCTTTATGTGCCGCTCATCGCGCTGGACATGACGTTTGATCCGTTGCTCGCGCCGGACATCTCCGCGCCGGATGCGGACGAGATCGACGACGAGTATCCTTACAAATCGCCAACGCAGCGGCAGATCGAGCGCAACATGGCAAAGACGCGGTCGCTCATCACCAAGACCAGCGATGCAATCAATCTCCGCATTGATGGGGTCAACGGCGAAGTTTCCTCCCTAAAAGTGTCCCTTGGTAATGTGCAATCTGAGGTCAGCGGGAAAATCGACGGCAATACGGCGCAGAGCCTTATCGACCAGAGCATCGACAAAATTGAGTTAAGTGTGTCCAGCGGCAGCGGAGGCAGCACGTTTACTCTCAAGGCGGGAAGCACCACACTGAGCACAAACACGCTTGATTTACACGTCAATGCGGTCAACATCGACGGCACGCTCAAGGCAAGCCAAATCCAGACGGGTAGTATCTACGTTGGAGACCTTGCTGATGGATCGGATTATGCTACGAAAACCTATGTCAACAACAACGCAGGGCTGAGCCAATCAGAGGTCGATGATCGCATTGACACATACATTGACAGTACTTCCATTACCGCTGAAACACTGCGCGGTCGTACGGTAGAATTACTTGCAAGCAACAGTCGCAGAGTTGGTTCTATTGAGTTGATATACACGACTACCGGCGACGGCATTGGTATATCCACCGACCAAGGCGGAATCAGCATTGAATCTGCTGGCAATGTATACATTACAAGTGGATACAGAACGAGACTCCAATTAGACGACGACGCGGCGAAAATTGGCCCGACGGTATGGGCAACTGACGGAACAGTCATTTACAGCTCCGACAAAAACGTAAAAAACAGCATCGACTATGATCTATCCCGTTATCGTCAATTCTTGCTCGATCTCAAGCCTTGCCGCTTTAAATACAACGAGGGGCAGAGCGGACGATACCATATCGGTATGATCGCGCAGGATATGGAACAAAGCCTTGCTGACAACGGCATTGCAGCATCTGAGTTTTCCGGTTGGTGCAAAATGCCGGTGCGAGACAAAAATCACAATATCACAGGCTACACCTATGGTATCCGCTACGATAGCCTGATCCCCCTAAACACGTTGATGATTCAGGAGCTTGTGAAAAAGGTGGAAGCCTTGGAGAAAAGGAGCTGATTTTGATGGATAAGGAAAAACTCAAAAAGCAGATCGAGGGTGCTTACAGCATGATTACAGGAGTCTATGTCAAGGGTGCGGACGCCAAGCGCGTGGCAATGGCAATGCAGCATCTCGAAAACGCCTTTGCAGAGTTGAGCAAGGCGGAAAAGGAGGAAGCCGATGGCTGATAAAGCAATTTCCGACCTTACTCAAGCGTTACAGATTACCAACGAAGACCTGTTTGTGCTTGAGCAGAGCGGCGAGGCAAAAAAGCTGAAAGGATCGCAGGTCGTGCAGTACGCCAAGGATTCCGTTGCGGCAGAGGTGCAGGGTGTTAAGGAATATGCTGACAGCGCCAAGGCATCGGCGGACGCTGCGGCGAAGGACGCGGCCAGAGCAGAGACCTCTGCGCAGGGCATCGACGATAAGGTTGCTGCTGCTGATGCTTCAGCAAAGGCGGCGGCATCTTCGGCGGCGGCGGCTGCTGCATCTGCGACCGGCGTCGACGAAAAGGTACAGGCCGCACAGACTGCGGCTGACAATGCGGCAAAGTCTGAGACGGCAGCAAAGGACGCCCAGACCGCTGCGGCAAACGCGCAGAAAGCGGCGGAGAGCGCGCAAACCGGCGCGCAGGACGCCAAGACGGCGGCAGAATCAGCACAGAGTGCCGCTGAGAGCGCAAAGGACGCGGCGGCGGGTAGTTCGACCGCTGCGGGGCAGAAAGCGACACAGGCCGCTCAGAGTGCCGAGGACGCGGCTTCCGCCAAGTCTGCGGCGGAGACAGCAAAGACCGATGCACAGGCGGCGCGTGACTCCATCGTTAACATGATCGTCGAGGCGGTCACGCTTGCAAGCGGTTCCGACGCAACGGTAAGCAAGAGCGTTGTCGACAATGTTTTCAAACTGGCGTTTGGCATTCCTCGGGGCAACCCCGGCGCAGATGCGCCTACCATCACGGGCATCACGATCCGGCAGAGCGACTATCACATGATCGTGTCCCTCTCCGATGGCACGACATACGATGCGGGTTATTGCCGAGGCGCTGCTGGTGCTGGCTCGGGCGATATGATGGCGGCTGTCTACGACCCGCGGAGCAAGCAAACGGACATCTACAAGTACGTTGATGATGCTATCAAGGACGTCAAGGTAACTACTGACGCAACGCCCACGCAGGGCAGCACCAACCCTGTGCAGTCTGGTGGCGTGTACTCGGCTCTCACTAATAAGCTGGACAAGACCGGCGACGGTAGTAACGTCACGGCGACGTTCACAGTTGACTCCACGCGCACAGCACTGGAATCTGGCACGAAACTTTCGATTCTGATGGGCAAGATCGCCAAATGGTTCAACGACCTCGGCTGGCTTGCCTTTAAAGATACCGTGACAACTAATGATGTATCAGCGGGCATCAAGGCGAGTCTCAGCATGGCAGACAGTGCTTTGCAAAGCTACACAGAAACCGACCCGACCGTACCCGAGTGGGCAAAGGCGAAGGAAAAGCCAAGTTACACGGCCTCTGAGGTAGGCGCACTTCCAGACACGACGGTCATCCCGACTGTCCCCGCCACCACCAAGCCCATCAAGGGCAATGGCTCGGGTGAGCTTGTTGCTGCTACCCCTGAGACGGACTACGCCTCGCCCGTGTTCATGCGCAAGGTGACGCTGACCGCATCGGGCTGGAACAGCAGCACCAAGCAGCAGAGCGTGACTGTGACGGGCATTCTCGCTGACACGACGAAGCAGTGCATCTATCCCGCGCCGGTCGACACGAGCTATGATTCCGCGTGGAACAGCTGCGACGTACTGTGTGTGGCACAGGAGGCGAACAAACTAACGTTCCAGTGCTCGGAGATTCCGACAAGCGCCATCGCGGTCTATGTTACGGTCATTACACTAAGCTACAAGGGGTGAGCGGAATGATTTACAACATGAGACGGCGGAAGAAGAAAAAGCAGTTGACGTGGCTCTTTTCCAACTCCTTGTATTATAAGGCAAGCGAGCAATCAAAAACATTCAGCGCAACATTCGAATCAGCAGGAAAGGAGTTCTACAGCATTAAACTAAACTTTCACTCAACGCTCGGATTAACCCAAATGCAATACGTTCCCTTACAAGTATATGGAGCCGTAAGTGTCTATACAAAATTTGAAGGCTTCAAAAACAAAGACTATCAAACCGTCACATTCAAAGAAGAGCCCACCGGCGAGCTGCTAGAGTTCCTGCAAGCTAACGCCACACCGCTATGAGGAAGGAGCAACACATGAACAACAAAGGAGGTCAACATGGCAGAATTTATTAAAGTAAACGGGCAGGAGTACCCTGCAGAAGTCATCTATCTGTATAAGGACAGAAACTGGAACGACCGTGATGTGCGCAACGTGTTTCTCAACCTTCACTATGACCAAGTGATAGCTCTGATGCCTACTGGTACTAAGTGGAGCAGCATTCTCAAGGAGAACGACGTAGTGGTTGAAGAGACCGATATGTCCGAGTTCTACATCGCTGGTCAAGTTGTGGACTATCGCAACGGTACGGTATCCATCAAGATGGGCAAGCCTACCGAAACCGAGAAATCCAGCTACACTGTTGAGGCGTTGATGGGTGAATCTATCACTCCGCAACGAGCCGCTGAGCTGCGACCGATGATTGAACAGGCTGCAAAGTCCTTTACGGATGCAGAGGCAGCTAAGTCTCCTGAGTTGGTTGCGCGGTGGGCAGACCACATCGGTGAAGTGGTTGCACCGGGAGACCGCATGAGTGACGTTGACAATGACGGCGTTCTGCGCGTGTATCGCGTCAACGATGATCACGGTCACACTACTCAGGCCGACTGGCCTCCGCACAGCACTCCTGCAATGTGGACTATCATTGACCTTGAGCATGCTGGTACTCAAGATGACCCGATTCCGGCCGCTCGTGGTATGGAGTACACCTATGGTCTTTATTACAAAGACCCTGAGGACACTAAGGTGTACCTCTGTGAGCGCACCGGCGAGCAGGCAGGCGGCAAGATCACGCTGCAATACCTGCCGCATGAGCTCATCGGCAACTATTTCAAGGCGGTGTAATACGCCGCAGAAGGGGAGCTTCAACCGTCTGGCTTTTGGCCGGACGGAAAACTAAACTAAAAAATAAAGGAGATCGAGCACATGGAGGATAATACGTTGATGGCTATCAAGGCATGGGTTGTGGCAATGGTGGCACTGTTGACCTCGTTCTGGGGCTGGTTCGGCTGGCTCCTGATCGTATGGGTGGCACTGATGCTGGCCGACTGGCTCGTCGGATCTGCCGCGGCCGCAAAGCGCGGTGAGTGGTCGAGCGCAAAGCTGCGGGAAGGTGCGTGGCACAAGGGCGGTATCGTCGTTATTGTCAGCGTGGCGATGGTGGCAGACTGGCTCATCGGCGCGATGCTCGGCAACCTCCCGGACGTCAAACTTCCTTTTGAGTACAGTGTTCTGATTAGCCCGCTGGTCGTCGTGTGGTACATCATCGGTGAGCTGGGATCGCTCGCCGAGCATGGCGTGAGTATGGGCGCAAAAATCCCGGTGTGGCTGGTCAGATTGCTGGCTGTAGGGCAAAGTGCGGTGGATGCTGCCGGGGAAAAACTGACCGGCGGCGAAGAAAAAGAGGAGGAAAACAAATGAGAGACGTAGTCGGCGCGACCTCTGAGGAGGTCCGCATGATCAAGGCTGTCCAGCGCGCTGTCGGCGCGCTGGACAACGGGTATATCGGCAACCAAACGATGAGCGACATCGCGGCGAGCGTGGGCGCCGGGTGTTTTCCGCTGAACGTGGAGCTGTACGGACAGCCCGCGATCATCGGCAGAGATATTGACCCATATAACCCCAAGGGCACGCTGCCCTCCATGGCCATCTCCGGCAGCTTTTCCTGGGCCGGACAGCCCTGCAGCATCCTCGTGCGCAACGGCCATGTGCTGTGCGGCACGAGCTGCCATGCGCCGTCGAGCCCGGAGAGCGTCCTGTACAAGACACGGGATGGCGTCATCCGCGCAGCTCGTATGGCCTCCATCGACGCCCTGCTGCCCTCTGGCGTCGTCTGGGCCATCGGCGGTCTTGGGCTACTTGGCCTCTATAACCCCGTTGCGGAGGGTTTTACGGGTGTGTATAGCGACGTCCTGCGCAAGACCAACCACACGCTGATCGGCAGCAAGGGCAACATGGTGTATGGCGTGTATTGCAAGTCGATGACCGCAGCGCAGGTCAACGCCTACGCGCGCGACAAGCTCAAGCTCGATATGGCGGTCATGTTGGATGGCGGCCATGTCGCGGCTATCAATGGTCCTGTTAACAAGATCAACGCCGGGCAGCGGCAGTATTATGCCATCCGTTTCGTCTGACGCAGGGGGCGCGAAATGCAGGATTTTATCGAGACGCTTATTGCGTGGGACGGCGCGGTGCGCGGGGATGCGCTGCACAAGCAGATCGTCGATGCTTATAATAGCTATCTCCCCCACCCGCGCGGCTACGCGCTGACCACCAAGGATGACTACTGCGCGGCCACAGTCAGCGCTGCTGCGATTCTTTGCGGGCTTGCAGACGTGATCCCGATCGAGTGCAGCTGCGGCGAGCAGATGCGGCAATATCAGGCACGCGGGCTGTGGGTTGAGGCGGACGACCATGTGCCGGAGGTTGGAGACCAGATTTTTTACCACTGGGGCGACGGCAAAAACTACGCTAAGACGGATTGCACCGGTGCGCCGAACCATACCGGCATCGTGACACGCGTCGTTGGTCGCCGCCTAACTGTGTTTGAGGGCAACATGGGCAGCGCTCACCGGTGCGGATACCGGACGCTGGAGGTCAACGGCCAATACATCCGCGGCTATGGGACGCCTACATACCCCACGGAAAAGCGAGCGCTCAAAAAAGGAGATGCCGGAAAAGAGGTTGAGCGGCTGCAGCAGCTGCTCGTCTCCTGCGGCTGGGGCGTCGCTGTTGACGGATCTTTTGGCCCTGCGACGCAAAAAGCGTGGGGCGAGTATGTCGCGGCATGGATCACAGAGACAACTAAAAAATAACGGTGCCCTAATCGGGCACAGGAAGGAGCACGGACGGCGAAAGCCCCCTCTGCAAGTCCAGCAATCAGGCATGGACGGAACACACAGAGCAATCCGAGCAAAGCTATCCTCTATGGCTCCCAAACGGGCCGTGGCGTATATCCTGTCTTTTGAGCTGCCAGCGGATGAGGCGGCGTGCATCATCGAGTGCGACGTGCGGCAGAAAAGCTGCGTGCAGGTGGCCGATATGCTGCACGTCAGCATCGATGGCTTGGCTAAAATGCGTCGAAGGGCGTATGCAAAAATTGCAGATGGGCAAGAAAAAAGCACCGACGATTAGTCGGTGCTTTTTAGTTCGCGCTCAAGAATCCCAAGAATCAACTGCCGACGGGAAATACCGCGCTTTTCCGCAAGGCCAGTTAGTTCATTCAACATGCCTTTCGGTAAATCCACCGTCAGGCGGTCATAAGTGCGTGCGGCGTATTCTCGATTCGCTCGGTACTCCTTCTCCGCCGCCTCCTGCGAGCGCGTATAGGTGTAGACCTTGTCCCCGACGCGCTTCGTGCGTTCCAACTTCATTTCTTCTCCGCCTCCAAACCCAGCCGCACCAGACGCTTGATTTCAGACTGCTTTGCTTTCCCTTCCAACGCGGTCAGAATATCGGCGTCTGTTTTGTTGTTCAATTTCAGGCCGATGAATGTGGTGTTCTGTGCCATCCACTGGCGCTTTGCTTCACTATCCGGCATGGCTTAAAACAGGTTCTCAAAGGTGACGCCGAACTTCTCGGCGGCTTCGGCTTTGAAGCGATTCATATTTTCATGGTAGTCTTCGCTGAAATACTCGTTTGCCGCGCCGGCGGAAATCATCCGGGATTCCTGATCGTTGATGTAATCAGCAGCGGCTTCTGCGTTTTCTCCTAAGATTTTGTAAGTGTCCATCAAAATAGTTTTCATAATATTTCCTCCTTTATGCTTCGACAACGTTTTCAACGCAGGACTTGGGGCACCAGATCACCACATTCTTTTCACCGCTCATGAAAAGAGCCTCAACAGACAGTTTATAGGCCTTTTCGGTTTCGCCGATGATTTCACCAAACGCATCCAGCCTCTGGCAGTGATAGCGATCGCTAAGTTCCATTTTTTTCTCGATTTGGAACCATCTTTTCATGTTAGCGAACTTCTTCATGTTTTGGGGCCCCTTTCCTTTACTGCACCTAAAGTATACCATAGGTTAAACCTATTGTCAATAGGCTTACCCGAATTCCAGTGTAAAATATTTTTCGGGCAGTTTTGGTGCAGAATACGGGCATTTTGCGGGCAATTTCCCGCGGCAAAATCGCGGTACAATAGGGGCAACAAAAGGAGGTGCGCGCATGGATCAGTTTGCAATCGCCGGATACAGCGGCGGAAACTGCATGATGTGTGTTATCGACAACAGTGATATTTTCCAGACCGACTATTTTGGCAACCGCCAGCAGATCATTGGAAAGACGGTTGCCGCTTACGAAGAGCTGGAAGGCACGACGCAGCAGTATTACGACAAGCTCGTCGAACTCGGCGTCATCACGCCCCCAAAAACGCAGGAGCAGCTGATGAGCGAGATGCAGTCGGCCATGAGCGACATGGCCGAGGTCATCAAGGGCCTGTCGGCCCAAGTAAAGGAGCTGAAAGAGAATGGATCTCAAGCAGATCATAGCGGCAGCGTCGAAAATGTTCCCCTCCGCAGACCTGCAAGGCGCGGCAACGAGGGCGGAGCAAGCGATCAGCGGGACGGCTGACACGCTGGAGGGCGTGCAGAGCACGGCACGCAGGCTCGGCATTGATCCCGGCATTGCCGACAGCCTATATTCGCGTTACGGTCGCACAATGCAGGCAAAGGCCCTGTGCGGGCTTCTCGGGACGACACCAGAGGCCCTGCGCTCCGATGCCAACAAGATACTCGGCGGCGCACAGAACGCCTCACAGTCCCCGCAGAAGGGCAAAACGGGGCGCTCAACCAAATTCCCCCGGCTGAAATAGCCGTTGGAATAATTTTTGAGGAAAGGAGAATGCACCATGAACAACGATCAGAGCACCGGCATGAGCTGGCTCGCGGTACTGTTCATCATCATCGTCATCGCGGCGCTGTTTGGCGGCTTTGGCAACGGTTTTGGCTTTGGCCGCGGCAATATGCCGTACCCCGTCAATGACACCGGCTGCAACCGCGTGAGCAACTGTGAGGTCGAAAAGCAGGAGATCATCGACACGGCCCGCACGCAGTATCTCATCGAGCAGCAGAGCAACGACACGCGCATGGCGATCAACGCCAGCACCGAGGCGATCACCAGCCAGGCAAGATGGAGAACCAGAACCTCAAGAACGGCATCTTTACCAAGGAGCAGACGGACGCCCTGGCGGCGAAGATCTCTGATTGCTGCTGCGGCTTTAACCGCCGTCTGGACGCGATCGAGGGCCGCATGCTGACCAAGCCCGCGCTGTACGGCGTGGCTTCGACCTGCGCAGGCCAGATCATTCCAGCGTCCTGCGGCTGCAACGGCAATACCAATCTCTGAGACCATAATCCCCGCGTGGGGAACATGGCAGGCCCCTATGGCCGGGTAACAGGCGGGGCAATAGCCCCGCCCATCTTTTTGAATGGAGGACAAAACAATGTCTTGTAAATCTGCTCTTTATGCTGCCATGCAGACGCCAACCGCAGTCGCGGTCGACGGTGTCATCCCTCTTGGCAGTCTTATCCGCCGCTACGGCTGCGATGTGGCGCTTAACGGCAACGCCGTCAACATCACCGGTGCCGGTTACTACGATGTTGACGCCTCTGTCACCGTTTCGCCCGCCGCTGCCGGGGCCGTCACCGTTACACTCTACAAGGACGGCGTCGCCGTCCCCGGCGCGACTGCGTCCGAGACTGCTGCCGCCAATGGCACGGTCGATCTCAACATTCCTGCGCTTGTACGTCAGGTCTGCTGCGCGGCCGGGTCCGCCCTGACGCTGGTGCTTACAGGCGTCGCTGCTACGGTCGACAATGTGGCGCTGCGCGTCCAGCGGATCTGAGAGGTGCGCGATGGTGCAGCTCTTGATTGGAATGCTGCTCGGCGCGATGGTGGCCACACCCACAGGGCGCAGCATCGGTAACCAGATCGGCGACGCGGCAATCGCTGAAATTAAAAAAGCGATTCCGAAACCGACCGAGGAAAGTGAGGAAGAAAATGAAACTCATTGAAAAACTGTCGGCGATGGTCGACGAGGAGATCGAAGACGCGACGAAGTACGCGAAATGCGCGATCAAGTACAAGGACGAGCGTCCGGCGCTGGCAAAGACGTTTTACGATCTTTCCGGCGAAGAAATGCGGCACATGACCATGCTGCATGCAGAGGTCGAGGAGGTCATCCAGAAGTACCGGCAGGAGCACGGCGAGCCGCCCGAGAAAATGAAAGCCATCTATGACTATCTGCACGAAAAACAGATTGAGAAAGCTGCCGACGTCAGACGCCTGCAGGACATGTATCGCGGCGCGTGACTGTGTTCGCGACTGTGTTCATACAACTGGTTATAACTGGTTGTAACTGGCAGTAACAAGACGTTCATAAAACGCAAAAAAGCCTTGGTATTACTGGATTTTTCAGTAATATCAAGGCTTTTCGCTTTGGCGCAGCAGGAGAGATTCGAACTCT
>OIYX01000176.1_pt1 | contig 22701 bp, 20 predicted proteins | sample 1588431 | NCBI WGS metagenome assembly OIYX01 (sample SAMN03283241) | human gut metagenome | biome: human-associated habitat; material: feces | host: Homo sapiens | place: Peru | collected 2012
TCAAGATTCCATTTTTTGTAGTTTTCTTTTATGGCTTCAACAGGCAAAAGACCGGTCGCTTCATTTACAACTGGATTTTTAAAAGGCTTTTCTCTTGAAGTTCCAAGAATTGTTCCGCCTTGAGCTATAAGACCAGAAAGCTCATTTTCTGAAAGAACCTTCATGTCGCCGTTTATAAGTCCGCGGTAGCCGTTGAAAATTCCCACAGCTTCCATATTATACTGATTTTTTGCGGCACGGCACAAAGCCCTTATCGCAGCATTAAGTCCAGGCGCATCTCCGCCACTTGTAAGAATTCCAAATCTTTTTACCTTGCATTCCATAAACTGAATTATATATCAATTATTGCGTTTAGAAAAGACAAACCCATAGCACAAAAAGTTAAAAAGAGGTTAAAAGAAAATTTGCTACAAACTGATATTTCCGACTATAGTTTCATCGCTGCCAGAAGAATTTTCCGGCTCATTTTCAATTGTTTTTTCCTGCTGCTTTTTCTGGATTTGGGAAGAACGCTTCTTTGGGCAGACAAAAAATCCAAAAAGACTTCCGCAGATTCCAGACGCAAGCTGAATAAAAACAGGAACATTATTTTGCATAAAAGGCATAAATCCTGAAATCTTTTTTCCGCTGAAAAGAGAGAACGCAAGATAAAGGGCAAAAATAAAAATCCACGAAACTGGAAGCTGCTTTTTTATAAAAACAGAAAGCACCGAAAGAATTATCATCATAAAAACAATTCCACCGCATCCAGAAATTCCAAACGTTGAAACGCAAGCTGTCAAGACTCCGCCAACAAGGGAAGTTATAAAAATCATAAGGGCAAGCATAATAGAACCGTAACGTTCTTCCAAAACAGGACCGAGCAAAAGAATGAATCCAATGTTCAAAAAGAAAGAAGTTGAATTTTCTCCGCCGAACGGATAAATGACAAGCTTTACATAACTCAACGCTGATTTAAAATCAAATGCAGGAACAGATTTTGCTCCAGGACATTCAAAAATTTTCTCAGAAAGATTGAGCTTTAAAATCAAGTCAGAAATAAAAATCACCGCCGAAACAACAGAAAAAACAAGAACAACCGGAGAATCAAAAATAAATTTCAAAGAATTTTTCTTAGCCATATTTTAAATATTTCGGCAAATTTCCGCAGAAATTTCAGATTAAAAAAAAATTGCGGTTTGCCAGATGAAAAAACTAAACTATATTTTTCATTCGATATATGTTATATTTGCTTTAATGAAAGAAAAAGTTATAACAAAAGAAATAAGGGAATAAAGATATATGCCTAATGAAATATACAGAACTGCCAAAGATTTATAAAAAAATCTATATGAATTTGCGCTTAAAACCATTCGACATTGTGTTTATTCTGATTTTTTTAATTGTGATTTTTCTTTCATTTTTCAATTTGTTCAGAAAAAAAAATGAAAAGACGGCGGAACTTTTTGTGCAGACTCCAAAAGAAAAATTTGTTTACAGCCTTGCAAAAGATGGAATTTATAAATTCAAAGGACTTCTTGGAGAAAGTTCAATTCAGGTTGAAAGCGGAAAAGCGAAATTTTTAGATTCACCTTGCGAAAATAAAAACTGCATTCAAAGCGGAGAAATAAGCGCAAATGGACAATGGGCCGCCTGCCTGCCAAACGGAATATTCATTAATATAGAAGGAAAAAACAAAGAAAACACTTTCGATGCAGTTTCAAACTAAAATCCGCAGCAATAACATCGGGAGTGTTTCTTGTGCAGTTTTTAAACTTACAGGACAACCCTGATATTTTCAGCAATATTTTCTTTCTAATCTCTTGATAATTTATTCGATTTTTTATATAGTCTAAAGAACGAAACGAAGGCGTTTTGTAAAATACAGGCTAATTGTCTGTTTTTTGCAAAGCGCCTTTTTTTTATGCAAGGGGTTACTATGACTGAAAAAAACAGAACTTTGTATGATCCGTCATTTGAGCATGACGCTTGCGGAATCGGAGCAGTCGTAAACATTGACGGTACGGCGACTCACAAAATCGTGGACAACGCGCTTTGCATAGTTGAAAAGCTGGAGCACCGCGCGGGAAAGGATGCGACCGGAGAGACCGGCGACGGAGTCGGAATTCTTGTTCAGATTTCGCATCGGTTTTTCAAGCAGGCGGCAAAGCAGGAAGGAATCGGGCTGAAGGAAGCGCGCGACTACGGAGTCGGAATGTTCTTCTTTCCGCAGGACAAATATATCCGCTCGCAGGCGATGAAAATGCTTGAAGTCCTTGCAAAAAAGGAGAACCTCAAATTTCTCGGCTGGAGAAAGGTTCCTGTGAATCCTGATGTTCTCGGGCAGCGCGCAAAAGACTGCATGCCTTGCATAATGCAGTGCTTTATCGAGCGTCCGGAAAATATCAGCCGTGGACTTGACTTTGACCGCAAGCTTTACATTCTTCGCCGTCAGTTTGAGCATTCGCATCTGAACACTTATATTGCTTCGCTTTCAAGCCGCACAATCGTATACAAGGGAATGTTCCTTGTTCAGCAGCTCAGGACTTTCTACAAAGACCTTCAGTCCGAGGACTACACTTCATCCCTTGCGCTTGTCCACTCAAGATTCAGCACGAATACGCAGCCGAGCTGGCAGAGGGCGCATCCGAACAGATTCATCGCGCACAACGGAGAAATCAACACAATCCGCGGAAACGTTGACCGAATGCTGGCAAGAGAAGAGACTCTTGATTCCCCGGTTTTCAAGGACGAGGAGCTGCGTGAAATTCTTCCGGCTGTGGACGCGACAGGCTCTGACTCGGCAATGCTGGACAACACTCTGGAATTCCTTGTGATGAACGGAATGCCGCTTCCGCTTGCGGTGATGGTCTGCATTCCTGAGCCTTGGAAAAACGACGGGACGATGAGCCAGCAGAAGCGCGACTTCTACCATTACTGGGCAACAATGATGGAGCCTTGGGACGGACCTGCCGCGATTCTTTTCAGCGACGGAGATTTTGTCGGGGCAACTCTTGACAGAAACGGACTCCGCCCGAGCCGCTATTACATCACAAAAGACAATATGCTCATTCTTTCTTCGGAAGTCGGAGTTCTTGACATTCCGGAAGAAAACATCGTTAAAAAATCACGTCTTCAGCCCGGAAAAATTCTTCTTGTTGACACAGTCCAGAAGCGTCTTATTTCCGACGAGGAGGCGAAAAAACAGTACATAAACCTTTATCCTTACGGCGAATGGCTGAACATGAACCTTCTGAAGCTGAAGGATCTTGTGATTCCGAACAAGAAAATTCCGGTCTACACGCAGGAAGAGCGCGACATAATGTACCGTGCGTTCGGCTGGAACTACGAAGATGTGAACGAGATGATTCTTCCTATGGCGCAGAACGGAGTTGAACCGACCGGAGCGATGGGAATAGACACGCCGCTTGCAGTCATGAGCGACAAGCATCCGCCGCTTTACAACTACTTCAAGCAGCTGTTCGCCCAGGTTACAAATCCGCCGATTGACTCTCTGCGTGAAAAGGTTGTAACCGACACGACAGTCTACGTCGGAACAGACGGAAATCTCCTTGAGCCGAAAAGCGCGAACTGCACGGTTCTTGAGATAAACAATCCGATTCTGACCGGCGTCGATATGCTAAAGCTCAAGAACCTGAACCGCCCCGGACTGAAAACTGCGGTTGTTTCCCTTTTGTATTATAAGAACACTTCACTTAAAGAGGCGCTGGACAATATTTTTGTCGCAATCGAGCGTGAATATCACAACGGAAGCAACATAATCATTTTGAGCGACCGCGGAGTTGACGAAAACCACGTCGCCGTTCCAAGCCTTCTTGCCGTAAGCGGAGTTGAGCAGTATCTGATCCGCACAAAAAAGAGAACCGCAATTTCAATTATTCTTGAGTCGGCGGAAGTCAGAAACGTCCATCAGGCTGCGATGTGTCTTGGCTACGGAGCGCGTGCGGTGAACCCTTATCTTGCGCACGAATGCATCGCCGAGCTCATTGACCAGAAGCTTTTGGACAAGGATTACCACACCGCAATCGACGACTACAACAAGGGAATCATAAACGGAATTGTAAAAATCGCCGCAAAGATGGGAATCTCAACGATTCAGTCCTATCAGTCCGCGCAGATTTTCGAGGCAATCGGAATCAGCAAGGATGTAATCGACGAATATTTTACAAACACAGTGAGCCGCGTCGGTGGAATCGGCCTTAAGGAAATTGATGAGGATGTGAACTTCCATCACAACAAGGCATTTGATCCGCTCGGCCTTGCCGTGAACACCCACCTTGACTCTGTCGGAAACCACAAGATGCGCCGCGGTCCGACCTGCGAGGATCACCTTTATTCGCCTGAAACAATTATCGCCCTGCAGGAATCAACCAGGACAGGAAGCTACGAAAGATTCAAGGAATACACGGCTCTGGTTGACGACAATGCGCATCCCCACACCTTGCGCGCAATGCTCAAGTTCAGTTTCCCGGAAGGAAAAGAAATCAGCATAGACGAAGTTGAGCCGGTTTCTGAAATTGTAAAGCGGTTCAAGACAGGCGCTATGAGCTACGGCTCAATTTCCGAGGAAGCGCACCGCTGCATGGCTCTGGCGATGAACCACCTGCACGGAAAATCAAATTCCGGCGAGGGCGGTGAAAAACCGGAGCGCCTTGGAACAGAGGCGAATTCCGCAATCAAGCAGGTTGCGTCCGGACGTTTCGGCGTTACGGAAGAATATCTTTTGAGCGCAAAGGAAATTCAGATTAAAATGGCGCAGGGAGCAAAACCAGGAGAGGGCGGGCATCTTCCTGGAAAAAAAGTATATCCTTGGATTGCGCAGACACGTTATGCGACTCCGGGTGTATCTTTGATTTCGCCGCCACCGCACCACGACATTTATTCAATAGAAGATTTGGCGCAGCTGATTTACGACTTGAAGAACGCGAACCGTGCCGCCCGCATTTCCGTCAAGCTTGTTTCAGAGGCTGGTGTCGGAACGATTGCGGCTGGTGTTGCGAAGGCCGGCGCGCAGGTGATTCTGATTTCCGGACACGACGGCGGAACAGGTGCCGCTCCAATCTCTTCAATCCACCATGCGGGGCTTCCGTGGGAATTAGGGCTTGCGGAAACCCACCAGACGCTGATTCAGAACGGACTCCGCTCGCGCGTTGTGATTGAGACGGACGGAAAGCTTATGAGCGGCCGCGATGTCGCGATTGCCTGTCTTTTGGGCGCGGAGGAATTCGGTTTTGCCACAGCGCCTCTTATCACAATGGGCTGCGCGATGATGCGCGTGTGCAACCTTGACACCTGTCCGTTCGGTGTTGCGACCCAGAACAGCGAGCTTAGAAAACGCTTTACCGGAAAACCTGAATACGTTGAGAATTTCATGAAATTCATTGCACAGGAACTTCGCGAAATCATGGCGAAATTCGGCTTCCACAGCATTGACGAAATGTGCGGACACACGGAGCTTCTTGCCCTCAAAGAAAAAAGCGCGTTCCCAAGGGCAAACCTTGTGGACATGAGCAGAATCATCGGCTGGAAAACTCCGGAAGACGCGAAGACACATTTTGAGCCTGCGGACATTTTCGACTTCCAGCTTGAAAAAACCGTAGACGAGTCAAAGCTCCTGAAGGCATTTGAAAAGTCAAAGAAAGCGAAGAAAGGTGTTTTTGAGCTTTCAGTTTCCTCGACGGACAGAACCGTGGGAACAATCCTCGGCTCGGAAATCCAGAAAACTTTCGGCTCATCGCTTGAAGAGGACAGCTACGTTGTGAACTGCACGGGCGGCGGCGGACAGTCATTCGGCGCGTTCATTCCAAAAGGACTTACACTGAACCTTACAGGAGACGCGAACGACTACCTCGGAAAAGGCCTGAGCGGCGGAAAAATCGTAGTCCACCCTTCAGCAAAGGCAGGATACAAAGCCGAAGAGAACATCATCATAGGAAACGTGGCCTTGTACGGAGCGACAAGCGGAAGCGCGTTCATAAACGGAATCGCCGGCGAACGTTTCTGCGTAAGAAATTCCGGGGCGGTTGCGGTTGTTGAAGGCTGCGGCGACCACGGACTTGAATACATGACCGGCGGAACTGCCGTAATCCTGGGCGGAACAGGAAAGAACCTCTGCGCGGGAATGTCAGGCGGAACTGCTTACGTTCTGGACATGAACCACGATTTGTATCTGCGTCTGAACAAGCAGCTTGTCTCAATGACAGAAGTTTCAGACAGCCACGACATTGAGCTCGTAAAGGATTTGATTCAGCGTCATGCAAAGGAGACAGGCTCAGAGCTTGCAAAGAAAATTCTCAAGGACTTCGATAACTACATCAGGCACTTCAAGAAAATAGTTCCTAATGATTATCAGAAGATGATGACGGAAATCGCAAAGGGCGAAGAGCGCGGTTTGAATCACGATGAAGCAGTCCTTGAAGCTTTTAAAAAGCTCACTGCATAGGAAAAAGTCAGGGGTACATTATGGGTAAGAACGACGGATTTATGATATACAAGCGCGTTGAGGATTCCTGGATTGAGCCATCTTCACGCATAAAGAATTTCAAGGAATTCCACAATCATCTTGACGACAGGGAACGGCGTGAGCAGGCGGCAAGATGCATGAACTGCGGAGTTCCGATGTGCCAGAGCGCAATCAGGCTTGCAGGAATGGTGACGGGATGTCCGCTCCACAATTTTATTCCTGAATGGAACGACGCGCTTTACAAAGGCCAGTACGACATGGCGGCCTGGCGGCTTCTGAAAACTTCAAGCTTCCCGGAATTCACAGGAAGAGTCTGCCCCGCGCTGTGCGAGAAAGCCTGCAACTGCGGAAACGGAGGAGACATAAAGGAAGCTGTGACAATCCACGACAACGAGCTTTACATAATCGAGAAGGCGTTCGAGTCAGGCTACATGAAACCGCAGATTCCGAAAGTCAGAAGCGACAAAAAAATCGCGGTAATCGGCTCAGGTCCTGCAGGACTTGCTGTCGCCGACTTGCTGAACCGTCGCGGGCACAATGTGACCGTCTACGAGAAGGATGACAGAATCGGCGGACTTCTGATGTACGGCATTCCGAACATGAAGCTGGACAAAAAAATCGTGGAGCGCAGGGTCAATCTTATGAAAGCCGAAGGAGTCACGTTCATAACAAACGCCGATGTCGGACGCAACGTGGATGCCAAGCAGCTTCTTTCCGAATACGATGCGGTCGCCCTGTGCTGCGGAGCGAAAAAACCGCGTCCTCTGTCTGCCCAGGGAAGCGAAGCGCAGGGAATAATGTTCGCTGTGGACTGGCTCAAGAGCGTTACAAAAAGCCTTTTGGACTCAGACTTTTCGGACAAGAATTTCTTTGATCCAAAGGGAAAGCACGTGGTGATTCTTGGCGGAGGCGACACGGGAAACGACTGCACAGGCTCAAGCATAAGGCTCGGGGCGGCAAGCGTAACCCAGCTTGAAATGATGCCCTGCCCTCCAGCAGAACGTCAGCCAAACAATCCGTGGCCGCAGTGGCCCAAAGTCCTCAAGACAGACTACGGCGCACAGGAATCAATTGAGAAGTTCGGGCATGATCCGCGCGTCTACAAAACGACAATCAAGGAAGTTTATCAGAAAGACGGAAAAGTCTGCGGAATAAAAACAGTTCAGGTTGAATTCAAGAATGTGGACGGAAAACGTACTCTCTGCGAAATCGAAGGAAGCGAAAAAGAGCTTCCGGCCGACCTGATTCTGATTGCCGCGGGATTCCTCGGTTGCGAAGACTACACCGCAAACGCATTCGGTGTTCCCCTTTCCCCAAGGAACACGGTCGCAACTTCCGGCGCAGACTCATACTTCACGGGAACAGACAAAGTCTTTACCGCAGGCGACATGCACAGAGGCCAGTCGCTCGTTGTCTGGGCAATCGCAGAAGGAAGAGAGTGCGCAAGGGAGATAGATGAATACCTGATGGGATATTCAAACCTATAACTCATAAAAAATACAGCCAGACTAGCCTAAGCTTTTGCCTTATGCCAGTTCTGGCTTTTTTCCCAAAATCTCCCTGTAAATCTCCAGGTCCTTGCTTGCGAACACGTTGAAAATCACCTTTTTTACGCTTGCATTTTTGTTTTCGTCGAGCCAGTCTTTTACTGTTTTTACTGCAATTTGGGCGGCGAGTTTTTGCGGAAATCTGAAAACGCCTGTGGAAATGCAGCAAAACGCAACGCTTTCAAGTCCGTTTTGCGCGGCAAGGTTCAGGCAGCTTGTGTAGCACGAGGCGAGCTGGATTTTATCGCGTTCGGTTACACTGGCGCGGATTATCGGACCGACCGTGTGCAGAACGTATTTTGAAGGCAGATTGAACGCCGGAGTGATTTTCGCGCTTCCAGTTTTTTCAGGCGAGCCTTGTTTTTGCATAATCTCATTGCATTCAAGTCTAAGCTGAACTCCTGAGAAAGTGTGGATGCAGTTGTCAATGCACGCGTGGAGCGGAGCAAAGCAGCCGAGCAGGGCGGAATTTGCGGCATTCACGATTGCGCCCGCGTTCAAAGTTGTAATGTCGCCCTGCCACAAAAAAATCCGTTTGTCCGCCGGAACATTTTTCAGCGTTGCAACGTCAGTTATTCCGCGCTCTTTGTTGCGTTCGGTTAAATATTCGTCCTGAATTTTCAAGAATTCATCAGAAACTGGCCGCGGCGGACGCACGTTCATCAGCGAGCGCAGCAAGTCTTTCTGCGCCTCTTCGTCATTTTGCGGCGGAAGTTCAATTTTTTTGTATTCGTCAGGCGAATCCGGCTCGTTCAGAAGGGCTTTTATAAGCCATTCGCGTCGTTCGGGTTGTGTCATGCCTGCCCCCCTTACAAAATATATTCCAGCTGCCGCTCTTTTGTCTTGAGTCCCATTTTTTCGTAGAATTTTTCCGCCGAAGTGTTTCCTGCCCAGACGTTCAGCGTTACCTCGTAGCAGCCAAGCCGTTTCGCCTCGCTTTTGACGTGCTCAAAAAGTTTTTCGCCGATGTGCCGGCCGCGGGTGTTTTTGTCAACGCACAAATCGTCAATAAAAAGCGACTTGAACTGAACCATGTTGTTTGAAAAAGGCTGCTCCTGGATCTGGCAAAAAGCGTACCCGACGCAAAAGTCATTCTCGTCCGCGGCAACATAAATCGGCTTCAGGTCGTTCTTGAGCATTTCCAGAAGCTCAGCATCCGTGTACTTTGTCGTTCCCGGAATAAAAATGTCAGGCCGAATCTCCGCATGAATCTCCAGAACCTGTCCCAACAAATCAATAATTCTCGGAATGTCCTTTTCGTTCGCTCTTCGTATTGTCATTTTTTGCTCCATTTTGAGTTTGTCCAGATTTTAAATTTCCGGGTGGCTTTTTGTCCGCTTCATCTGCTTCGCAGTTGTATACGCAAAACTCAACCGCATATATTCAACTTTTTTATTATATCGAAAATATCGTCTTTTATCAGAAACACAAAGATTTTTTGGTATGAAAAACACGGATTTTATTTTTATGTTTTTTCATTTACGCCGAAATTTGTGCCTTTTTTCAAGAAAATAGATTCTATGTGATATCTTTGCAAAGGACGTTAGCGGTTCTTTTTGCGAAAGCGAAAAGGTTGACTGACAGAAAAAATGTTATGTTTATAAATGGTTATGTAGAATAGCCTATGTGTATAGTTAAATTTGTTGTCGAATGAGAAGCGATGAAGTTATGAAATCTTCAACTTTTTTTCTTTATTACGAGATTATAAGATAAATTTAGCAAATAATTGTTTAATTTGAACGTTAAATGGAAGATTGCAGCAAAAAAACTGCCATCAAGGTGGCGGAAACGAGGCAGATTTGAGTTATCTTCGTTCCTCCTATGGGCTAAACAAGGAGAAATCCTTGCGAATTCCCGCTTAATAGACAGAAAGAACTTTTGGCGGATCATTGACCTGTCGGTAATGGTGGAAACAAAGTTTCAACCTAAATCCACGAATATCAGGATGGTCTAGTGCCGAAAATCTTGATTTCTAAAGCCTTTTCTTTTTTATATTAAATTTTGTTTTGTCATTGACAAATGGCACAACATATCAGGAGAAGATAATGAAAGTGCTTATTTAACGTTTTAAGTTATAGTTCCAAATCTTTTTTTCTTTGCTGTTTTTCGTAGTCTTCGATTTTCACCATTGTTTTATCATTTTGATAAGTAATAAACAACAATGATGAAGAAATGCGATCATACGAATTATACATATCCTTAGCTTCTAGCATTACTGTCAGGTTTGATGATACATACCAAGTCAAAACATAATAGTCACAATCTTTATCTTTTCCTTCATTAAAATTATACAGAGTTCCATATTCATCTTTCAGTTTCTCAACAACAGCCATAACAGTTGCTTCAGAAGGATTTATATAAACTGTTCTTCCCCAGCATAATTTATTATCAAAGAATCTGTAAACTCTAGTTACAGAATTCCCATCTTTATAGAAAAGCTTTTCGTTCCTAGTTCTATTTTCTTCATTTGTTTGATCATAGGCACTCGGATTTTGTTGCTTGAATTCTTCCAAAGTTGTTCCCCATGAAAGCTTGTCATATCCTTCAAATTTCTTAGATTGCGCAAAAACTGCACCAATAACAAAAAGTAAAGAAACTATGTTAATAATCTTCTTCATACATTTTTCCTCTCTGAAAAAATACGATTGACTGATAATCGGATATAAAATAATCCATCTGGATTTATATAATACCATAACAGTCCAATAATATCAATACTTCGTTATAAAAATCCATTTGTATTACTATGCTTTTATATGTTGCAATTTTGGACTAATGTAAAAGAGGAACTTGAGTATAATCTAATAACACAAAAAGAACTGGCTTCGGCAATCGGAATAAGCTACAACACATTGCAATCTTGGATAACAAAAGACCGGCTTCCAGATGCAGAACAGGCATTAAAAATCGCAAAGCAACTTAATACCTCTATTGAATACCTTGTGACTGGCAAAAACGAGGAGCAGAAAGGAATAAAAACGAATTTGCAGGATATGCTTCCGAAACTGAATCACTTATCAAATGAAAATCTTGAATTAATTGATATAATTGCCGGACGTTTGAAGTAAACATAATTCTAACATAAAATTAAATATCTATATGAATCATTGTGAGGATAAAAAATGTTAGACTTATATGAATATTCTGATATTCCTAAAAAATATTTGAATAAAATAAAAAATTGCCTTGTTTCCTGTTTCTGTGATCAACCATATGATAAAGAAGATGATGAATATTATTTTGTTGATGGTCAACAATACGAATTTAATGAATTATTATATGAATTAGATATACCTGAAAAATGGCATAAAAAAATATATGAAACGGTAAAATGTCCGGTATGTGGAAATGATTTAGATGCGTTTACAGATGTCTGCGTAGACTTTTCCTTAAAAGAAAAAGAAAAATACAATTCCATTCTCAATAAAATTTCTGAAAGGTCAAAACCAAAAATCGAAGAATTTTATAATTATTTATGTAAATATCCTTATTTGGGTGCATCACATAAAATCGGGAAAGAATTAATAAAAGGAATTAAAGCTCTTAGGACTATTACTATCAAAAATCAAGAATGGTATAGAGCCAGAATTTCTTCAGATTCAAGCATATTTACGCAAAAAGATATGTTTGCGCCTCCGCAAACAGCTGTGATAAAAGAAGGCCGATTCAATCATTATGGACAATCTCATTTTTATCTTGGCAACTCAGAATATTTATGCGCAGCAGAATGTTCACATAATAAAAACTGCATTTGTTGGATGCAGAAAATAAAGATAAAAGAAATTGATAACATACTAGATTTAACAAAGGAGTATTATGAATATTACAATTCAAGTTCTCCAAAAACAACAGAATTGCCCATAGCAATTGCAGGGCTTTTTACGTCGGGAAAAATTACAAAATCACAAATTAGTGATAATTGCTGGAAATCAGAATATTTTGTTCCCCGTTATATAGCAGATATTTGCAAGGAAAGGGGAATAAAAGGAATTTTATATCCAAGCGCATTATATTTTGGAACAAATTTAGTTATATTCAATTTTCATGAATCAGACTACGAATTTGAGGGAGATCCATATTTATATAAATACAAGCATGAAGAAATTGATTTTTAGAAACTTATTTCATGTGTGAGATATGGTAGTGACGACGTAGCCGTTGTCTAATGAACGGAACGAACGAATGAAACAATGTATCAATAGCGGAACTATCTTTTTTGACGGAGATGTCCAGATATTTTATTGTGAAATCTGCAAAGTTTTTTTTGTTCAATTGTGCCGTTTTTGTTTTTATCCTAGAAATTTGGAGAAAAATGCTTATAGCAATTAATTAGAAAGTTCTTTAACTCAGTAATGTGTTTTTTACCTTCTTCTGTATTTTTAAAAACTTTCCAACATATTGAAAATGCTTCATCTTTAGAACATGCAAGATTAAGTTCTACCATCTTATTAAAAAGAAAATGATTATTAATATTCATTAAATTATACTTCAAAGAAGAATTTGGATACTGTTTTAAATACGTATCAACAAGATACTTTTCAGGAGCAAGAGTTGAATAATGATAGAAAAGAAGACCGCTGTCATCTTTATATAGATTTCTCATATCTCCGTCAAGAATACAAGCATAACCGATTTTTGCACATTCATTAGAAAACAATTCTTTTCTCATTTCGAAATAGTTAAAAACTTTATCCGCAGAGCCGACAATGACAATTTTGATTAAATCTTTTATTCCTATGTAATTAATTTCTGTATTCAATTCTTTTATAGCTTCTATCACAATCCTTTTAGAAATATCATCTTCAACATAAAGATTGAATAGTGGAAAAGATTTTGAATCCATTTTACTGTATGCTTCATTTGTGCTGACATCAGTAATAGCTTTATATATACCATTTCTGTTTTCTATAAAAATTCTGGATTTAGAATCTACTAATGACATAACTAAAGGAGAATGGGTTGTAATAATAAATTGTTTGCTTTTTGTAATGGATTCATTATAAATAACATCCATTAATCTTCGTAGATATTCAGGATGTAAACCAACTTCTATTTCTTCAATTAGTATAAGAGCTGTTTTTGGAGCAGATACTATTTCTGTAATGATTCTTGTTAATGCATCTTCACCAGACGCACTGTTAAAACTTGAATATTTATTATTTTCATTTTGATATGAAAAAGAATTTGTATTTGAATTAAAAAAAGAAATATTATACTGTTCTTGCATAATATACGAAATATAATCTTCAATTTCTTGTTGAACAGGAGTTATAGAATCATTTTTTAAATTCGAGAAATATGAATATTTTTTTTCTCTTTCAGGAACTATTCTGTCTAAATCTATATACCTAACTTCACGACCAGTTTTATTGTCTTTCGGAGTGCCAATTTGAGATTCTTTTTTTGCGACTCCGTTCCATTTCTTTGTTGCAAATTTTCTTTGTCCGCGTTTGTCGTTAATCTTATTTTCACCAAGTCTACAGCTTACGTAATAAGTCCAATCTTCTGTTTGTATATCCTTAGAAGTAAAACGCATTAAATCTCCCCAGGTGTTTCTTTGATATACTCCATTTGTAAAATCTCGTTTTTGAAAATTATAATGACTGCAGGCTATCGCAAGTAAAACTGTAGTTTTACCACATCTATTGTTTCCTGTAATAACACTAATTGGAGAGTTAAACTCAATTTCTAGATTTGAAATATTTCTGAATTTTTCAAACTTTAGCTTATTAAAAAATAATGGATATTTCTTATATTGTTGCTGAGGTGAAAGATTTGGATAATTATTGACTTCGTCAATTACAGAATTACGATTAAACATTTTTTATTCCATCCGCATAAAAATAATACTAAGAATATTATAACATAGTTTTTAATATAAAAATAATCTATTTTATGAAAACATCGCAAATGCTTATTTTATAAACAACAAACTTCAATTATATCATAGATTTTTTAATTCTAAAGTTGTATGGATTATGAATCATCTGCCATCACCAAAAGTAATGACTTGAAATGTGAACCACTCAAGGAGTTTTGTTTCTATTGTGGTTTTGGAAACAATATTCATGCAATAAGTCTGTATTGTACCCTCGCAATGAGAAATCCCAATTAAACCGTCAATTGAGAATTTATGTATATTCTTGTTGCGATATAAAACAACAACAGGCTGCTCACACTGGTTTCGAAAGGCGATTTCTGAATAAATTTTTGATGTTTTACAATGTTTTTTATTCTTATCAAAATTATCGAGAATACATAAAGTTGGCAAATTAAGTCTACTTACTTGTTCTTTGAAACTTTCAAAATCTGATAATCGCTTATTCTTAATGAAGAAACTTTCCTTGCCATTTCTTTCTAACCGACGGGTAATGATTATATCTTCACCAGACGGCTCACATTTTTCACCATAAAATAACGACACCTCGGCAAAGTCTGCTTTTTGCACTTCTTCGTTACCTTGAAAAAGAATTTTATCTACAAACTTCTTTGGTGTATTGTTATCGAATAAAACCCAATTTATAGCACTAAAAAGATTTGATTTTCCACAGCCGGATGGACCAAATACTATATTTAAGTTTTTCTGTAATTCAACTGTTGCGGATTTACTAAAAGTTTTGTAACCAATAAGGTTCACTTTTTTCAGATAAATCTTGCTCATAGAAACCACCTTAATTGTGCGCCTCACATAGAAAAATGAAGCGCGTGCAAGTAGAAATGCTTACAGTTTCAATTTTTTAGCTATTGCAGCTATATCTTTTTTGTAAAGCCAGATACCAATAACTGGATTCTGTTGATAAACAGCTCTTCCAGAAAGGAATCCAACTATTTCTGAATTTTTCTGATCTTCCATAATGTAAATTACATCACCAGATTCCATAAATGGTTTATTATTGATTACAGATTTTCCGCCCTGTTCAGAATCGATTTTTGCTTTTGTGGAAGTAAACTGTGATTTAGGAATTGTGATACGGTTTATATAACCGCCCAATAAAGTTTCTTCAATGACAATAAAATCGCCATTGAGAGTAATTGTGCATGGCGTTTTATCCGCAGTTTTTAAGGTAAAGCTCTGTGCAAATACTGCTGATGCAATAAGTAACAGCCCCAACAAAGAAATGAATTTTTTCATAAGTCCTCCAACGTTGCGTGCAGCAACTTTTATTTAATGTTGGATTACTTATAACAGATGCCGCTATCATATTGCGATAATAGAAAAACAAAATTTATTTTTCTTGTTAAACTATTGGCTACAGTAGAGTTTATATAATAAAGACAACTCTTAACATATTTGAATAAAATCCTTGATGATAAATGAATACACAAAACATGAAGAATCAAAATCAAAACACTAAGTCCATAACAATGCAAAAAATAAAATGGGTGAAGTTTTATCACAAGAAAAATTGGATATAACCATAAAATAATAATAACTTTTATTAAACATTTTTAATGAAAAATCTGTGTTTTCTTTGTTACAGCAAATAAGCTCATAATTATGAAGCATCCAAGCAAAAAGAACAAAAGAAAGTGCTAAAACATTCAGAAACAAATCTTGTTAATAAGAACAAATGACGAGAACCTGCAAACAAAACGAACTGCGAATTAATCTGGAGTCTTTGTTGTATACTTATTTTATAAAAGTCACTGCTCTAAGAGTGTTTGTTTGCTTAGTTGTATCAACAAGATTTATTGTTCCGTTATTTACAGATTTAGATAAAGTTCCTGTATTCACACCCTTAGAGAGGAAACCGGTATTAATTGTAGAGCGTATAATGGTATTAGTAGGATTAATTTTTAGAGCATTATAAATCGATAAAATTTCATCCATCTGAATAATTTTCATATTATCCTCCACAAATTAAGCCATAGATGATATTAATGCAACACCTTCTTGATTTTCAATGATTTTTACGGATGGTGTTGAACTTAAAGTAAGCATGTATGCATGATGTACAGATAAAATTGCATCCTGTAATTTATTATCCTCTTCCATCATTGTAATCTTCAATCCAAAAGATTTACATACATCTGCGCTAAAATGTCTGTTATGAACTTTCGAACTATTATGTTCATTAAGAGAATCAACTATAGTATGAATTATTGTTGAATCCGTTGTTTTGTTGAACATACATGAACCTAACCAATTTTCAACTAATTCACTTGATAAATTAATTGCGTCAATTGCTGTTTTCATAAATGCAGCTGGATATTGTTGAAGTTTTATTGCCCAATAATTTGCATTCTCAGGGTGATGAATTAAATCATCTTTTGCTTCTTCAAACTCAGATTTAATATTATAAGCGGGGATTCCACTAAATTGAGGATCAATCGGTCCTAAACTAGACTGCTTTCCCATTATTATTTCTTTTCCAGAACAAGCAATCATTGTACCTGCAGACATAGCTAATTGTGGAACTATAACGCGAATATCATTGTTAAATTTCAGTCTAAGATAATTTACAATAGCTTCAGATGCTGCAGGATCACCTCCAGGAGTATGCAGAATTAAATCAAGACCTTTCGAACAATCAAGATTATGAACTGCTGTCATAAATCCTGTCATATCAGCATCTGATATATCTAGATTTTGAACTCCGTTTTTTGATAACCATGCGGAATAATATGCAATGACATTTCTGTTTGTATAATTAGATAGTTCTTTTATATACTTTGCACGAACAGAATCAAATTGAGATTTCGTACTGTTGATTTCTTGTAATATATTACTCCAATTCCCCATTAGTTCATTATATATCATTATTGGAAAATAATACAATAAAAAGATTCGTTCTCACGACAAAATAGCAAAAAACTTATCAATATTTGTTTTCATTAATTCATTAAATTTATCCTGCTGGTCTTTGACATTATCTTCAAACAAAAACTTTGGAAGTTCACTGTTTTTATCTGTAATTGGAATATAAACATATTTACCCTCAGGATCTTCATTCGAAATATAATCCTTGCCATTTTCAAAATTTAAAAAATTATACTTTGAACTATCGCTAGATTTTATCCATGTATAAATAAAAAATGAATTTTTATTATCTTCTTCAAGTTCACATAAGCCAATCCAAACTGTAAATTGTTTCTTTCCCTTATATAATGTGTACCACCAACCTAAATTATCTTTTTCTTTATTATTTTTACTAATCATTTTTTGATTTTCTTTAATAAACTCAGCAAGTAGATTTTCTATTTTTGAGTCCAAAGAAATGACTTTACCAATAATTGATGGTGATAAAAACATAGCAATATCTCCTTTTGTCAATACTAAATCGTTTTGATTAAAATTACTTTCTACAAAATAGTTAATCTGTTCTGTAAGACCTGTATTATCAGTTTCTTTTGCAACTTCATAGATTTTGGACCAATTAACAATTTGAATTTGCTCTGATTCTTTTGGAAGTTCATTTTGGTGGTAATAACCATCAGGAATAATATATTTTAATTGAATATCCCTATGATTTTTTACAGTATTTTCATATTGACCATTTGCTTTTTGAGAATCTTGAAGCTCTTCATTTAAATTAGCTTTTATTTCGATTAAAAGTTTGATTTTGGTTCCTGATTTTCCAATAATATCAACTTCTTTATTTTCCATTTCTGGAATACTACTTACTGAATGAGTTCCATCAATAAAAACAATATCATCTGGTAAATTCCATAGTTTTAAAATAGCAGTACGAAATCCCGATTTTTTATAATTTAATTTTTCAACAAGAATTGCTGTTATAGAATTAGAATTTGTTTTAATTCCAGCCATATAAATTTTTCCTTTATCTTATTATAACACATTTTTACTATCAAATTGCGATATTTTAATAATTTTCCTTTCTACTATCATGAAATGATAGCAACTCATGCTATAATATCAGTATGAAACAGAGAAAGCAGACACGCCAGCTTAACAAGAAAATGCTTGAACGGCTCATTATCATTCACAACGCCATAAAATCAGGACTTTATCCCGACAATCTTCGCTTGCAGCGGCTTTACTGTGAGCAGACAGGCTACAGCAAAGTCGGCGAGGCTACAATCAACCGCGACATTGATATGCTTCGTACCTATTTTAATGCGCCTTTGGAGTTTGACCGGCAGAAAGGCGGCTACTATTACAGTGATGATAATTTTGAGTTCGCGCTGAACAACATTTCTTCCGAAGATGTTTTTTATCTTTCAGCCGCAAAAACCTTGCTTTCTAGTTTTGAAGGCAGCCCTGTCTATAAGGCGATTTCTGATGTCATTGATTTTGTTATCGACACACAAAGAATTGGGAAAAGCAGCCTTTTGAAAAGAATCGCAGTTCCGCCAGTTCCAAAAGTTATAACAGATGAAAAAGTATGGAAAAAAGTTTTGCGTTCTTTGCAAGAAAACCTGATTGTCGAATTTGACTACAACGGCAGATGGAATTCCGAAACAACACACCGCCGGATTGCTCCGTACCAGATTCTTATGGATGACGGAATGTGCTTTTTATTCGGTTATGATTTGAACAAAGATGCTGAAAGAATGTTTTACTTAAACAGAATCAAAAATCTTATTATTACACAAGAGCATTTTGATTTGCCGGAAGATTTTGAATTTCATTCAAGAAGCGGTGGCGGAAAGTTTGGAGCGTTTATGACAGAAGATTCTGTTGATTTTGTTATCGATTTTTATGGTGAAGCCAGACAATATGTGAAAGATTGTATTTGGGCGGATAACCAAAAAATTACAGATATTGAAGAAGAAGAAAAAACAAGAATAGAGTTTACTTCAACACAATGGCTCAAGGTGAAAGAATGGATTCTGGCACAGGGAGAAAACGCAATACCGAGAAGTCCGCAGTGGTTTGTGGATAGTTGGAAGAATACTGTTTTAGAGATGAACGAAAATCTGAAACCGTTTTATTCTGTCAAAAAAGGCACGAGATAAAACGGTTTCAGCAGCAGATTTTCTTCGTTCCCTGAGTCTTTCTGTGATATTAAATACGCCCTGTTTATGTTTTGAGAAAATTTCCTGCAGAATTCTTTTATTGACTCATGCTTTCCTGTTCCGGAGGATTTAATCTCAAGCGCATCTATTTTGCTTCCGTCGGAAATCAGAAAATCCACCTCGTAGTAATGCGTGCTTTCAGATTTCTCCCAAGTGTGATAATAAAGTTCTCTTCCGGACGCGGCAATCATCTGCGCAGCAAGATTTTCATAGAGATAGCCCAGATTTGCCGGAAGTTTATCTGAAAGAAGCTTTGCATAAACTTTATTTTCAGTTGCCGGGCGGTCAATAAACATCAGCGTTACAAACAGTCCTGTGTCTGAAAGATACAGTTTATAGCTGCTAAAGTCCTTTGTGTCGGCAAGGCTTGCTCTTGGATCTGTTGAGTTGTAGCACGGCAGAACTGTCTTGGAGTCGATTAACTCATATAGCAGTTCATCCGCTTTGGTGTTATTTCTTTTTCCGATTGCCGTGGTAATCCTGTATTTTCTTGCGTCCTTTGCCAGCTGAGCCGGAACCGCATGATACAATGCCGATATTCTTCCCGATGGATCAATCTTTTTGAAATCCTCTTCATAAAGACTGATTATCTGCCTTTTTATCATGTCAATTTCCGAAAAATTCTTTCCATTTATATATGCTTCTACCGCCTGAGGCATTCCGCCCACCGCCATGTAAACTCTCAAATCCCTCATCAGTTTGCGGTTTGTCGCCTGACCGATTGCTCTTTTGGAACCGAAAATCTGACGCAGAAGCTCAAAATTTCCTCCTGTCGCATCGCAGAATTCCTCGTAATCCATAGGAAAAACCTGAATTTTCATTTCCTCTGACGGAATCAGAATGTCCTTTACATTTTTCCGTATCGAAATGAGCGAGCCGGTCTCAAGATAACTGTATCTTCCGTCCGCCACGAGGTGCTTAATTGCCTGACGCGCCTTCGGAAAAAGCTGCACCTCGTCAAAAATTATCAGAGACTCATGTTCATAAAGCGTTGTTCCTGTTTCCGCCTGAAGACGCAGAAAAAACACATCAGGATTTCCTATATCGTCAAAACATTCAAGAATATTTGCTGACGACTTCGAAAAATCTATCAGAATGTGCGATTTGTATTCATTTTTGGCAAAGTTTTCCGCAATGGTTGATTTTCCGACACGCCTCGCGCCTTCTAGCATGACAGCATATTCAGAGGAATAATTCTTTTTCCATTCCAAAAGTTTTTGGTAGGCTTTTCTCTTAAAATACATTTTTGCTTTCCAATATAAACTTGTTATATCACAAAAATATGCTTTTCTTCAAGATTTTATTTGTCAAATTTATACCTTTCTTCAAAGCTTTATAAGCCGAATTTGTGCTTTTATTCAAGAAACAGACATCCTTTGATTTCTACGATGAAACCGTCGCTTCCGCAATCCGCATTGTCTTGTATTCCATTCCGTCGGGCGAGACCGCGTCGCGCAGCTTGAGTGTGCCGCTGACTGTGATTTTCTGCCCCGGCTCAATGCCTGAAACTTTTGTGCTTTCAAATTCAAGCCCCCTGGGCGCAGCACGCAAGAACGTCGGTGATTATGCAGTAGTCGTGCCGTCCGTAAGGAGCGTTGTCGTAATATGCCTCGTAAGTTCCGCTCATGCGCACTGTCTTTCCCTCGTATTTTTCAGGCTCGACAACAATCTGGAAAATAAAGGCATAAGCAAAGTCAGCGTTCATTTTTGAAAGGTCAAGCTCAACGTCGGTTTTTGGCGCGGAAATTTCCTCAAAGCTGCTTCCGTAAAAGTCGTAATTATCGGAATTTGAAGATAAATCTTGCGTCGCGCTCTCAGTTTTTTGCGGGGAATCATTTTCCGTGCCGCTGCCAAAATTTTCGCCGGATTCATAGTTTTCAGAATTTCCAGTTTCTTCTTGTCGGGCTGAATCCGACGGTTTTATTTCTGATGATTCTTCTTCCTTGATTTTTTCTTCTATTATATTTGCAACTTTGTTCTGTTTCGGAACTCCGCCTGCGCTGTAGGATTTTTTTTCCGAGCATGACGAAACTGCAAGCAAAATCAAAATCGAGGCTGAAATCTGAACAATTTCCTTTTTCATAAAAATCTCCCGGCAACGCAATGCAACGCGAAAATCATTATATCGATTATCACAATTGTAGCTCCAACCGGTGTTGAAAGAACAATCGAAATCGTAATTCCCAAGAACGACGAGAACGCTCCAAGCGCGGCGGAATAAATCACCGTGGACTTGAAGCTTTTCATAATGCGCATTGCGCTTAAAGGCGGAAAAACAAGAATCGCTGTTATCAGAAGAGAGCCTACAAGATTCATCGCAAGCACAATCACAACGGCTGTGATTACGGCGACTAGAATGTCGTAAATGCCTGCGAATCTGTCTTCCGTGCGTAAAAAGTCCGGGTCAAAAGTCGCGGAAAAAATCCTGTTGTAGAAAAAAACGAATGTGGCAATCGTAACGCAGGAAATCAGAACTGAGACTGCGACCTTGCCTTTTGTGAGAGTGAGAATCGAGGTTGAGCCGAAAAGCGTTGTGCAGACATCGCCTGAGACATTCGCCGAAGTTGAAAAGACGTTCATCACAAGATAACCGAACGCAAGCGCGCCCACGGAAATCATCGCAATCAGGGAGTCTGACTGTACTTTTCTTTTTTTGTCCATGCACAAAAGAAAGACCGCGCAAAGAACCGTAACCGGAATTGTAAAAAAACTGTCGCTCACAAGCTTCATCGTAACGGCAACCGCATACGCTCCGAACGCTGCGTGCGAAAGTCCGTCTCCAATCAGCGAGTAGCGGCGCAGAACAAGAATCGTTCCCAGAAGCGACGCGCACAGAGAAACCAGAATGCCGACAATCAGCGCGTATCTCACAAACGAAAATGAAAGATAATAAGAAAGTTTTTCAAGAATTTCCATCGAAGTCTCCAGTATTTCCGGTTTTTCAGTTGCGTTTTTCATCAGATTTGCCAGACGATGTGTCTTTGCAAAAATCCGCGTGGCTTTCAAACTGAACTTTTCCGCCTCTGAACGAAAGAATGTGCGATGCGTAATCAAGGCAGTCCAAATCGTGGCTCACCATGACAACGGAAAGCCCTTCATCGTTTAGCTTTTCCAAAATTGCGTAGAATTCCTTTGCGGCTGCCGGGTCAAGCGCGGAAACTGGCTCGTCAAGAAAAATAAGCTTTTTTGCGGCGCACAAGGCACGTGCAAGAAGAGTCCGCTGCTGCTGTCCGCCCGAAAGCTCCGTAAAACGCCTGCGCGCAAGGGAAGAGATTCCCACCTTTTCCATCTGCTCATCCGCAATCATTTTCTGCGCCTTTCCGTAAAAAGGCCTGTTCTTAAACTGCCCGAGCGTTCCAGAAAGCACAATCTCGCGAACGGAAGCCGGAAAATCCGCGTCCACCGAAAATTTCTGCGGAAAGTAGCCGGTCTCGTTTTTGCAAAGCCCGTCTCCGAACAAAATCTCTCCGCTGATTTTTTTCTGAAGTCCAACAAGAGTCCGCATAAGAGTTGTTTTTCCGCTGCCGTTTTCGCCAAGAATGCAAACGTAGCTTCCTTTTTCCACATCAAAACTCACCGGTGGCGAAACTGCCTTTCCGTCATACCCGACAACAAGATTCCCGCAAGAAATGTACGCCATTTTTTCCTCCTCAGCAGTTTTTCCAGCAGTCTATAAATTCAAGCATGAACTGCTGGATTCCGCCGAACCAC
>OIYX01000177.1_pt1 | contig 22661 bp, 8 predicted proteins | sample 1588431 | NCBI WGS metagenome assembly OIYX01 (sample SAMN03283241) | human gut metagenome | biome: human-associated habitat; material: feces | host: Homo sapiens | place: Peru | collected 2012
CCCCCCCCCCCCGCTTGTAGCCGAGCCGTGTAGGCGGGCGCCCGGAAGGGCGCTCCGCGCGAAGCCTGACCTGCGTGCCCGCCGGGCGCGCGGAGTGTGGCGTGTTGTCCACGAATATTCACGAATGAACACGAATTCCTTTCGGATTCGTGAAATTCGTGTTCATTCGTGGACAGCCACACGTTTCGGACGCGCGGGAGCGCGTCCCTCTCGGTGCGGGGTCGATTTTTCTCAACAACACCAAAAAGGAACACCATGAAGAAACTGACAGTCATGCTGCTGGTTGCAGCATCCGCCATCTGTGCGCAGGCCGGTTCTGCGCCCGAACAATGGAACGTCGCCGCGCGGAAGGCATTTGCCGCCGAGCGGTTCGGCATCTTCCTGCACTGGGGACTCTACTCGAACTATGCGCAGGGCGAGTGGTACTTGCAGACTCACAAGCTGGACGAGGATGCCTATGCGCGGATGATGTACGGGTTCTGTCCGTCGAAGTTCGACGCGCGGGAGTGGGTGCGCGTCTTCAAGAATGCGGGCGCGAAGTACGTGACGATCACGGCGCGGCATCACGAGGGGTTCTCGCTTTGGCCGACGAAGGTGGATGACGGCTACAACATCGCGAACACGCCGTTCAAGCGCGACATCCTTGGCGAACTCGCGGCAGCCAGCAAGGAAGCGGGGCTTCAGCTCAACTTCTACTACTCGCTTCTCGACTGGCATCGCAAGGACTATCCCGCCGGCTTCGTGACCTCGAACGTGAAGGTGCGCGACCGCAAGCCGGACTACGCCTCGTACAAGAAGTTCATGATGGGACAGATCACCGAACTCATCGACAACTATCACCCCGGCTACATCTGGTTCGACGGCGAGTGGGATCATCACTTCCGCGACGACAAGGGCGAACTCGGTCGCACGCTCGACTGGGGGCTGGACGAGATCTTCGACCTCATCCATTCAAAGCACGTGCTCGTCGCCAACAACTCCCATCAGGCGAGCCGTCCGAAAGAGGACATTCAGGCGTTTGAACGCGACCTGCCGGGCGAGAACTCGGCGGGCTACTCCGAAAGCATCACGGTGAAGACGGATCGTCCGCTTGAACAGTGCGACGTGTTGCAGAACGGCATCTGGGGCTACCGCATCGGCGAAGGCTCGTTCCGTACGTCCGAGGAGGTCGTGGCGATGGTGGCGCGGGCTGCGTCCAAGAACGCCAACCTGCTCATGAACATCGGGCCGGACGGCTCCGGGCAGCTCCCCGAACAGGCCGTCGCGGTCATGGACAAGGTCGGCGACTGGTTCGCGAAGAACGGCGACTCCATCTACGGGACGGTTCCGGGCGGCGTGGCGGACGGGAAGGACATCGTTTCGACGCGCAAGGGAGGAACGCTCTACCTCCACTTCCTGAACCCGGAGAAGAAGTTCCTCACCTTCAAGCCGCAGGGCAAAGTCGCGTCCGTCCGCAACCTCGCGACGGGCAATCCCGTTGCATTCGAGGTCGCGGCGGATGGTGCGCTCACCGTGACGATCGAACGCGCGGCGGACGATGGTTTTGACGTTGTCATTGAAGTGAAGTAATCTTGAACGAATCCAAAAGGAACACAAAAGATGAAAGCAATCAAGCTGAGAAGGGCGTTTATGGGCGCGGTCGTGCTGGCGTGGGCGAGCGTGGCGAGCGCGGCAAATGCGTCAATCCCTTGGTACGTGAACCCGACGATCAAGGCGAAGGTCGGTGTGGGCGCGGAGGCGTTCACCGCGCCCGCCCTGCGGCTTTCGACGGATGGCGACTGGCTCGGCTTTTCCGCCGCGACGGAGGCGGGCGGACGCATCGCCGCGTTTCGCATAAGCGACCTCGCGGCACTTGACGCGGCGGACGGCGTGACGGCGGATGCGGGCATTTCTGCGGCAACGGCGGATGTCGGCCTCGGCGACGGCGCATTCGGTTTCATTCCTTCGGGGACGCTCGGCGCGGCGGTTGCGTGGAATTCGGAAGGTATCGCCCGCGCCCTGTCGAACGGAGCGCTCACCTATCGCGCGTGGACCAAACGGTTCAAGCCTGTTGCCGCAACCGTGAACGGCGCGGCGGAAACGGTCGTGCTGGACGGGAAGGGGACGGGCGCGTGGTCTGCGTCGGAGGACGAGCTCGTTCGCTGGACTGTTTCGGGAGATGCGCTCGCGGGGACGCTCGCGCTGACGAAGACCGCGACGACGGTTGACACGGGGCTTGAAACGATTGCCGACTTCGCAATCTACACGAGGAACGGCAGTGACTATGCGCTGGTCGGGAACGGCACGACGGTCGCGTTCGTCAACCTTGCGAGCGGTGCGCAGCAAACACTCCTCTCAGATCTCGCCTCGCCGGTCGTCTCGGTGCGAATGAGCCACGCGAATGACTTCCGTCCGCGTTTTTACGTGCTAACGGAGGCAGGTGACCTGACGGTTTATGTGTTCGCGGCGGATGCGCTGGAGATCGACGCGACGTGGACGAAGACATTCGCGGCGGATGACCTTCTTGCGCTGGCGGGTGCGAAAGTCGCCGCGTTCGACGTGTCGGCGGATGGCGCGACGCTTGTCCTCGCGACGACGGCGGGCGGTTCGCTCGCGGTCGTGCGCCATGAGCCGAAGGTCTGGTGCTACACGAAGGAAGAGGACGGTTCGCAGTTCGTCTCGGACGGGAACTGGAAACTGCACTGCTGGAACGAATGGGGCAAGGTCGCCATCGGTACGGACTGGAACACGGCAAACGCCTATGCGAACGACTATGTTGGCGAGTATCTCGACTTCTCGTCGGGCTATGCGACGAACTCCGCCACGGGCGACAAGATGCGCATCATGGGCCACCGCACGGCCGCGCTCGGCGTGACGGCAAACGGCGGGCCGCGCGTCATCGTCTTCTCGCCCGAATCGGAGGATGTCGGCGACAACAACCAGTTCATGAAGGGTTGGGACCCGGTTGAGGAAGTCGTCATCGACGCGGCGAAGATGACGCGCATCGACGCATGGGCGGGCTTCCCTGCGTATTTGCGTCGTGCGGTTCTGAACCTGTCGGGCGTGACGACGCTCGCCGACCACGCCCTGCGCGGCGAACCCGCGTGGCCGTGCGGCGGAACCGATGTTGCCGCGTGGGATCTCTCGGCGTTGAAGACGGTTGGTGCGGCGAACTTTTTCCACACCGACATCGGCGGCGCGTTGAACCTCCCTGTCGTCGAGACGATTGGCGGCAGTGCGTTTGAGGAGTGCCACTACCTGACGGAGGTGCGTTTGGGTGCGGACGCGAAGACGGTGCAGTCCATTGGCGCAAAGGTTCTCTCTGTGACGGATCAGGGCGGCGATCGCGCCGGAGGACGGCTGAAGAAACTCGTCCTCGGTGGCGTGGACGGGTTCGCAATCGGTGCGGATGCCTTCGGCGGTCAGCCGCTGGAGGAGGTTGTCTTCACGGGCGGCGTGCCGACGTTCGCGGACGGGTTCGCGTTCACCGATACGGCGGCGCGGACGATGTTCTTCGCCGTGCCGCACGGCGATGCGAAGTGGGCGGTAGCGCTTGCGGGCAAGGTGACGGAACTTCCGGACGCGGAACGCCGTGCGATTCAGAAGGAGAATCCCGACCGCCCGATGCCGTTCGGCGTGGTCGCAGCGGATGTCTTCCGCACGGCGCACGAGCAGTACATTTGCGAGGCCGCGACGGCGACGCGGTGCAAGGTGACAATCGCGCACGACACGTTCTTCGGCGATGCGGTGGAGGTCGCGTCCGATCTTGTGCCGGGTTCGGACGGCTCGTACGCGGCGGGGACGACCCTGACGCTCACGCCGAAGCCCTCGGCCACGGGGACTTTCCGCAAGTGGTACGGCGACGTGCCGAACGGGATGTGTGCGGAAACGCCGCTGACGCTCGTCGTCTCGAACGACGTGTGGATTCTCGCGCGCTTCACGCATCCGTGGACGCTGACGAAGACGGACGACCCGAAGAGGATGACGGCCTCGAACGGCAACTTCACCATCAACTGCACGATCAAGGGGGACGCGAGCGCGCATCTGCTGGGCCTGGGCGACGGGTCGGTGCATGGGCTTTTCGCGGACACGGACGAAGGGCAGGGAACGCTCGACCTCGGCGGCGAGGTTCGTCTGGAAGGTGACGCGACCCCGTGGAAGTTCATCGTGTACGAGGGCTGGGACTGGAGCGGCACGACGCTGATTCGCCAGAAGCACGGCAAGGGCGACGTTTCGACGTTCTTCTCGCCGGGCACGGTGACAGACCTTCCGGGCGGCGGATTTCTGGATGTCCCGGCGACGGGCGAAGCCTCGTACGAGACGATTGTCTTCGACGAGCCGACGATGAGTGGCGAGTGGACGTCGTGGGCCTGGTCGGCGGGGCGGCAGACGAACCTCACGCGGCTCGTCCTCCAGACGCCCCGGCTGACGGTGGCGTTCGATGAGAACGACGCCTTTCGCGGACTGCCCCTGACCCAGACGAAGTTCGACTGGTGGAACCTTTCGGGACTCGCGTCGCTCGCGAGCCACGCCTGGAAGACGGGCGACAACCTGCACGCGCCGGCCGGCGGCACGCTGCGTCTGCCGTTCCTCCGCGTCGTTCAGAAGGAAGCGTTGGCGTGGATGCCGAACGTCGAGGCGATCGAGCTTGGCGGACTGAAGAAAAAGGTGTTCGTGACGGAGATCGGCGCGAACGCCTTTGCCCGCGACCCGAAGCTGCGGTCGCTGAAGATCCGCAACGCGGCGGACATGACCGTCGGGGACGCGCCGTTTGAGGGCGGCGCCACGCCGCGCGAGATCGTCCTGACGGGCCCGGCGATCCGTGACGGCGGCGCGGCGTTCGCGGCCCTGACGTCCGGGGTGGCGGCGGCGGAGACGAAGCCGGTCGTCATCTGCGTCTCCGCCCTGATGTGGTCGGGGACGCCCTACATCGACACGGTCGTCTCGGAGGCCGAGCGGGCGCAGCTGCCGGGCGAGGAGATCCTGGGCGTGTATCGCGGCGGGGCGGAGGCCCCGCTCGGCAAGGCGCTTGTCGTGAAGCGTCCGTCGCCGTTCGATCCGCGCGGCCTTGCGGTGGTCATCCGGTAAAGGAGGGGATTCGCCATGCGCACGGCATTGTCCCTTGGGCTGTCCGCGCTTCTTGCGTCTGCGGCGTTCGCCGAGGCGAAGGATCCTGTGGACTGGGTGAACCCCGAAATCGGCTGGATCAGCCACCTGCTGACCCCGGTCTACCCGACGATGGGACGTCCGAACGGGCAGCTTCGCGTCTTCCCGCCGAACGACCAGTACACGCAGGATCGGGTGGCGAACTTCAAGCTCCTCGTGGCGACGCACCGCCACTACTGGGGACGCTTCACGTTCCGTCCGGGCCCGTCGCCAATGACGTTCGACCAGCAGCACATCAAACCCTATCGCTATGACGGCTACATCGATTCCGCGGCGGCGCAAGTCGCGCTCGCGCCGGCGGAGAAGTCGGCGATCGTTTCCGTCACTTTTGAGGAGGCGGGGCCGCAGACGATTGCCGTCGGCACAAGCGAGGATGGCGAACTCAAGTGGGACGGCCGTGCGCTGACGGGCTTCGAGGTTCACTGGGGCACGACGATTTACTTTTACGGCGAGTTCGACCGAAGGCCGTCGACGCTCGTGAACGACGGCAAGGAGCGCGTCTTCACGTTCGGTTCGCAACCGGGAACGGTGCGCTTCCGCTATGCAATTTCGCTGATCTCGGTTGCGCAGGCGAAGGCGAGCCTCCGGCGCGAGATCCCGGACTGGGACCTCGCGGCCGTCGCCGCCGCTGGACGCGCCGCGTGGAACGAGAGGCTTGGCAAGGTTCGCGTCGAGGGCGGCACGGATGACCAGAAGACCGTCTTCTACACGGCCCTCTACCGCTGCTACGAGCGCATGATTGACATCACGGAAGACGGCCGCTACCGGGGCTGGGACGGGAAGGTCCACGCCCTCGCGGACGGCGCGCGCCAGTACACGGACGACTGGTCGTGGGACACGTTCCGCTCCCTGCATCCGCTCATGGCGATCCTCGAGCCGGAGGCCCAGTCGGAGAAGCTCGCGAGCTACCTGCGCCTCGCGTCGCAGACGAGGGAGGGGTGGGTGCCGACCTTCCCCGTCCTGGGCGGCGACGCCCACTGCATGAACGGCTTCCACGTCGTCTCGCTCTTCCTCGACGCCTGGCGCAAGGGCATCCGGGGCTTCGACCTCGCGGCGGCCTACGCGGCGTGCGCGAAGACGCTGAAGGAGGCGAGCTACATCCCGTGGAAGCGCTGTGCCAAGACGGAACTTGACCGCTTCATGGACGAGCGCGGCTACTTCCCGGCGCTGAAGGAGGGCGAAAAGGAGACGTGCGAGCAGATCGTGCCGTGGGAGAAGCGGCAGCCCGTGCCCGTCACGCTCGGCCACGCCTACGATGCGTGGTGCATGGCGGAACTCGCGAGGGAGCTGAAGCGTCCTGCGGCGGAGATTGCGGAATGGGAGCGGCTTGCGAAGAACTATCGGCTCCTGTGGAAGGCGGATACGGGCTTCTTCCACCCGAAGGACGCGGACGGGAAGTGGATCGAGCCGTTCGACTACAAGCTTTCGGGCGGCGCGGCGGCTCGCGACTACTACGACGAGAACAACGGCTGGACCTACAACTGGGACGTGCTGCACGACATTCCGGGACTGATGGGCCTTTTCGGCGGACGCAAGCCGTTCGTCGCGAAGCTGGAACGGCTCTTCAACGAGTCGCTCGGCACGGATCGTCCGAAGTTCTGCGCGCAGCTCGCGGACTCCACGGGCATGATGGGCCAGTTCTCGATGGGCAACGAACCAAGTTTCCACATTCCCTATCTCTTCAACTACGCGGGCGAGCCGTGGAAGACCCAGAAGACGATTCGCCGCGTGTTGGAGGCGTGGTTTCGCAATGACCTGATGGGCATTCCCGGCGACGAGGACGGTGGGGCGATGAGTTCGTTTGCGGTTCTATCCATGCTGGGGTTCTTCCCCGTCACGCCGGGCGTGCCCGAATACGCCTGGGGAAGCCCCGTCTTCACGCGGGCGACGATTGCCCTTGAGAATGGGAAGACCTTCGTCCTTGAGGCCCCCGGCTCCTCGCGCGCGGCAAAATACATTCAGTCCGTGACGATTGACGGGAAGCCGTCGAACCGTGCGTGGCTGAACCATGCGGACATCATGCGCGGTGCGCACATCCGCGTCGAAATGGGGAACCGCCCGAACAAGGCGTGGGGAACGGCGGGCAAATGAAGAAGGCATTCGCGCTCTCCGTCGCCTGTTTTGCCGCGCTTCTCGCACGGGGCGGGACGAATCACTGGCACTATGCGCAGATGGATTTCGAACTCTACCGACTGGAGGCAATGCGCGACGAGTCTCGTCGGGCGGGAATGAGCGCGGCACATCCGGGGCGGCTTCCCGCGTGGCGGTCCGGCTTTCGTTTCCGTTATCCGTGCGCCGAGTCGAATCCGCCGCCGTTCCGCACCACCCACGCGGCGGACGCGGTTTGGTCGAACGGTTGGCTAATAGTCTCGACCTATGGCGGATGGCGCGATGTCGCGGCGCTTTGCAGTCCGATGCGCGGCTGGGAGGCGCAGGCATTTGACGGCGCGTGGCATTCGGCGGCGGTTTACCTCGGTGGCGAGACACCACCGCATCGGGATGATTTGCCGGAAGACCGCTCATTTGCCGAGCTTGTCGCGACGAACGGGCATTACGATGTCGGCGCGGAGACGTTGGCCTACGTTGAATGCGCATCCGTGGACGAACCGAGGCTCTTCGTCGGTGAATCACTGCCCGAACTGGGGGAGGAGTCGCCCGGCAGGATGGAGTATGCGGCCAAGATGCGCCTGGTTGCGGACGGACGCTGGCGGACGGATGCCGCGTTGGCCTTTCATTATCTGAGGTTTGGGGAGGGCGCGCCCGTTTCGGATGTCAAGGTCGTTCCCGTTGGTCGCCCGATGACCGAGCGCGGCACGTTCGCTTCGCCCGATCCGCGTCATGTCCAGTTGCGCGATGTGGGTGTGCGGACGGTTCGGCTCTGTGCGCTCGATTTCCTTGTGGACGGTCTGAAGCGCGACCGTCTTCCGTGGGGCGGCGATCTCGCCGTCTCGCTCTTGGCCGATGCCTACGTCTTTGGTGACGCGGAAATCGTGCGGCGCAGTCTCTCGGTGCTGGATGCTTACGAGGGCGATGTGAATGGCATCGTCACCTATTCGATGTGGCTTATTGTCTGTCACGACCTTTATCAACTCCACTTTGGCGACCGCGCCTTTCTTGACGAACGCTGGTGGCGCATCAAGGCGCGTGTGGAAGACCTGATTGCCCGCACGGACGAGCGCGGGTTCGTCGTGAAAGGACTCGACTGGGTGTTCATCGACTGGTCGGGGCCTGAATCGCAAACGGCCCTTCAGGCGATCTGGGCGGGTGCGCTCGATGCCGCCGCACGGCTTGCCGACCGCGTGAAGGATGTGCGTGCGGCGGACTATCGCGCCCTCGCGGCAAACGTGCGCACGAACCTGAATGCGTTGGCGTGGGATGAGGATCGCGGACTCTACCGCGTGAACCCCGACACGCGGCGGGACTTCGCGCGGCAGGCCAACATCTACGCCATCGTCTTCGGCGTTGCGGATACGGACAAGGCGCGGCGGATTGGGGCTGAACTCGCGAAAGGCGAACTGCCGCCCGTGGGGACGCCCTACGTCCGGGGATGGGAACTCGTCGCCTTGAACCGTGCGGGTTGCCACGCGGCCTTTTGGTCGGGGATGGAGAAGACATTCGGCGCGATGGTCGATGCCGGGGCCACGACTTACTGGGAGGGATTCGATGCGGACGAAAAGGGCGATGCGCGTTATGCGTTCTACGGTCGCACATGGGGCAAGAGCCTTTGCCATGCGTGGAGTGCGTGGCCGGCGTTTCTCTTCGTTTCGGAGGCGATGGGCGTGAAGCCGACTTCGGACGGCTGGGTGACCTGCGAGGCGAAGCCGATCCCCGGAGCAGAAGGACTGCGCGTGACCGTGCCGACGCCGCGCGGCGACCTCTCCTTCGCGGTCGACGCCGCCCCATGACCCGCCCGCAGTGTCTGCCAAACAGGCGAATGGGCGCGGGGCTTCGCAGACGGGGGAAAGTATGCTATACTTTCCCTCACAAGGAGGCGAAAGACATGAAGATCACGTTCTATGGCGCGGCACAGACGACGACGGGGTCAATGCATCTCGTCGAGGCGAACGGCAAGCGGATCCTGCTGGACTGCGGGCTCTACCAGGGGCACCGGAAGGAGGCGTTCGAGAAGAACCGCAACCTGCCGGTCGATCCGAAGACGATCGACTACGTCATCCTCTCGCACGCGCACATCGACCATTCGGGCAACCTGCCGCAGCTCGTCCGCCAGGGCTTTCGCGGGCGCGTCTTCGCGCGTCAGTCGACGACGGAGCTCTGCGATGTCATGCTGCGCGACTCGTGCTTCCTCCAGAAGCGCGACCTCGAGTACGTCAACAAGAAGCGCCGCCGCCAGGGCAAGAAGCTCTTCGAGCCGCTCTATGAGGAGAGCGACATCAACGCGCTCATGCAACTCTTCGTGCCGACGCACCTGCACGAGCCGCGCGAGATCTGCCGGGGCGTGACGCTCGAGTTCTTCAACGCGGGCCACATCCTCGGCTCGGCGCTTGTGCAGCTCGACGTCCGCTCCGACCACGGGCACAACCACCGGCTGCTCTTCTCCGGCGACCTCGGCCAGCCGAACCAGCCGATCCTGCGCCACTTCGAGTATCCGGCGGGGGCGGACATCCTCCTGTGCGAATCGACATACGCCGACCGCTACCATCCGTCGGCGGACGACGTCGAGTACCGTCTCGAACAGTACCTGAAGCACATCGACCGCCACAACGCGAAGCTGCTCATACCCGCGTTCTCGGTCGGCCGCACGCAGCAGATCATCTACTACCTGAACCGGCTCGCGGACAAGCGGAAGCTGCCGCGCGAGCTGAAGGTCTACATCGACTCGCCGCTTTCGCAGAGGGCGACGCGCATCTACGCGGCGCACCGCGAGGTCTACAACGACGAGGCGCGCGCGATGATCGCCGCCGGGCGCGATCCGCTGACGTGCCCGAACCTCACGTTCGTCGGCGCGCCGGAGGAGTCGATGGCCCTCAACGACCTGCCGGGGCCGATGGTCATCATCGCGGCGTCCGGCATGTGCGAGGGCGGGCGCGTCGTCCATCACCTCAAGCAGGTCGCGCCCGCCCCCGACAACATCATCCTCATCTGTGGCTTCCAGGCGGAGAACACGCTCGGCCGCCGCATCGTCGAGCGGCGCGAGTCGATCAAGGTGCTGGGCGAGGAGGTGCCGCTCAAGGCGCGCGTCGAGGTCATCAACGCGCTTTCCGCCCACGCCGACCGCAAGGGGCTCTCGGAGTGGATCGACGAGGTGAAGGACAACGTGCGCCACGCCTTCGCCGTCCACGGCGAGGCGGAGAAGGTCGCGGCGATGGTCGAGCTCATGAAGGAGAAGGGGCTCTCGAACGCCGTCGCTCCGTTGCCGGGCCAGACGTTCGCGTTCGACTGACCGCAGGGCGAAATGACCGAGCCGGCGACTGTCCTCTACCTCGACATGTGGGTCGGCGAGCGGATCCAGGAGACGAAGCTCGCGGGCATCCGCCGCTTTGCGCGCATGGCCGGATGGCAGGTCGTCCCGGTCTGCGAGGCGGAGTCGCGCCCCTCCTGCCTGCCCCGGCTTCTCAGTTGCCTGAATCCCGTCGGCGTCATCGTCGAGTGCTCGGCGTCGCACACGGACTTGCCGCCGCGTCTGTTCGGCCGCGTGCCGGTCGTCTATCTCAACTGCCGTCGTTCGCTCTACGGGCCGCACGCGGTGCGCATCGTCCATGACCACAAGCAGACTGTCCGTGCCGCGTTCCGCGAGATCCTGTCCAACCGCCCCGACTTTCTGGGCTTCGTGGGCTATCGGCATCGGCGGACTTGGTCGATCTTCCGCGAGCGCGCCTTCCGTGCGCTGTCCGCCGAGGCGGGCAAGGACTACCGCGTGTTCCCGTGGGCGCAGGAGACGGACGCGGCGCGGGCACGGCGTCTCGCCGACTGGGTGGCGGCCCTGCCGCGCAAGGCGGCCGTTCTTGCGGCCAATGACAACACGGCGCTGGAAGTCCTTGGTGCGGCGCGGGCAGCGCATCGCGCTGTCCCGCGCGAATTCACGCTCATGGGCATCGACAACCTGACCGAGCGGTGCGAGTCGTGCGAGCCGGCGCTGTCAAGCGTCCAAGTCGATTTCGAACGCGCGGGCTATCTGGCGGCGCGGGCGCTGGACGAGCGGCTGCGCCGTCGCGCCGCACCGCAGGTCGAGACATTCGGCGCGCTGTTGACCGTCCGCCGCGAGTCCACGCGTGGCTATGGTCGCCGTGCGCCAAAGATTCTCGAGGCCATCGCGTACATCCGCGCGCATGCGTGCGACGGGTTGACCGCGCGTGCCGTCGTCGCGCAGATCGGCGGGTCTCGGCGTCTGGCGGAACTGCGTTTCCGCGAAGCGGTCGGGCACTCGATCCACGATGAGATCGAGTCCGTTCGAATGGAGCGCGTCCTGCGTCTCCTGCAGGACAGGACCGTCGGCCTTCCGGTCGTCATCGACCAGTCGGGCTATCCGTCGGCTGCCGCCCTCCGCAAGGCGTTTCGCTTGCGCACCGGCAAGTCCCTCCTCGCGTGGCGCGCGGCCAACGCCTGACGATCATTTTCTTTGCGCAAAAGTTTCATTGTCGTGCGGCGCATCGTGTATACTTTCCCGTCTGAAAGGATACACGAAATGGCAAAGATTCAAGATCCCTGTCGGTGGCTGGCGCTTTTCGCGAGCGCGGGCCTGCTGTTGGAAGTCGCGGCGGATGTCGTCCTGTCGGGCGAGACGGAGTACGCCGTCGGACAAGGCGAGACGCAGACCGTCTCCGAACGGATCACGGGCGCGGGTCTCGTCCGCAAGACGGGGGCGGGTACGCTTGTTCTCGCCAACGGCGGAAACGACTTCTCGGGCGGCGTGACGGTCGAGGCGGGCATGGTCGAGGCGACGACCGCTGGGGCGCTCGGCTCGGGCGACCTCACCGTTGCCGCTGCATCGGCCGGCGTCACGTTCCGGAGCGCATCCGAGATTGCGAACGCGCTGGCCTTCACGGGCGAGAAGGACGTGGACTACGGCTACAAGGTCGGCAACGCCGATGGGAACGTGAACGCGCTTTTCTGCACGGACGTGCGGCTGACGGGCGACCTGACGGCGACGCGCTCTTTCCGCCTCCGCCAGAATCCCGTCAGCACGGCGAACCCGACGCAGGGCGGGCCCGACACGGTCTTCGACGGGCGGATTGTCGCAGGCGAGAAGGGCGTCTTCCTCAACATCTTCGGCACGATGACGCTGAATGGGCCTGTCATGGCCGGTCGCCTGAGCGGTGGCGACAGCTGGGCCGGCGGCGGGGCGCTGACCCTGATGAGTTCCAAGAACCAAATTGGCGAACTGGACATCTGCCACAACACCGTGTCCTGCGGCGCGGCGAATGTCCTGGGCGGTGCGACGGTCGTCTGGCGTCTCGCGGGCGGCGACCTGTACGCGGGCCTTGCGCACCTCAATCTCAATGGCTTCGACCAGGCGGTCGCCGGCCTTTCGCAATACGAGGGCTTTGCCAGCGCGACGTGGAACGCCGTCTGGCAGGGAACGAGTGTCGTCGGCGCGCGCGTGGGGCAGGGCGGTACGACCTATTGTGTGACGTCGAAGACGGCGGCGACCTTGACGATTACAGGCGGCGCGGAGTCCCTGACGACGTATGCGCCGATCGCGGGCGCGGTCACGCTGGTGCTGGATGCCGCCGACTACCCGTCGTTCGTGCAGGCGTTCGCGCGGCACGCGAGCGCGTTCACGGGTGCGACGGTCGTGCGCGCCGGGACGCTGAAGTTCATCGACACGGCGCAGTTCAGCGGCACGACGTCGCTGACGGTCGCGGCGGGTGGCGCGATCGATGCCCTGGAGGCGACGTCGAGCCCGTTCCCGAACGTGCTGGACGCGATCACGCTGACGGCCGGGGCCAGTCTCCGGCTGTCGCCGGGCATGGTGCTGCGCACGCGGTCGCTGACTGTGGACGGACAGACCTATACGGGCCGTGCGTTCCTCTTCACGCCGCAGAACCTGTCGGCTCTGGCGGGCGGCGCCATCCGGGTCGAGGGCGCAGCGAATCCGACGACGGCGATGTGGACGGGCGCGGCCTCGGCCGCACTGACGGCGTCCGAGAACTGGGAGACGGCGGGAGCGCTGGACCTGGCGTTCGGTTCGCAGGACGTTCTCTTCGCCAAGGCCGGCACGGCGGCGACGGTCGATGCCGATGCGGTCGTGCGGCGGCTTGCGTTCCGCGCGGCGCCGGGTGCCGCCGGCTTCGCACTGAACCGCAGCGACCCGGCGCATGTGCTGACGGTCGGGGAGCGCCTCGCCGCGTGTACGAACGATGCGGCGGCGACGGCACACACCTACACGATTGACACACCGCTTGCGCTTGCGGATGCGCTGACGCTGCATGCCGACACGAACCAGACGCTTGTCCTGCACAGCGCGCTGAACGAGACGGACGGCGAAAGGGGCGCGCACACGCTCACGATCGACGGCACGGGCGCGGCCGCCAGCGGCTTTGGCGCAGTGACGTTTGCGGGCACGAACGTCTTTGGCGGTGCGCTTGTCGTGACGACGAGTCTGGTGCGCGTCTCCGGCGTGTTGGCGAATCCGGGCGACGCCTACACGGGGATCCCCGCCAACAACGGGCCGGATTCCGTCAACGTCAACCTTCGCATGGGAGGTGCGGTAAACGGTGGCACCTATGGCCTCTGGCTGGCGAACGCCACCGTGGGCAAGTCCGTCTGGATTGACAACGTGATCGGAACGTATTCGATCACGGCTGCCGCCGGCACGACGAACGAGGTTTCGGGCTTCGTTCGCTACAGCCGCAACGACGCGCACGAGTGGATGAAGGTGGAGGCCGACGCCGAGCTGATTCTCTCGGGCGGGCTTCAGGCTGTCCACTCCTTCCGCAAGAGCGGGCCGGGGACAATGCGCATCCGCAATGTCCCCGTGGACTGTCGGCGGATGTCTGGTTTCAACCCGAACGAGGGGCGCGTTGTCTTCGAGGTCCCGCATAACACGTTCAGCAACCTGGTCGTGGGCTGCTGGAACAACAAGCACGTCGTGGTCGAGACGGCGGTTGACTTTGCCTTGACCAATGGCTTCGTCCAGGTCGGCGGCAATGGCACGGATGTCGGCGCGTGCGTCGCGTTGCCGAGCGGATCCTATGCGCTCGACTTGCAGGCGACGACGCAACGGTGCCAGAAGGTGGCCGTGCTGAAGAACGGGACGCTGACGGGCGAGTTCCCGGCGCGGCTGGAAATCACCGAGGGCTGGCGCGCCGGCGACCCGGAGGGCTATCGCTCGTTCTCCGGCCAGGTAGTCGGCGGCGTGGGGCTGCATCTCTGCGGGCCGGGCACGCTCACGGTCACGAACGCGCTGGCGTCGTGCGGAGACCTGGAGGTCTCGGACGGAGCGCTGGAGCTGACGGGTGACGGAAGCTGGCTCGACGGCACGAACGTGACCGTCCGGGGCGCGGGGACGCTTCGTCTGGGCGCGGGTCGTCGGCGGTTCGGTCGGAAGGCCGTGCTGCATCTCGGCGCGGCGGCGGACAGCTGGGCGCTCGACATCCCGTCCGGCGCAGTGTGGAGCGTGGCGGCGGCGTTTGACGCGGAGGGCCGCAAACTGTCGCCCGGAACCTACGGCAATGCGGCGTCGGGCGCGTGGGACACGCGCTATGCGGCGCATTTCCCGAATGGGGGCGTCCTGCGCGTGCGCGGCGGCGGTCTCATGCTGACGATTCGATAAGGACAAGGAGAACCGTCCCATGCCGCGCATCCGATCTCGCTTCCGTCTTCTTCCCTTGGTTCTTGTCGGCGTGTTCGCCGTCGCCGACAGTCGCGCGGGCGTGCGGACGCTCGCCGTGAAGGAGGCGCCGTTCCCGTTTGCGGTCGCGGAGTGGACGCCGCCCGCGCGCGACTTCCCGATCACGGCCTACGGGGCGAAGCCAGGGGAGTCGCCTGTGACGGCGGCAATCGACGCGGCGGTCGAGGCGGCGGCGCAGGCGGGTGGCGGACGTGTCGTGCTCCCGCCGGGCGAGTGGCGTTCGGGCGCGTTCCGGCTGAAGAGCGACGTCGCGCTGGTCGTGGAGGTCGGCGCCGTGCTGCACTTCCCGGACGATCCGGTCGTCGTGATGCGCGCGCCCCTGCGGCCCGATGGCCGGCCGACGATGACGCACAAGGCCCTCATCGAGGCGCAGGGCTGCACGAACGTGGCCGTCATGGGCGGCGGCACGATTCGCAGTGACGTTGCCTACTGGCAGGAGAATTTCCTCCGCAACCCCCAGAAGGGCTTTCCACGTCCGCAGGTGATGCATTTCGAGAACTGCCGCAACGTGCGCGTCGAGGGCGTGCAGGTGCGCGGGTCTCCGGCCTGGACGATGCACTTCCTCCTTTGCGAGGACATCGTGTTGCGCAGCGTCGATTCGATCTGCACGGGCCCGAACACGGACGGGCTGGACCTGGAGTCGTGCAACCGGGCGCTGGTCGAGGACTGTTCGCTTGACCAGACAGACGACACGTACACCATCAAGAGCGGCTTCAACGAGGCGGGGCGTCGGCGCAACGTGCCGACGCAGAACGTCGTGATTCGTCGCTGCCGGGCCGTAAACGGGCACACGCTGCTCGCCATCGGCAGCGAGGTCTCCGGCGGCGTCCGCAACATCTGGATGTCGGACTGCACGGTCGAGTCGGCGTGCTGGAAGTTCCTCAATGTGAAGACGAACCCCAAGCGCGGCGCGTTTGTCGAGAACGTCTACCTGGAGGACGTCCGGGGCGTCGCGGCCGAAACGGCTGTCTTCTCGGTCGAGATGTTCTATGACGGCAACCCGGTGAAGGAGTTGACGAAGAAGGCCGAGAGGACATGGCCAACGGCCATCTCGAACATTGTCCTGCGGCGCGTGACGTGCGCGGAGGCCGGCGTGGCCGTGAAGGTGCGCGGCGACCCCGAGCGCCCGCCGAAGGCGCTGTCCGTGCAGGATGTCCGCGTCGGGCGGGTGCGCGACCGGCTGGTCGCCGCCGAGAATGCGCCGGAGCTGGCCGTCGTGGACGTGCGCATCGATCCGTCCGCCATTCGGGAAATCTACGATGTGCCGCCACAGGTGCGCGCATACGACCCCGTGCGAGACGAGGCCGTGGACGGCCCGTCGTTCGCGCAGGACGCGCTTGAGGCCCTGTCGGCCAATGCCGTCTGCCGCCGCGTCCTCGATGCGCGCATCAAGGCGGAGGTGAAGGAGGGGCGCAACGTCGCGCCGCGCGTCCTCCCGCTGTCGGAGCCGGACAAGGCGTTCTACTGGATGTATTCGCCGCAGCTCGCGCGTATCCTCGCCGAACTCGGCTGCGCCGTGCCGGGGGCCTGGATGGCGGACGATGTGCGACAGGTGGCCTTGAACGGACATGACGGCGTGTCGCTTCGGCTTACGCCGGACGTGACGGCGGGCACGGTGACGGTCTCGCTCGTCAACGCGGGCGCAACGTCGCTCTCCGACGTCTGGTGCGTCGTGCATCTTGCGCCGGAGCATCTGTCGCGGCGGCGGACGTTCCGCGTCGCGCGCGTGGCGCCGGGGGAGACGCTCGTGCGCACGTTTCCCTTTGGCGCGGGGGCGCATTATCTGCCGCGTCCCGTTGGGCCGTCGCCCTACGCGGCATCGGCGGACTTCACGCAGGGCGGTGTCCGCCGTCGCCTGTGGGCGGTTGCGGCGGCGCCGGACGCCACGCGCGCGCCGAATCTTGTCCGCGCCGTGCGCCATGTCGGTCCTGTGGACGTTCTGGAGATGGAAGACGAGACGCTTGTGCGCCTGTCGGCCGAGGACGGGGCGCTGCCGCCGCTGGGAACAAACGCCTGGCAATCGGTGGCCTTCCCCGGTGCGGCTTGGTACAACGCCGCGCCGAAGCCGCGCCCGTATACGACGCACGAACGCGCGCTCGTGCGCGCTGCCCGCGCGTGGTCGGCGGCGGCCGTCCAGTTCGACGTGCCGAGCAACAGCGCGCCGACGCGGCTGCGCTGCACGGCGCCCAAATGGAGCGATCGGGCCGTTGCGTTCCTCAATGGCGTTCGGATTCCGCTCGTGTCCGCGACGCAGGAACTTCCGGTTCGGATCGGGTGCAACCGCTTGATCGTGAAGTATCCCGCACGTTCCGGCGACCGGACGACGCTCCTGCAGATGACGGTCTACAACAGCACATGGGACTGCTCGACCTGCTGGCCGTGCGTACCGTTTCCGCCCGCTGCCGCGCCCGTTCCACCGGTGGCTGCGGTGCGGCCGGGCAACCCGCTCGTGTTTCCGCTGGAATGGAACGGGCGGCGGGATGTGTCAGTCCCCTACGAGGTCGAGGTCTCGACGAACAAGCTCGCGACGCGGGTCGGGCTGAAGCCGAACGCGGGGCTGGTCGTCCGCGCGCTGTCGGCGGATGGCGCGCGCGACTTGAAGACGACGCTTTTGCCCGGTCGGACGGAAGGGTGCGTCTTCCTGCGCTTCGCCGTGCCGGCGGGGACGACGGGACTGGTCTGCCGTGCGCAGGGGCGGGCGGCTGTCGCCGACCCCGAACGCACGGACAACCTGCTGGCGGGCGCCTTGTCGACGTCGGACGGGTGGAAGGCTACGCCGCGTCTGAAGGTCACGCAAGTTGCCGACGGGGAGTTGGCGTTTGACGTTCTCGCGGCCGGCGACCCCGAGGCGACGCGGGACGTGCCCGTGCCGACGGCCCTGCGCGGGCAGCCCGTCCGCTTCGAGGCGGGCGTGGCGAACGCGAGCGACTGGAGCTGTCGGATGAACCTGCGCGTCCTGCAGCTGGACGCGGACGGGCGGCGGCTTCCTGAGTCCGTCGTCGATCGGCGCTGGACGGGCCTTATGTTGCCGGCGCGGTGGCGTGGGCGCTTCGTCGAATGCGGCCTGCTGCATCCGGCGGCGGCGACCGTTCGGGTTTCCCTCTCCGTCGGCGGGAAGAACCGACCCTACGATCGCTATGGACTGCCCGTCCTGCGACCGGAGGCGACGATGCCGTCCGTCCGGCTCTCAGCGCTCGTGCTGCGTCCTGCGGCGACATTGCCGTTCCCGAAGTATGACGATGCGAATTTTGCGCCGGGCGTTTCCGGCGCGGCGGACGACGGGGCCATTCGCCTGGGCGGGTCGGAGGCGCGTACGTTCTGGTATCAGACGCGCTCGTCGGCGAGTTGGTCGGACGGCGCGCAGCTGCGCGACGAGCGGCAGGTCTTCTTTCCGTCCGGCGCCGGCACGGTCGAGGCGTGGTTCAGGAGCGACTGGAAGCCGACGCCCGATGCGGCGGGCGACGGGACGAGGAACTGCCCGATTGTCCTCTTTCAGAGTTACCAGAGCTACCACCGTTACTACAATGCGGGCAAGGGCGTCATGCTTCAGCTCGCGTACAGGCCGCAGCCCGGACGGCTGGAACTGGCGCTTCAGGACAGGTTCGGCACGAAGTACGACGGCGGCGTCGCCGCGCGCCTTCCGGCGGGGACATGGTGCCATCTGGCGGTGCAGTGGGCGCCGGGTGGCGTCGCCGAGGTGTTTGTGGACGGGTGTCGGGCGCTGGCGTTGCCGATCCCCAAGTGGCGCGCGGTGGATCTCGGCGACAGGACGATTGAGAATCCGAATGACGCGGGCGGACTCGAGTTCTACCTCGGCTCCTCGTGGCGGAGCGCGCGCGGAGCCGCGAAGGTCGATCCGGCGCGGCCGCTTTTCGAAGGCGAGGCGGATGCGCTGCGCATCTCGACGGGTTGCCGCTATGTCGGCGACTTTGCGCCGGCGCGGACATTTGGGGTGGACGGCGACACGCGGGCGCTCTTTTCGTTCGACCGTACGTTCGACGGCGTCTCCGGCGGAGGCGTCGGGCGCATTCCCGGGACGACGCAGGCATGGGGTGCGGGTCGCGTTGCGCGCGACATGCGCGTCGGCGGGCGGGCTGTTCCCTATTGGCCGAAAGGCGTCCTTCCCGAAAACGATCCGGCGGTCGTTCTCGAAACCGACAACTATCCGGACTTGCCGACGCCGACCGACTTCGAGGCGCTGCGGCGGCCGTTCCGCAAGACGGCGCAGCTTCGTCCGGGCGAGTCATTTGACTTCGACTGCCCTGAATCGGTCACGACGGACTTTGTCGAGATCGCCAACGAGTCGGATCGTCCGCTGGCGTATCCGGTCGTCCTCAATGCGGGAGATGTCGATCCGCGCAGCTTCGGCGACCTCGCCGACACATTGGGGCTGGAGGGTCTTTCGGGCCGTGCGAAGGCCAACCGGGTGTTCGGGTTCGTGCTGTCGTCGATGGACTATTTCATGAACCATACGGCGATGTTCCGCCCCGGCAGCGACGAGCCGTCCAACGTGGAGTACCAGTCGATGCTGATGTTCAATGGCTATTGCGGCTTCGAGTGCGGGCCGCTCAACAACCTTGCGGCCAACCTGTTCGTCGAAGTGGCCGGGCTCCCGGCCGCGCAGACGGGTGGCTATGCGCACAGTTTCCAGCAGGTCTTCTACGGGGGCAAAAACCACATTTACGATGTCTCGGTCCGGAAGTTCTTTCCGGCGGCGGACAACGAGACGGCGGCTGGATTGGGGGAGGCCGACGACGAATGCGGCATCTTCCCGCGTCTCGGCGTCCGGGCCGAGTACTTTGTGCGCAAATCGACGCGCGGGCATGGCGTCCAGTCGCCGGGGTGCTTCCCCAAGATCGGCGTCACGCTCAATCCGGGCGAATCCTTCCGCGTCTGGCAGGTCAATGCGGGGAATGGGAATGACCTGATCACGAAGGCGAAGACAGGGCCTTACCGGGGCTCGGCGTCCCGGTGGCGTCCGGACGCCGCCGCGCTTTGTCATGCCGGGACGGAGAAGATGTTCCTCCAGCGGACGGAGCGATTCTTCCCCCATGCCCTCAGCGGCTTCATCCGCTACGACGGCGTGCCGTCAGCTGGGAATCCGGCCTTCGGCGAGATTGCAGAAGACTCGTTCTGCTATCGCGTGTCGGGTGGCGGCTATCCGATTGTGCAGGCTGCCTACGCGGCAACGCGGCGCGATGGGACGAGTGTCGCGCTGGAGATCTCGACGGATGGCGGCCGGACGTTTCGTCCGCTCGAAAGCCCGGCCGATTACGCCGTGCGCGCGCGCAGCGCCTATCTCGTGCGCGTGAAGGCGCCGATCCGCGACATTGCAAACTTCTCGGCATCCACGGAAGTCCTGCTCAACCCGCGCATCTATCCGGGGCGGCTCAAGCCCGGGCGCAATCGGCTGACGCTTCGGGCGACGGCGGGCGCGGGTGCGCGCGTGACGGTTCAGGGACGTGTCCCGGCAGGACGTCTCGCGATTCCGGCGGCCGTCTCGTCAGGGGCCGTGCGCGGCGCGGAGACGCTGTTCTTCGCATTTGACCCGGCGACGAACCCCGTGTTGGAGGTGCAGGGCGTCTCGTCGTGTGCGACGGTGCGGACGACGGACGGCTTGCGGGCAACGCTCGCCGACGGGCACATGACGCTGTCGGCCGACCCGCCGCCGGAGGGGGCGCGCTTCGCGTTCGCGACGATTTCGGACGGTGGTGCGGAGAAGACGCTCACGGTCCTGTTCGGCGCGGGCGTGCGCTTCGCTTCGGCGCGCAACGCGACATGCACGGGTGGGGCGCGTTGGCTGGGGCCGGACGCGACGAGTCCGCAGGCGCGGGGACGTCTCATGCCCGCGCGGCACAATGCGGAGGTCGCGTTCCGCTTCGATCCGCTTCCGGCGGGGCGGTATGCGGTGCTGAACCTCAACCGGTTCCGGAACGCGGACGGCCCGCTGGGTGAACAGCCTTTCCACGATACGAACTGTCTGCGGATGCTCTGGCCGGGTCTGAAGTCAACGGATGCCGGGTCTGTTTGTAACCTCGGTTGCAGCTTCAAGCGTGCACGCTTCGGGCGTCCCGGCGAGCCGGCCAACTTCAAGTGGGACTATCCGTGGCAGGAGGGCACAAGCTATCCGTACACGCCCATTCGCGTGGCCTCGTATCCGGCGGGGGATGGCGTCCGTTTCCGTTCCTGGAGCAATTCGGAGACGGTGGAAGTCGTGGCCGTGCTGGTCGTGCCCGATCCGTCGCGCGATCTGCGGTGCACGCTGACGAAGATCCTGTGCGGACTCAACTGCGATCCAGCCCGCATCGGGAACATTCAGACATCAGAAATGTCGCTTGACCGCAGCCTCGGCGAGCGGCGGCCGTGAGGCTCGACGCTCAAAAGCCCGCTAGGCACTGCTGAATGCAGTGAGGCTGCGGTCGGCGCGAGGGTGATGCCGTCCCTATAGAGGCGCAGGGTCTCCACGATGTCCAGGTCCATCCACACCGCAGAGCGCACGATGCCGATGGGCCGCGAGAAGGCCTTGCTCCATCTGGAGAGGAACTTGACATCTGGGGACAGGCTCCGAGGGGTTAATTAAGTTGGAGGTGGGAGTTGGAGGTGGAGCCTTTCTTAAGGTGGAGGTGAGAGGTCGAGGTGGAGCATGGAGGTTAACATTCCGCTCTCCACCTCCACCTTGAGACTCCAACTCTAGCATGCCTTTGTCGTCTGTCCATTGTCTTTTGTCCGTGAGCCAAATGTTGTCCACGAATGTTCACGAATCACACGAATTCTGTTCGGATTCGCGAAATTCGTGTTAATTTGTGGACAGCCACGAGCGTCCGGGCACATTTGGCGTTAGGGCATCTTGAAGGTCGAGGGCGGGGCGGAGCGGTTTTGTGACTCGACGGGCGGTGGGGCGGGTTTCGTGTCGCCCGCAGGGCGCGTTCGTGGCCGGCGGCGCGCGGCGCCGTCGGCTTTCGTGGTCGTGGTCGCGGCCGCAGGCCGCCAGGTGGCAGTGGGTCGGGCGCTTCGCGCGAACACGAAACGGCGCGGGGCGCCGTTCACGAAAGCCCGCGTGCGCGGGACGCGAAAGCGTCAGGGTCGCTCGTCGAGACACAAAAACGCTTCGCCATGTTTTCGAAGAAAAGGTGCAAGTAGAAAGGAGCAAGTTGTAGGGACTATCTCTTTCTCCGTTCTTTTTTGTGGCGCGCGAAGCGCGCGTGTGTTCTTTGTGGCAAAAGCCAACGAGGAGCAGACGCGAGCGGGGACGTTGTGAGGACAGGCTCAAGCGGGTTGTAGGGATGAGGGTGTGGAAAAAGAATTCCGCATTGAATTCTCATTTTGTAGGCGACAGGTTGGAGGTATTTGGATGAGGTGGAGGTGTGAGTTGGAGGTGGAGCCTTTCTTAAGGTGGAGCTGAGAGGTCGAGGTGGAGCATGGAGGTTAACATTCCACTCACCACCTCCACCTTGAGTCTCCACCTTCTCTTCCCACCTCCACCTTGAACCTCCAACTCCAGCAGCATCCAACCCCCAAACTTGATATAATACGCGCATGAAACCGATCGCCACAGACATCGCCGACTTCGAGACCCTGCGCAAGGCGGGGAAGGTCTACGTGGACAAGACCGCCTACCTGCACCGCCTCATCACCGACCCGAGCCGGATCTTCTTCTTCTGCGCGCGGCCGAGGCGGTTCGGCAAGTCGCTGAGCGTGACGACGC
>OIYX01000178.1_pt1 | contig 22644 bp, 25 predicted proteins | sample 1588431 | NCBI WGS metagenome assembly OIYX01 (sample SAMN03283241) | human gut metagenome | biome: human-associated habitat; material: feces | host: Homo sapiens | place: Peru | collected 2012
GCAAAGTCCTCAAGGAAGCGGTACTCGCCGCCGCCGCTCACGTGCCAGCCCTCCTCCGGCTCGAGGATGCGCAGGGCCTTGCTGCCGCCGTTGTAGGGGTTCTCGTCCAGGAACGGGCTGCGGTAGAAGCGCGCGAACCGAGCATACGACTTGAAGTCCTCGACGGGCGTGAAGAGCAGCGCCCCTTCATAGGCCCAGAGGTTATCCCGACGTTCGGGCTCTAACGCCGCCGTGTACCGGTTCCACGTCCGCGCATAGCGCACGCCGAGCTGGACGGCCAGCCAGTCAGTCAGGTGGAACGTGTCCTGTCCGTAGAAGTTCATGGTCAGACGGTCGATGAGATAGTCCGACTCGAAGGGCGTCACGTAGCTCGGCGCGCCGTAGCGGGGATGGTAGTACGTCGGCATCTTCCCCGTCACGTCCAGACGGTCGTAGGCGAACTCGCTGCCGAGGATGAACTCGTTTGCGAACCCGGCAATCTCCGCCGTGTTGATCCATTCCGGCGTGATCCGGTAGGTGTAGAGGTCATAATGGAAAAGCGACGCATATGCGTAGTCCATGACGCCAAGGTAAGTCCACGTCGAGTCGTCGTAGTCGTCGTAGCTGCCGCCGCCGAACAGGCCGTTGCGGGTGTCGCGGCGCGAGGCCGTGAACGTCAGCTTGACCGCGTTCTCGTCGTTGACGACGCCGTAGAGGGTCGTGTTCAGGCCGAACGCGAAGCACTTGTAGTTGTCAACCTCCTCTTCGGCGAGACGGGCGTCCCTCTGGGCGCTGTGCCGTGGACGGGACTTCCAGACGTCGCGTTTCAGATAGCGCGGCAGGTCGTAGTCCGCATCATTGTAGAACGCCGAGAACCGCAGGTAGGAGCCGTTCGCGAAGTTCTGCTTCACGCCGCCGTTCGCGTTCCAGATCTCGAAGCCCGAATTCTCACGGTAGCCGTCGCTCCGATCCCAGCCGCCGTTGAGCCAGTACTGCGTGCCGGTCTCGGCGAAGCCGCCGCTGTACCCGAACGAGACGCCGATCGTGTTCCATCTGCCGCCATGCACCTCGACGTGCCCATGCGCGTCGTATCCCTCCGGATCGGTGACGACGTTGATGAGGCCGGCCGAAGCGGCATCACCGTGCAGAACGGTCTGCGGCCCCTTCAGAATCTCGATGCGGCGCACGCTGCCGAGGTCAATCTGCGACAGGTTCGGCGCGCGCATGTCCGGGTTGTTCAGCGACTCGCCGTCCACCAAGACCTTGACGCGCCCGAATCCGTTCTCGCCGTAGCCACCCATGGAGATCTCCCGCGTCGCCGGGTTCGCGCCGGCCATGCCACGGACATGGAGCTGCGGGGCCTTCTTCGACAGGAGATCGACGACATCCCGTGCGCCGCTCTGCGCGATCTCGTCCGCCGTGATGACCTGTACGGCCTGCGGCATCTCCATTTCAGCCTTCCCGAGGCGCGAGGCCTCGACGACGACCGTTCCGAGTTCGGCGGCGGGCGTGTGCGCGCCCGCGACCGCGTTCGTGGCGGCCGCGACGGCCGCCAGCATCAGCGTGTGCATGTTCCTTCTTTCCCCCTCATGCGAGGGTACTTGGTGGTTGGAAGGAGCGGCCCGTCTTCCGACTTTGACGGTTGCGCGACAGCGCCTGGCTCTCACAGGACTTTCCGGTTGCCGCCCCCGATATGGCCGCATATTATACCATAGTCGCCGTCCCCGCGCCGCGCCGAGCTGCCCGGTGGCCCGGCGCCGCGCCGCCCGCCTCCCGCAGGTCGCATGCCTGCCGTGTGCGCCACCACAAGGGCAAGGCACGGCACGGACGCCCTAACCCCATTCTGTTTCATTATGGATTTCAACTTCCCATAATTGACAGTTCTGCGTCACGTGTGCTATACTGCGCGCTGAAAACACAGGCCATCAGGCGAAAGGAACACGCGCTACGCGGCGGAGACGTTCGCGAAGGCGTGCGGCGGCGCGCGTCTCGCCGAGATCAAGGCCGAAAAGTCCTATGCGCCCGACTACAGCGACTGCTGCGACGAGGCGAAGCCCGAATGCCGGGCGGGGACGCTCCGCCCCATCCAGAAGATCGCGGATCTCGACGTCGCGGCGTATGACGCCGTCCTCGTCGGCACGCCGAACTGGTGGGGGACGATGGCGCCGCCCGTGCGCACGTGGGTGAGCGAGAACGCGGCGGCGCTGAAGAAGGCGAAGGCCGCCTGCCTCTTCCAGACGCATGGCGGCGGCGGCATGCAGAACTGCGCGCGCGACTTCGCCGCGCTCCTCGAATGCGCAAACGTCCTGCCCGCCGAGGCCTATTACGGCACGACGGTCAAGGTTCGCCCCGGCCTCAAGTCGTTTGTCGCCGACCGCCTCGCCATCGAGGGATAGGCGCGCGGCCGACGCCGCGCGCGGCAAAACCCTCGGACGCAGGGTTTTGCCGGGGGCGCGTTCGCGCCCCCTCGCGGCCTCAGCCGCGAAACGCTACATCTCCGACACGAGGACGCTCGACCCGACGGGCATCAGCAGATCGATCTCCGTCTGGTCGGGCGCACGAAACGAGACGCCCAGCGACTTCCAGAACGCCGCCGCGCCACGCGGCAGTTCGTAGGCGCCCGCCTTGCCCGTCGGCTCCTTCACGAGATCGTAGCGCTTGAAGAACTTCTCCTTCAGAAGGAGGTCGGCCGTCCGCGTCCGCCGATGGACGACAAGCGTGAAGCGCGGATGCGCCATCACGTAGACCTTCGAGCCGAGGCGAACCGTCCCGACGTCGCCGCCGTTGAGGCGCGCGAACGAGGCGAAGGTCGAGCCGTTCTCCGCCGCGATGCGCGACGCGGAGTCGCCGCGCCGCACCTCGACCTGCCGCACCCAGAGCGGCGTCTTCCGCTCGAAGAGCCGCTTCATGTTCAGCGTGCCCAGCCGACGCGCAAGCGCGTCGTCCAGGTCCGCCGCCGGCGAGCCCGGCAGCGCGCGGATTTGCTCGATCGTCGAGACGGCCATCTCGACGTCACGATGCCGCTCGGCCTCCTCCAGCCGCAGCAGCAGGTTGCGCACGCGCGGCGGACGCTTCTCCGTCACGTCGCGGCTGACGGTCGGCACGACCGCCGGCGGCGGCTCCGCCGGACGCGCCGCCGCAACAGTCGGCGCGGGCGGACGCGCGACGGGCCGTGCAGACGGCGCCGTCGATTCGGACGCGGCGTCCTCTTGCGCCGACGCGCGGACGCGCCGCGCCCACGTGACGGAAAACGAGACGACCGCGACAAGGCCGACAATGAGGACAATCCATCCGAGGCCGGATGACTTTTGCTCGTCCTGCCGGGGATTCCACTCGAGGCCGTACCTGCCGCGATTGAGGGACATCGCCCCTTACTTCTGCGCCGGCTCCTCCGTCGGAACGACGCCCGAGACGCAGCTGCGCGCGATCTCGACCGTGGTGCCGGGGCAGATCTCGACCTTGAACGTCTTCTCCGTCGCCTCCTGGATCGTGCCCATAAGCCCGCCCGCAAAGACGATCTTCGCGCCCGCGCGGAGTTCCTCGATCATCTTCCGGCGCTCCTTCTCCTTGCGCTGCTGGGGACGGATCATCATGAAGTAGAAGATCGCGAGGATGAGGAGCATGGGGACGAGCATCCCCATGCCGCCGGCCTGGGGAGCGGGTGCGGCAGGCGCCGCGTCGCAGAGCATCAGTGCTGTGTTCATTTCTTTCCTTTCGGGTTTTGATGTTTGGATGTTTGGGTGTTTGGAAGTTTGGGAGGTGGGGCGTCAGTTCGTGTAGGCGCGGGCTTCGGCGAGGAAGTCGGCGAACGTGTCGGCGGCCAGCGACGCGCGCAGGTCGGCCATGAAGCGGTTGAGCGCCCGGACGTTGTGGATCGTGAGCAGCCGCAGGCCGAGAATCTCGTTGCAGGAGAGGAGATGGCGGATGTAGCTGCGCGAGAAGTTCTGGCAGCAGTAGCAGTCGCAGCCCTCCTCGACGGGCCCTGGGTCGCGCGCCCACTTCGCCGCCTTGATCGCGACGTTGCCGTGGCGCGTGATCGCCGTGCCGTGGCGCGCGATGCGCGTCGGGATGACGCAGTCGAACATGTCCACGCCGCGCGCGACGCACTCGGCCATCTGGTGCAGGACGCCCAGCCCCATCACGTAGCGCGGACGGTCCTTCGGCAGGTACGGCACGCTCGCTTCGACGGCCTGGTACATGAAGCTCTCCGGCTCGCCGACGGAGACGCCGCCGATCGCATAGCCGTCGAAGCCGATCTTCACGAGCTCCTCCGCGCAGTGGCGGCGGATGTCGTCGTAGACGCCGCCCTGCACGATGCCGAAGACCATCTGCCCCTCGGCGTGCGGCTCGTCCTTCGAGCGCCGCGCCCAGCGAATCGTCCGCTCGACCGACGCCTCGGCGCGCGCGCGGTCGCAGGGATAGGGAAGGCACTCGTCGAAGACCATCGCGATGTCGGAGCCGATGACGCGCTGCATCGCCATCGACTCCTTCGGCCCGAGGAAGAACGCATGCCCGTCGAGGTGCGACTGGAAGTGGCAGCCCTCCTCCGTGAACTTGCGCATCTTCGCGAGCGAGAAGACCTGGAAGCCGCCGGAGTCCGTGAGGATCGGCCCGTCCCAGCGCATGAACTTGTGCAGCCCGCCCGCCGCCGCGATCACCTCGGGGCCGGGGCGCAGCAGGAGGTGGTAGGTGTTGCCGAGGACGACCTGCGTCTCGAGCGCGACGAGGTCGCGCGGCTCGAGCGCCTTCACCGTGCCGAGCGTGCCGACGTCCATGAACACGGGCGTCTCGACGACCCCGTGCGCGGTCGTCAGGCGTCCCAGCCGCGCCTTCGTGCGCGCATCTTCCCTTAGTATCTCAAAACTCACGGCGCGTATTGTATCAAAAAAATGCGCCCCCCACTTGCGGGAAAACCGAAAATTGTGTATCATTCACTCCACAACTTCTCAAAGAGGTATCAAACAGCTATGAATAAAGTTCTGCACGTCCTCGTTTACGTGTTCCTGGCGCTCGCTGCGGCGGCGCTTTACTTCGAGCTCCAGCTCAACTCGAAGCGCTCGGAGCTAACAGACCGCAATCGTCTGCAGGAAGACTACCTTGTCAAGATTGCCCGCACAATCGAGAAATCCGATCCGGCGAAGGACATGTCGCTGGAAATCAAGAAGGACGCTTCGCCCGTCGAGGCGCGGCTCGTCGATTCGCCGGACATGAACAACGTGCTGGAGGACTACAACGGCGCGCTTGAGCAGACGCGCACGGGCGACGACGTCACCTACAAGTGGGGCGAGAACGAGCGTCGCCAGCTCCGCATGGTCTACGCGACCGACGTGAATGGCGAACCGCTGATGGACGGGACCCAGCCGCTCATGCGCGGCCCCGGGACGGAGGACGAGCTCCTGAACAAGCTCTTCGAGTCCGCGAAGGCCCAGCAGGCGCGTCTCAACACGACGCGCGCGGCGTTGGCCGACCTGCGCGCCAAGCTCGAGGCGGCCGTCTCCGAGATCAACCGGCTGAAGCCCGAGGCGCGGCAGGACAAGGTGACGATCACCGAGCTGAAGGCGAAGTTCGCCGAGATCGAGCAGGTGCGCGACAAGGCGCAGAGCGACGTGGCGAAGATCAAGGCCCAGATCGACGAGCTGAACGGCGAGATCGCCTCGAAGACGGACGAGCTCCAGAAGAAGGACGAGGAGATCGAGGCCAAGAACGAGGAGATCGCCAAGGCGAAGCAGCTCAACGAGAACCTGCGCAAGATGCTCCAGACGTCGATCCAGACGCAGGGCACGGCTTCGTCCGCCGGCGCCGGAACGGCCGTCATGTCCCTGCCGGCGGGCGACAAGGGCCGCATCGTCGAAGTCGACAACGAGAAGATGTTCGCCATCGTCTCGTTCGCCGAGGAGGCGATGAAGGAACTCAAGGGCGACGACCTCGCGAAGCCGTTGCCGGCCATTGACCTCGGCGTCAAGCGCGGCGACACGTTCGTCGGCCGCATTCACCTGCGCCAGGAGGTCAAGGGCAAGCCCTACGTGATCTGCGACATCCTCGGCGCGTGGGAGCAGGACAAGCTCGCCGAAGGCGACACGGTCTTTGCCGACTGATGAAGGCGCTCTCGTTCGCGTTGGCCGGGTTGACGCTCTCCCTCCTCGCGGGGTGCATCGCCGACTCGGCGGAGGATTCGGATCTCCCGTGGGCCTCCAACAGGAGCTGGGAAGGCATCGCGCCGATTGCCCCCTCCGTGATGGACAGGTATGAGTAAAGATGGTTTGGATGTTTGGGGTGGTCGCGTGTTTGTGAGGTTTGACGGATGATTGAGAATCAGTCCCTGATCCAAAAAGAAGGCGGCGTTCGACTGGACGCCGCCCTTCTTCATGCTTTCCCGACGACGACGCGCGGCTTCGTCCGAGAGGCCATTGCCGCCGGACACGTGCTCGTCAATGGGCGGCGCGCGGCCAAGGGGCAGAAACTGCGCGGCGGCGAGATGGTTGCCGTCGTCAAACTTCTCGAAGCCCGCGACAATCTCGTCGCCCCCGGTGGGGTCTGTCCCCAGCCCGTCTTTGAAGATGCGGCGCTCCTCGCATTCGACAAGCCGGCCGGCATGCCCGTCCAGCCGCTCTCCTGCCACGAGACGGGCACGCTCATGAACGCCGTGGCGACGCGCTACCCGGACTGCCGCGCGCTCGGCCCCGACCTGGCGGCGCTGGGCGAGAGTCCGCTCATGGCCGGCGCCCTGCACCGAATCGATGCGGACACGTCCGGGCTCGTCCTCGTCGCGCGCACGATCGAGGCGTTCGCGAATCTGCGCGACCAATTCGCGGCGCAGTCCGTCCGCAAGACCTACCTCGCGCTCGTCGAGGGCGCCGTCGCCGTCGGCGGCACACTTGAGAACGACCTGGTCCACGACCCGACGCTCCCCTTCTGCCGGATGATCGACTTCAACCACAATCGGCTAACGCGCGCCCAGTGCGCACGCTTGAAGCCGCTTCACGCCGTGACGCAGTTCAAGCCACTCGACCACCTGACGGCCGAGAACGAGCCTCGGACGCTCCTCGAAGTGACGATCCGCACGGGCGTCACGCACCAGATCCGCGCCCAGCTTGCCCTTGCGGGCATGCACATCGTGAACGACCGCCTCTACGGGGCCTTCGCCGTCGAGAACCAGGTCGGACATTGCCTCCACGCCCTGGCCGCCGCGTTCGCGCATCCCGTCACTGGCACGCCGATCGAGATCCGCACCCCCTATCCGACGTGGGCCTAGCGGTACCAGACGTCGCGTCCGTCCTTGAGAATCCAGAGGACGGAGACGGCGGCGTCCGGGCCGAGGAGTTCCGGAAGCCGTGTCCGCAGGAAGCGTTTCCCCGCGTCCGGGCCCAACACGAAGAGCGTCGTTGACAAGCCGTCCGCCCACAGCGCCGACGGACACCGCACCGTGACCGACGCGACATCGTTCGAGACGGGAAGCCCCGTCCGCCCGTCATGGATGTGCTTACCGCGAAAGTATTCCGCGCTCGTCGCCAACGCCTCGCCCGCACGCAGGGTGACAATGGTGGCGACGCCCTCGCCCGACGGACTGCGAACGCCGACCCGCCAGTCGCCGCGCACGGCCTTCAGGTTGCCGCCAAGATCAATCAGGAGGTCGTCGCCCGCGCCGCGCAGGGCCTCCGCCGCGACATCGACGGCAAAGCCCTTCGCGATCGCGCCGAAGTCGAGGTCGTCCGCGCCGCGCCATGACGGGTCGAACGCCCGGTCGGACGCCGTACGCAGCCGCATCGCCGCGTCCCAGCAGGGCTGGCCGAACGGCGAGACGCGACCGAGCCGGCGAAGGGTCGAGTTCGGGTCAAAGCGGTTGAACTCGTCCGAGACCCGCTTGAAGGCGTCCTGCGCCGGCGCGCGCGCGGCCGCGAGGTCGCCGTCGCCGCGTCCCTGCACGGCGGCGACCGTCCCCATCGCCGTCCATTCGACGCGCGCGACCGTTGGCGCGCGACTGCACCCGGCGGCCAGGACGCCCGCAAGCAGGAGCGCAAGGCTACAGGTCGGCCACGACATCGGGCGCGAGAACCGTCAGCGAAATGTCCGTCCGCCGCAGCGCGGCCAGCGTCTCGCGCATCGCCTGCTCGGCCAAGTGCGGCGCGTTGCAGTCGCGCGAGAGGTGGGCGAGCGCGAGGCGCTTCAGGCGCGGCGAGGCGAACTTCCGCACGAACGCGCAGGCCTGGTCGTTCGAGAGATGTCCGCGCGGCCCGGCGATGCGCTGGACGAGAGACGGCGGACGCCCCGACTGGCGCAGCAGCACGGGATCGTGGTTCGACTCCAGCGTCGCGCAGTCGGACTCGGCAAAGCGGACGCCGATCGAGTCGAGCGGCGTTCCGATGTCCGTCCCGTGGAAATACGTCTCGTCGCCGCGCACGAGATAGCCGACCGGATCGACCGCGTCGTGCGGAATCGAAAACGGCAGCACGGAGAACGGCCCGACGTCAAACGCCTGTCCGTTCTCGAAGCAGACGAACGCCGACTCGTCCAGCCCCTGGTCGTCGGCAACCGCCTCGGCCGTCATCGCGTTCGCGAAGACGGGAATGTCCACGCGGTTCAGGAGGCGCTTCAGCCCCGCGATGTGGTCTGCATGGTTGTGCGTGACGAGGACGGCGCAGAGCGTCGAGAGGTCGAACGCCGCCTTCAGGCACTTGCAGCTGACGCCGCAGTCAATCAGGAGCGCCGCCCCGTCCTGCTCGACGAGGTAGGCGTTTCCCTTGGAACTCGATGCAATCGGTCGGATGCGCATCGCGGTCAGCCCCGCGCGAACGCGCGGTGCGCGATGTCCTTGCGGTAGAACATGCCGTCGAAGGAGATTCCCGCAATGCGCGCGTAGGCGTTGTCCACCGCCGCGCGCAGCGTCGCGCCCAGCCCCGTCACGGACAGGACGCGCCCGCCCGCCGTGACGATTCGCCCGCCCTCGGCCTTCGTCCCGCAGTGGAAGACGAGGCTTTCCACGTCTTCCATTCGACTATTCGAAAACTCGATTATTCGATTATTCTCATATCGGCCCGGATAGCCGCCCGACGCGAGAATGACCGTCGCCGCGCAGTCGTCCTTCACGACGACGTCCTCGTCGCGCAGACAGCCCGTCGCCGCGTGGAGGAGCGCCGTCGCGAACGAGCCGCCGAGGCGCGGCAGGACGGCCTCCGTCTCGGGGTCGCCAAAGCGCGCGTTGAACTCGACGACATTGACGTCGCTTCCCGACGTCGCCGTCGGGCCGTGCGGAACGGCGTTCGCGTCGTTCACCATCAGTCCCGCGTAGAGGACGCCGCGATAGGTGATGCCACGCCGCTTCAGCTCGCGCACGACGGGCAGGATGATCTTCTCGCGAATCAGCGGCAGCTTGTCGGACGTGACGACCGGCGCGGGCGAATACGCGCCCATGCCGCCCGTGTTCGGGCCCTTGTCGCCGTCAAAGACGCGCTTGTGGTCCTGGCTCGACGGCAGGAGAACGGCGTTCTCGCCGTCCACGAGCGCGAGAATGGAACATTCCTCGCCATGCAAGAATTCCTCGATGAGGACTTCCGCGCCAGCCGCGCCGAACTTATTCGCGACGAGCATGTCGTCGATCGCCGCCTCGGCCTGTTCGCGCGTCTCGGCGACGACGACGCCCTTCCCGGCCGCCAAACCGTCCGCCTTGATGACGACGGGCAGTCCAAACGCAGGGAGCGCGGCCTTCGCCCGCGCGGCGTCCGTAAACGTCTCGGCCTTGCCGGTCGGCACGCCCGCCGCGTCCATCACCTCCTTGGCGAAGCGCTTGGATCCCTCCATCCGCGCGCCCGCCGCAACCGGGCCGAAGCAGACGACGCCCTCTTTTTCGAGCGCATCGACGAGGCCGAGGACCAGCGGGGCTTCGGGGCCGACCACGACGAGGTCGGGACGCTCGGCCTTCGCCCAGGCGACGAGGCCCGCGATGTCGTCTGCCTTCAGCGGCACGTTCGTCGCGACGACCGCCGTGCCCGCGTTGCCGGGGGCGCAGAAGAGCGCGTGCTTTTCGGGGTCCTGCGCAAGGCGCCACGCCAGGGCGTGTTCGCGCCCGCCCGATCCAACAACCAGAATCTTCATCTCTCTCCTTTCAACTTTTCAAAACCTCCAAACGCCCAAACACCCAAACATCCAAACCCTCTCACTTCGGCAACATCAGCTTCTGCCCAATGCGGAGGTTGTCGTTCTTCAGATTGTTCATCTCCTTGATCTTGCGGATCGGCACGCCCGTCGCCTGCGAGATGAGCGAAAGCGTGTCGCCCGCCTCGACGACATACTCGTTGTGCGGGCCGATGACCGTCCGCCGCGTCTCATGGCGCGGCGCCGGCGCAGGCGGCGGCTGGATCTTCGCGATTCGTCCCGAGAGGTCGCGGACGATTTCCTCGCGCTGCGAACCGAGCTGACGGCGGAGCGACGCGACCTCGGCCTTGAGGGCCTCGACCTCGCGCCGGAGCCCCGTGCTGTCGTTGCCGGACTCCAGCCGCGCGACGCGCTCCTGCAGGTCGTTCAGGTTCGACTGCAAGACCGAGATCTGCCCCTGCACGCGCTGCATCTCCGCATACGCCTGCTGGACGATGAAGCTCTCCTTGCCCTGCGCCCCCGCGAGCGCGGGAAGGAACGCCAGGACGAACGCCGCCTTTTTCATGTTCATGCTCTTCTCTGTGCCTCCGTGTCTTCGTGTGAAACTAAAACAAGTAGAAAACCAGCCACAGCGTCCCGAGAACGGACGCGACAACCAGAAACCGCCGCTGGCGAAAACGCGCCTCCTCCTGCCGGATCGTCCGCCCAAACGTGCTCATCCCGCCGCCCGAAAGATAGTGCAGCAGCTTGCCGTAGACGCCCCGGTAGTCCGCCAGAATCCACGGCGTACGCGAGCGCGTGTAGGCGTGGCGCGAAGACAGGACTGACAGCGGGATGGGCATGGTGGGGAGGGAAGGAAGAAACAATCGAATGATCGAATGGTCGAATGATCGAATGGGCGAATGGGGTGGAGAAATAATCGAATAACCGAATGGACGAATGGTCGAATGGGGTGGAAGTTTGGGGGTTAGGGGAGGGTGATGGTCTGGCCGGCGCGGACGCGGCCGTCGTTCGAGATCAGGGTCTTGTTCGCGTCGCGAATGAGCCGCCACGCCGCGACGCGTCCGTAGAAGCGCAGCGCGATCTTGTAGAGCGTGTCGCCCTCCTGCACGACGTAGGTCGGCGGCCGCCGCGCCTTCTCCGCCGCCGCCCGTTCGGCCGCCGCGCGCGCCTCTTCGGCACGGAACGCCTCGTCGGCCGCGCGCTTCGCGTGGTCATCAGCCGTCTGACGCGGCAGAAGCGACGAGCCCGTGGACGTCTCCTCCGCTTCCTCTGCCTTCAACGCGGCAATCTCGTCGCGCGACGAACGGCCGGGCGCGGACGTCTCCTCGTCTTCCTCGTCCAGCAAGTCCTTCACGCTCACCACGTTCGGACGCGACGACGCCTCGCTTGCGCCCGTCCCCTTGACGGCGGACACGAGCCGCTGGTGTTCGCTCTCCAAGGTGCGGAAGCGCGCCTGCTCCTCCTCCAGCGACTTCTCCGCCACGGCAACGCGCGCGTTCGCCGCCTTCAGCTCCTTGCGCAGCGCCGCAATCTCCGCCGCGCTTGCGTCGTTTCCCACCAGGCGGTATTTGTCCGCCAGCTCGCGCGCCAGTTCCCGTTCGCACAGCGCCAGCCGATCCTGCGCGATCTTCGCCTTGTCGCTTTCGGGACGCAGCAGGAGGAACTCGCGGTAGGCGCAGAACGCCGCAAGATAGTCCTTTTTCGTGTCCTGCATGAGGCAGGCGTACTGAAACCGCGCGGAGGCGTTGCCCGGCGACTTGCGAATCGCTTTCGCAAACCCCTTCACCGCCGCGTCCAGCCGCCCGGCACGATAGTCCGCGAGCGCCGCGCGGTACGCGCCGTCCTCGCGTTCGTCCGCCAGATCCTGTCGGCTCTGGATGTAATCACACGCCGTCAGGCTCGTCAGCGCCATCAGCGCCAGCGTCAGTCGAATCGTCTTCATCGGTCTCATCATCATCGCCTGTCTCATCGGATTCCTCCCCTTCTTCTTCGTTTTCGTCTTCATCGGCTTCGTCATCATCGTCGTCATCGTCGAACTCGTCGGGCGTGTCGTCGATGAAGAAGTCGTCGGAGTCGGCGGCGGACGCGGCGGCGGCGGAAGACGGGACATCTGCGACGGACGCGACTTCCTTGTCCGTCGCGTTCGTCCCGTCGTTCTCCGCCGAGTCGTCCTTCGCCGGCTTTTCGGGCTTGCGGTAGCTCGCCGCCTTCTGCTTCGGGTTCGAGCGCTGAAGCGTCGGGTCGAGCTCGTTGAGCTGCTGGAGCGACGCGAGGCCGAAGTGCTCGAGAAAGAGCGGCGTCGTGCCGTAGAGAAACGGGTGCCCCGGCAGCTCGGACTTGCCGACAAGCCGCACGAGCTGAAGGTCTGTCAACGTCTTGATGTTCGCCGAGACGTCCACGCCGCGAATCGCCTCGATCTCGCTCTTCGTGAGCGGCTGGCGGTAGGCGATGATCGCGAGCGTCTCCAGCGACGCACGCCCCAGCCGGTTCGGGCGGTCCATCTTCAGGAGCGCGCGCACGTAGCGCCCGCAGCTCGGCTCCGACTGGAGACGGTACGCGCCGCCCGTGCAGACGAGGCGGAAGCCGCAGCCGGCGACCTCCAGCGCCTTCTCCACGCCGCGAATCGCCTCGGCGATCTCCTTCGCCGTGCACGTACGGTAGACGTCCATGACCTCCTTGTTCTCGCCGTCCTCGGCCTCGACGGCCTTCACGGCCTCGCGCAGCTCCGCCGCCGTCAGCGGCGTCTCGCTCGCGAAGAGGAGCGCGCCCACGATCTCCTGCAGGGAGCGCGGCAGCGGAATCTTCACCTCGTCACTCATAGTCGTCCGGTTTCTCCAAAGGCTTGTCATCCGGCTCCTCGCGGGACGGCAGAATCGTGATCTCGTGGAACGCCGCGTTCTGGTAGATGATGACGCGGTGCTGGCGCAGCAGTTCGAGGAGCGCGAGGAAGGTGACGATGATCTCGCCCTTCGGCGCGTTCTCTGGATCGAAGAGCGACGTGAAGGCGACCTGCCCATCCTGGCGCGTGCGCGCCAGCACGTAGTCCATCTTCTCCGGCACGGAGAAGCGAATGCCCTTCAGCTCCTCGTGCGGCATCTCGTTCGCCCGCGCGACGACCTCCTGGAACGCCGTCAGCAGGTCGTAGAGGTCAAGGTTCGCGAGCGCGCCCTTCGCGTCCGCCGCCGTCTTCTCGAACTTCGGGCGCCCCCCGCCGTAGTCGAACGCATTGGCGGCGAACGCCTCCATCCGCTCCAGACGCACGGCCGCGTCCTTGAACTTCTTGTACTCGACGAGCTGGCGGACGAGATCCAGGCGCGGATCGACCCACTCCTCGTCGCCGTCCTCGTTGCCGAGACGCCGCGAGACCGGCAGCAGCATCCGCGACTTGATCACCATCAGCGTCGCTGCCATCACGATGAACTCGCCGGCGATGTCGAGGTTGAGCCGTCGCGCGTCCTCTATGAACGCCATGTACTCCGCCGTGATGCGCTCGATCGGAATGTCGTAGATGTCCAGCTCCTCGCGGCGGATCAAATAGAGCAAAAGATCAAGCGGACCTTCAAAAACGTCCAGATTGACCTTGTACTCATCCGCAAAGAGCTGTTCCTGCGCCATAAGAACGGATTATACCAAAAAGCCGCGTTTGGAAGCAAGGGAGACGGCCTCGGCGCGATCGGACGCGCCAAGTTTGAAAAACGAGCGCTTGAGGTGCATTTTGACGCTGTTTTCGCTGATGCCGAGCGTCGTGCCGATCTCACGGTTCCCGAGCCCCCGCGCGGCGAGCTTCAAGACCTCCGTCTCGCGCGGCGAGAGCCCCCGCGCGCCCTTGCGCGTCTCGTAGATCCGCCGCACCTCGTCCGTCATGAAGACCTCACCCGCAAGCGCCGAACGAATCGCCGCGACGATTGTCTCGATGGGCGACTCCTTCATCACGTAGCCGAGCGCGCCCTCCTCGATCGCGCGGTAGACGTCCTCCTCCGTGTCGGACGTCGTCAGCATCACGACGCGCGCCTTCGGGTCGGCCGTCAGAATCTCCTTCAGGGCCTCGATGCCGCTCAAGTCGGGCATCCGCACGTCCAGGAGCGTGACGTCGGGCTGCGTCTCGCGCACGAAGTCCGCCGCGCCCTTGCCGCCGCCGAACTCCCCGGCGAACGCGAAGTCCGGCTCGGCCTCGATCAGGTACTTCAGCCCCGCCCGCACGACCACATGGTCGTCGATGATTGCCACTCGTGTCATGTTGCGTATTATACCATTCTTCCCGCCGATCAGGGCGCGATCCGCGCACGAATCGCGTCCGTCAGCCGCACGGCGGCGACATGGCGGGAGGCAGCGTCCGCCGACGGCCGAAGCGGGGCGGACGCGCGAAACGAGAAGACGACGCGCCGTGTGCCCATGTCCCACGGACGCTGCCCCTTGGCGAGGATCCGCCGCGACAGCGTCTCGCGGACGCAGACGACCGGCGCATCGGCCCGAATCGCGAGCTGCGCCGCGCCCCGCCGCAGCGGCTGGAGTCCGCCGGTGCGCGGCGAGCGCGTTCCCTCGGGAAAGACGAGGACGTTCCACCCCGCCCGCAGATAGGGCGCGGCGACATCCGGCAGCCGCGCATCGTCGGGCAACGCCGTCGCGCGGACGATTGCCGCGAGGAAGGGATTGCCCTTCAGCGCGTGCTTGGCGACGTAGAGGGTGCGCGGCACAAGCGCGACCAGCAGCACGACGTCGATGAGCGTCGGGTGGTTCGCGACCAGGACAGCCCCGCGCGGCGCGCCGAGGTTGCCGCGATCGACGCGGATGAGGCGCGTGACGACGAACAGCCCCGCCATGACGCGCCAAAGCGTGCGGACGACCGGCTGCGCGCGTTCGGGCCGCCGCAAAAGAAGCATGACCGGGACGAGCCGCCGCGTGAGCGTGTCCTCGCCGTCGCGCGACGCGAAGACGACGTTTCGCGGCGTCTCAAGGACCGTCTTCAGCCCGCGGGCGGGCAAAACGAGACACTTTCTCGCCAAGGGCCAATGTCCGCAGGGGTTTCGCCGCCTTTCGCCTGTCTCATTTTGCCCGCCCGGACTGTCTCATTTTGCTCGCCCGCCAACACCAAAAAATCTCATTCATTTTGCGCATCGCCCAACACGCACGGCGGACTTTGCGGATTTATGCTATAATGCGGGCAATTGACGGGATTGCCGATCAGCGTCGGAACGCGGCGACGGGTGTCGTACGTCTGCACGCCTGACGGACGGTCTCCGAAAGGAAAAGGAGTAGAAATCAAATGAAGAAACTCATGGCGGTTGCCGTTCTGGCGGCGTGCGCTTCCGGTTGCGTGATGACTCGCGAAAGCAAGATCTGCTCGGCGCTCACGCTCGACGTGAAGAGCCCCGACACTCGCTTCATCGACAACAGCGTCAAGCCGGAGAAGATGGGCGTCGCGAAGGCGTCGGGCATCATCTGCTTCTGCGAGGGCGATGCGTCGCTCAAGGCCGCGATGGAGAATGGCGGCATCAAGAAGATCCACCACGTCGACTACAAGGTCAAGAACATCCTCGGCATTGTCGCGGACTTCACGACGATCGTCTACGGCGAATAAGAGAAGCGCGCACAGCGCCAATCTATGCGGGCCGCAGCGGAACAGACCCCGCTGCGGCCCGCTCGCCTTTTTCACCGAGCCCCCGCGGCGCGGACGCCAATCGCGTCCGGATCGCGTCCGTCAGCCGCACGGCGGCGGCATGCGGCGAGCCGGCGGCGACCGAGGGCGGCGGAATCGGCCCGGACATCCGAAACGCAAAGACGACGCGCCGCGCGCCCATGTCCCACGGGCGCTGGCCCTTCGCGAGAATCCGCCGCGTCAGCGTCTCGCGGACGCAGACGACCGGCGCGCCCGCGCGGATCGCGAGCTGGGCCGCGCCGCGCCGGAGCGGATGCAGCCCCCCGCCCTGCGGCGAGCGCGTCCCCTCGGGGAAGACCAGCACGTTCCATCCCGCCCGCAGGTACGGCGCGGCGGTCTCCGGCAGGCGCGCGTCGTCCGGCAGCGCGGTCGCGCGGACGATCGCCGTCAGGAACGGGTTGCCCCTGAGCGCGTGCTTGGCGACGTAGAGCGTGCGCGGCACCAGCGAGACGATCAGCACCACGTCGATGAGCGTCGGATGGTTCGCGACGATGACCGCGCCGCGCACGGCCGTGAGGTTGCCGCGCGCGATGCGGATCAGGCCCGTCGCGACGAACAGCCGCGCCATCAGCCGCCAGAGCGTCCGCACGACCGGCTGCGCGCGCTCGGGCCTGCGCAGCAGGAACATGAGCGGCGCGACGGCGAGCGCGCCCGCGCCGAAGACGGCGAAGAGGGCCGTCGCGGCCAGTCCGCGCAGGATCTCAGCCGTCGAACGCATAGAGGAACGAGAAGCCGTGTCCGCCGCCCGTCTCCTCGGCATAGACGAAGAGCGTCGGCGTGACGCCCGCGCAGAGGGCCTCCACGAGCGCGCAGCGGACCGTCTCGTCCCCGGCGGCAATCGCCGTGTAGGGCGCGGTGTTCTTCGTGAAGACGCTCCAGAGCCCCGGCGCGGCGTTGTAGACGGACGTGCTGAAGCGGTGCGGCGAGACCGTGCCGTCCGCGTTGAACTCCGCGACGAGCCGTCGCGTGAGCGTGCCCTCGCCGTCGCGCGACGCGAAGACGACGTTTCGCGGCGTCGGCGCGTCCGGCCCGAAGTTCGCAAGGTGGAAGAAGATCCTCTGCAGCGGCGAGAGGCGGCGGCGCAGGAGCGGCGGCACGAACGCGACGTCCGGCGTCTCGCCGGGCTTCAGGCTGCGTCGGGCGACGATGCGGGGCGTCTTCATGCGCGGCGGAAGACGAGCGACGTGTTGACGCCGCCGAAGGCGAAGTTGTCGGACATCGCGAACTCCGTCTCGGCCGTGCGCCCCGCGCCCGTGACGAAGTCGTGTTCGCCGCAGCGCGGATCGGGGTTCTCGAGATTGAGGTTCGGCGCGAACCAGCCATGCCGCAGCATCTCGATCGTCAGCGCCGCCTCGATCGCCCCGCACGCGCCGAGCGTGTGGCCCGTGTAGCCCTTGACCGTCGAGACGAGCGGCTTCGCCGCGCCGAAGACCGCCGCCGTCGCCGTGCCCTCGGCGACGTCGCCGAGGTCGGTCGCCGTGCCGTGCGCGTTGACGTAGCCGACGTCGGACGGCGCCAGCCCCGCGCTGTCGAGCGCGAGCTTCAGCGCGACCGCCATCGTCTCGGCGTTCGGCTGCGTGACGTGCCGCCCGTCCGTGTTCGTGCCAAAGCCGACGACCTCCGCGAGAACCGCCGCGCCGCGCGCGCGGGCGTGCCCGTACTCCTCCAGGACCAGCGTCGCCGCGCCGTCGCCGATGACGAGGCCGTCGCGGTCCCGGTCGAACGCGCGCGGCGTCGTCTCCGGCGCATCGTTCCGGCGCGAGGTCGCGAAAAGCGTGTCGAAGACGGCGACCTGCGTGACGGAGAACTCCTCCGCGCCGCCGGCGATCATCACGTCCTGCGCGCCGTAGCGGATCGCCTCGTAGGCCTCGCCCACGGCGAGCGAGCCCGACGTGCAGGCCGTGCCCGTCGGCAGCAGCCGCCCCGTCGTGCCGTAGTGGACGGACAGGTTCACCGCGCACGTCTGCGACATCATCTTGATGTACGTCGAGCTCGTCACGTTGCGCACCTCGCGGTTCATCAGGACGGAGTAGAAGTCGGCGTTCGCGGCGACGCCGCCCGAACACGAGCCGTAGGCGACGCCGAGCCGCCCGCCCTTGACAATCGGGTCGCCCAAAAGCCCCGCCTGCGCGAGGGCCTGGTCGGTCGCGAAGAGCGCCATCTCCGAGACGGGGCTCATCGTGCGGATCACCTTGCGCGTGTAGTCGGGCGGCCGCACGTAGCCGCACGGCGCCCAGAGGCATGTCTGGAGCCCCCTGTAGGCCTGAAGCTCGTCCGACCGCCGCACGCAGTTCCTCGGCGTCTTCAGCCGCTCGTAGGCCGCCGCGACCGTGTGGCCGAGCGAACTGACGATTCCCATGCCCGTCACGACGACACGCCGCATCAGATGAGCCCCCCGTTGACCTGGATGACCTGGCGCGTGACGTACGATGCGCCGTCCGACAGGAGGAAGCGCACGACCGCCGCGACCTCTTCGGGCTTCCCGAAGCGGCGCATCGGGATCGCCTTCAGGGCCTCCTCTGCGAAAATCCCCTCGACCATCTCCGTCTCGATCACGCCGGGCGCGATGCAGTTGACAGTGATGCTGCGGCGCGCGAGTTCGACCGCCAGGGCCTTCGCCGCGCCGATGAGCCCCGCCTTCGCGGCGGAGTAGTTCGTCTGGCCGCGGTTGCCCATCACGCCCGAGACGGACGAGACGGCGACGATGCGCCCGCCGCGCCGCGCCTGCACCATCGGCAGGACAAGGGGTTTGAGGACGTTGTAGAAGCCGTCGAGATCTGTGCGGAGAACGCGGTCCCACTGCTCCGCCTCCAGCCCCGGAAACGGCGCATCGTCCGCAATGCCCGCGTTGAGGACGACGCCATACGGCGCGCCATGCGCCGCGACCCACGCCGTGAGCGCGGCCTCGGCGGCCACGCGGTCGGCGATGTCGAAGACGAGATCCGTCCCGCCCGAACGGACGGAATGCGTGACGACCTCAAACCCGTCAGCGACAAGCGCCGCGGCAATCGACTTCCCGATGCCGCGGCTCGAGCCAGTCACAATGACCTGTCGGCTCACTTCTTGGACGGATCGCCGAAGTAGGCCGTCGAGAAGTTGAAGAACGGGAAGAACGGCAGGAAGCCCTTCGGATTCCAGTTCAGGAGGCCGAACTGCAGCGCCGACGCAACAATCATCAGTATTGTCAGTCCTTTCGTCTTTGTTTTTGGGATGTACGAAACAACGGCGCGAATTATACCAAATTCCGTCTTTTTGCGCAGACGGGGGAATTAAGGTGGAGGTGGAGGGAAGGTGGAGGTGAGAGGTGGAGAGTGGAATTGTTAACATCCATGCTCCACCTCGACCTTCCACCTCCAACTACACACCTCTCAGTAAGACCGACCCTCGCGGTGGGCGAGGTAGTTCGCGCGCGCCTCCTGCAGGACGCGTACGCCGCCGGGCGTCGGGTAGTCGCCGGTAAAGTACCAGTCGCCCGTCGTGTCGGGACAGCAGGCGTGCAGGGCCTCGACCGTCTGGAAGACGACATCGACTTTCGCCTTCATGCCGGACGGCGTGATGAGCCGCGCGATCTCCGCCGAAAGCGCCTCCTGCGGATAGCGCGCGTAGACCGCGCGGATGTCGTCCGCCGCGCGCACCGCCGCCTCGCCCGCCAGGTTGACGAGCGCCTTGAACGCGACGAGCTCGCCCAGCGTCGACATGTCGATGCCGTAGCAGTCGGGGAAGCAGATCGGCGGCGCGGACGAGGCGACGATGATGCGCTTCGGCCCCAGCCGGTCGAGCATCGGCAGAATCGCGTTCTTCATCGTGTTGCCGCGCACGATCGAGTCGTCGAGGACGACGAGCGTGTCCGTTCCCGGCCGCACGAGCCCGTAGGTGACGTCGTAGACGTGCTGGTAGAACTCGCGCCGCGCCGCCGCGTCCGCGATGAACGTGCGGAACTTCGCGTCCTTCACGGCAATCTGCCCGAAGCGGACGGGATGCCCCTCGGCGAGCCCTTCCGTCCACAGGGCCTCCAGAAGGCCGTGGAACGCCACCTGCGCCGAGTTCGGAATGTAGCTGAAGAACGTGTTCGCGAGGTCGCCGCCGACCGCCGCGAGAAGCGGCTTCGCGAGCGCCGCGCCCAGCGCCTTGCGCTCGCGGTGGATGTCCGCGTCGTTCGCCCGCGAGAAGTAGATGCGCTCGAAAACGCAGCCGCGCTTCGCCTGCGGCTCCAGGATCTTCTCGAACCGCACGGCGCCGTCGGGCGCGACGAGCAGGGCCTCGCCCGGCACGAGCTCGCGCACGTCCTCCGGCATGCAGTTGAACGCCGCCTGGATGGCCGGACGCTCCGAGGCGACGACGGCCACGTCGTCCGTGACGAGCGCGAAGCCGGGGCGAATGCCGTGCGGGTCGCGGATCGCGAAGCTCCAGCCGTCGCCCGTCATGCCGCAGAGCGTGTAGGCGCCGTCCAGCTTCGGCAGGAGCGCCTTCAGCGCCGCGACGAGCACGCGCCCCCGGTCCGCCTCCCCGTCGATCTCGGCCTTCAGCATGCAGGAGGCCAGCCACTCGCAGATCAGATAGCCGTCCGCCGTCGATTCCGGGAACTTGCCCAGCGCGACGTAGGCGTCGAAGAGCTCGCGCGTGTTGGTGAGGTTGAAGTTCCCCGCCAGGAAGAGCGTCCGCTTGAGGCGCGCCGACTTGTGGACGAACGGGTGGCAGAAGCCGACGTCGCCGCGCCCGTAGGTCGCGTAGCGCAGGTGGCCGAGGAAGAGCGTCTCGTCCATCCGCCGCCGCTTGGCCAGCAAAGACAGCAAGTCCGCGAGGGGGCGATCCGACGCGGACTTGAGTTCGTTGTAGGCGGGCTTTCCGGCTTCGGGCGTGCGCGTCAGCGTGACGGCCCCGGCCCCGTCCTGCCCCCGGTTGTGCTGCTTCTCCAGCAGCAGCGAGAGCTTCGTGCCGCCGAAGTCCGCCGCGCCGTAGGTCGCCGCATAGTGGGCGGCGGACTTGCGAAGGCGCAGCAACGCCACCGCACATTCGTGTTTGATCGTGTCGGACATGACGCCGACGGCCGTGCAAATCCCATGCCAGCAGAGGGGCTCCGTCCGGGCGCCCCCTGCGGCTTACACCGCCCGTAAAACGTCCGGTCCCGCCTTTACACGCGCCGCGCGGCAAAGGCGGCGGCGCGCGCGCCCGCGACCGTGCCGAAGACGAGGGCCGCCGTGCCGCCGTTGCCGCCGAGGCGGTTGAGCCCGTGGACGCCGGCCGTCACCTCGCCGGCGGCGAAGAGCCCCGGCACGGGACACCCCGCCCCGTCGAGGGCACGCCCCTGCGCGTCGATGACGACACCGCCCAGCGAGCTGTGCGGCGCGGGCGCGACGCGGATGCGCCGTTCCGCCGGATCCATCTTGCAGTCGAGAAGCCGCGCCGCGGGAACGTCCGTCAAGTCGTAGATCGCCGTGCCGCCCGCCGCGACGATCGCGCGCGCCAGCTCGTCCTTGTTGCGCCGCACGTCCGGCAGGACGTCCGCGCCCGCCGCCGTGAGGAGGCGCGCGCCCTCGTAGAGCAGGGTCGTGATGACGGGCACGCCGCGACGCGGGCCGTCCGTCCGCACCGTCGGCTCGTACTGGACATGCGCCTCATCCACGTCGCGCACGGCCGCGCCCAGTGCGGCGGCCATCGCAAGGCCGTCGCCGCGCAGATACGGCGGATTCGTCGAGAAGGCGTACTTGCCGCACCAGCCGCCGGTCGCGAGAACGATCGCGAGGCGCGGATTCGCCCCCCGCGCCGCGACAAGGCCGGCCGCGTCCAGCGTCCGGCGCACGACGACGACGCGGCCCTTCAGGCGCGCCTGGATCTGCGCGAGGACGACGGCGCCGACGGCGTGGCCGACCGTCACGCAGCGCGGCACGGACGAGCCGAGCGGACGAATCGTGCAATACGCGCCCGACGCGTCGCGGTCGAAGGCGATCTCATCCTTGAGCGCACAGGCGCCCCGGCACATCGCCTCGACAAGCGCCCGGTCGTTCGCGCCGCGTCCGCTCGCCAGCGTGTCCGCGACGTACTGCGCGACCGAGTCCTCCGGTCGGACGGGGCAGTTGAGCGCATGGACGTCGGGCGAGTTGCCGACGCCGTTCGCGACCAGCGTGACCGAGACGCCGGCGCGGACGGCCGCCTCGGCCGCGCGCCAGCCGGCGAGGCCGCCGCCGACGACCAGGACGTCCGTGCGCGCAAGGTCGGCGTCCGCGCTCATTCCCAGATGCCGCCGTGGGCCATCGAGCCCACGTTCTTGACGAACAGGTTGAGGAAGCGCGGATACTTCGACCCGTCGAACGTCCACGCGAAGTCCTTCTTGCGCGACTCGAGGTCGGCGGCGACCGAGATCGTGCGCTTCGGGATGTCGATCGCGATCTCGTCGCCGTCGCGCACGAGGCCGAGCGGGCCCATGAGCGCCGCCTCCGGCGAGACGTAGCCGACCGAGAGGCCCGAGCTGCCGCCCGAGAAGCGTCCGTCGGTGATGACCGCGCACGACGTGAAGAGCTCGTCGCGTCCCTTGAGCATTTCCTGGAAGGTGAACGCCGTCGTGCCGAAGCGGCCCTTGAGGCCGAGGAAGCGCAGGACGCAGGCGTCGCCCGGACGGATCGCGCCCGCCTTGAGCGCGTCCAGCGCCGCGTCCAGATCGTCGAAGACGCGCGCGGGGCCGCGAAACGACATCAGGTTCGGCGGCACGGCGGCGATCTTCACGATGGCCCCCTCCGGCGCGAGGTTGCCGTAGAGGACGCCGATGCCGGGCATCCGCATGACGGGGTTGTCCAGCGAATGGATGACGTCGCGATTCCAGACGCGCGCGTCCTTCACGTTCTCGGCGAGCGTCCGGCCCGTGACGGTCAGGCAGTCGCCGTCGAGCTTCGGCAGCAGCTCCTTCAGGAGGGCGGGCGTGC
>OIYX01000181.1_pt1 | contig 22567 bp, 22 predicted proteins | sample 1588431 | NCBI WGS metagenome assembly OIYX01 (sample SAMN03283241) | human gut metagenome | biome: human-associated habitat; material: feces | host: Homo sapiens | place: Peru | collected 2012
GGTCGGGGTTCATCTTGGCGATGACCGCCATCGTCGGGCCGCCGATGTAGCCGGCACCAATGCAGACAATGTTCCCGTTCATGTCCGTCAGAACTCCAGCGCGTCGTACATCTTCGCGAGGAACTCGCCGTAGGTCATGCGCGACTGCGTCATCGAGTCGCGCTCGCGCACCGTGAACGTGCCGTCCTGGACGGTCTGCGCGTCCACGGTGATGCACCACGGCGTGCCCGCCTCGTCCTGGCGGCGGTAACGGCGGCCGATCGCCCCGGAGACGTCCCACTGGCAATTGACTTTCTTCTGGAGCTTGTGGAAGATTTCACGCGCAAGACGGTCCTGGTCAGGATCCTTCTTGATGAGCGGGAAGATCGCGACCTTCACCGGAGCGACCTTCGGGTGGAAGTGAAGCACCGTGCGGACGTCTTCCTTGCCCTTCTCGTCCGTGAGCGCCTGCTCCTCGTACGCCTCGCAGAGCAGGGCGAGCATGAGGCGGTCGACGCCGGCCGACGGCTCGATCACGTGCGGCACGTACTTGCCGTCGAAGAGGTTCTCGCAGAACGCCTTCGCCTGCGCGGCGACGGCGGCGGCCTCGTCGGCCGAGAAGACGACCTCCTTGCCGGCCTTGGCCGAAAGGGCCTTCTGCCTGCGGTCGAGCCAAGCCTTCTGCGTCTTCTCGACGAACGCGGCCTTCTGCTCGTCCGTCAGCTTCTTGCACGCCTGCTTCAGCGGATCGTCGAAGACGGTCTGCGGCACCTTCGAATGGATCTGGTGCTGCGTGAGGTCGAAGTCCGAACGCGCGGCGATGCCCTCCAGCTCCTGACGGCCGAACGGGAAGTCGTACTCGATGTCCACGCAGGCGCGCGCATAGTGCGCGAGCTCGTCCGGCTTCTGCCAGTACTCGACGAAGCGCTCCGTCGGAAGGCCGACGGCGTTCAGGAACTTCTTGCGTTGCTCGACCCAGTACTTGTGCCAGACCTCCCAGCCCCAGTCATCCTGCACCGGCCCGCCCAGATTGGGCTTGTCGGCCAACGTGACGACATGGCCATACTGAAGCTCGATCGCCTCGTCGGGACGGATGAAGAACTCAAGCTCCATCTGCTCGAACTCGCGCGAACGGAACGTGTAGTTGCGCGGCGTCACCTCGTTGCGGAAGCTCTTGCCCATCTGCGCGATGCCGTAGGGGACGGCCATGCGCGAGGTCGCCGTCACGTTCGTGAACTGCGCGAAGATCGCCTGAGCCGTCTCGGGGCGGAGATACGCGACGTTCGACGGGTCGTCGATCGGGCCGACGACCGTCTTGAACATGAGGTTGAAGGGCTTCGGCTCGGTGAGCTCGCCGCCGCAGTAGGGGCAGAAGAAGTCCGCCCCCGCGACCTTCGGCTGGGGCTTCTTCTTCTGGTCGGCGTAGATGTCCTTCACCTGGTCGGCGCGCATGAGCTTCTTGCAGTCCTTGCACATCGTCATCGGGTCGGCGAACGTGTCGAGATGGCCCGACGCCTTCCAGATCTTCGGGTGCATGATGATCGTCGCGTCCAGGCCGACGACGTCCTCGCGCCCGCGCACCGTGAACTGCCACCACGCCTGCTTGACGTTCTGCTTCAGCTCGCAGCCAAGCGGTCCGTAGTCCCAGAATCCCGGCATGCCGCCGTAGATCTCGGAGGAGTGATAGATGAACCCGCGACGCTTGCACAGCGCGCGAAGGAACTGCTCATGGAGCTGTCTCGTTGCGACGCCGCAGCCGTCCTCTCGGCAGAGTCCACCTCAAAAAAAAGGTCCACCAGATCTGCTTTGAAGGCGGAGCGGAACTCGAGGCGATAGCAAACGCCGCCCTGGACTCGGTGGCGAAGGACGGAATAGGCTGCACCGCGCAGCTCGAGCACGCCATGGACAAGGCGGCCACCGGCATCTGTCGCAAGCTCCTGTCCGCCACTCTCCAATCTGAGGCCGCCAAGGCAAAATGTTCGCCCAAGCCGGGAGAGCGCAATGCGGGCACGAAGAGCATCGACGTCGTCAGCATGTTCGGCCCCGTCGGCACAATCAGCAGAACATACTATTACGACAGGGAAAAGCGTCGCGGGCACTATCCGCGGGACGAACAGATGGGGCTGGAACGATGCATGCCCCAAGTCGAAGTTGCAGGAGATGAAGAAAGCCCTCAGGCACTTCAGGGATAATGTCGACAGAATGCACTACGACGAATACATCAGGGACGGACTCTTCATCGGCTCAGGGCCAGTTGAAAGCGGATGCAAGACGGTCATCGGTGCGCGCCTGAAGCAGTCAGGTATGTTCTGGTCGCTAAGGGGCGCAAAGGGAATGCTGCCCCTCCGCACCCTCGAGAAATCGGGACGGCTCGAGGAGTTCTTCAACTACCGAATTCGAAATCTCCGTCAGATTTTATGGACCGCTGCATGACCATTGCAGAAATATCTCGTTGCACCCTGGCACGCGCCTAACCTGTCCCGCTACTTGTCCCCGAAAATCCGGCATCAGCGGGGACGGGGCTCTTTGTCGTGCGGCGATATGCTATAATATGCGCATGATAAAGAGACTTGTCAGCAACGGCGGCGATCAAAAGGCGCGAAAGGCATGATCGCGCTTCTCGCCAGCCTTCTGATCGCGACGAACGCGACGCCGCAGGAACTCGTCGCGCAGTGTCGCGCGATGATCCCGGCAGATGCCGAGCTCACGGGGCGGATCGTCCTCCGCAACCGGCGGGGCGTCGTCAAGGCCGAGCATGGGTATGTCCTCACGCGCACGGCCGGACGGACGGCGCTCGTCCTCGACGGCCAGCCCTACGCGCGACCGGCCGATCCGGCGCGCGCAGCGGACGGCATCCTCGGCACGGACGTGACGTGGAGCGACCTCGCGCTCGACTACCTGGACTGGCGCGACGTCTCCTTTGACGCGGCGCGCGAAGGCGAGACCGTCCATGGGCAGGTCTGCGCCGTCGTCGTCCTGCGCAACGGCACGCGCACCGTGCGGGCGTGGATCGACCGCAAGACGGGCGCGCTCCTGCAGGCCGAGGAGTTCGCGGGCGAGCGGCGCCTCCGCCGGCTCTGGGGCGCGCGCCTCAAGAAGTTCGGCGAACGCTGGATGGCCAATGTCCTGGAGGTCGAGACCGAAGGGTCCGGCCATCGTACAAAAATCATCGTGGAGACACTCAAATGAAAAAACCGCTCAAGATTGTCCTGTGGTCGGCCGTGGCTCTTGTGGTCCTCGCCGTCCTTCTCATCGCGACGCTGCCGCTCTGGCTCGGCCCGGTCGCGCGCCCGATCGCCAATTGCCTGGGGCCTCGGATCACGCAGACGGACTTCTACCTCGGAGGCCTGTCGCTGAATCCGTACACGGGGCGGCTGGCCGTCCGCGACCTGCGGATCGGGAATCCGGCGGGCTATGCCGAGCCGACCGCGCTGAACCTCGGCAGCCTCGTCGTCGTCCTGGACGGCGCGAGCCTTGCGGGGGACTGCCTCCATGTCCGTGAGGTCACGCTGAAGGACTGCTTCGTCTCCTATCTCTATGGCGGCGAGAACGGCATCGACAACCTGACGCAGCTCAAGATGAACGTCTCCGGCGGCGAGGACAAGCCGACGGCGGACGCGCCGGAATCCGAGACGGCCGCCCCCGTCGCGGCGGAGCCGGAGGCGAAGGACTTCAAGGTCATCGTCGATCGCCTGTCGGTTTCGGGCGTGCGCGTGAAGTTCCAGATGCTGACGATTCCCGTGCCGCCCATCACGCTGACGGATCTCGGCAAGAAGTCCAACGGCCTCACGCTCGCGGAGCTGACGGCGCAGGTCTGGGAGGCGATCCTGAAGGGCGCGACCAAGGCCGGCGACGGCGCGGCGGCGCTGGGCGGGATCATCAACACGGCGGCCGGGCAGCTCGGCACCGCGCTCCAGGAAGCCGGCAACACGACGGGAGACTCGCTGAAGGCGGCCTCGGGCTCGCTTCAGTCGGCCGCCGACGCGGCAGGCCAGAGCGTGAAGAAAGTCGGCGAGGACGTGAAACGGACGGCGGACGCCGTCAAGAAGCTCTTCGGCCGCTGATCGGGGCCGTCGGCGCCCGTTGTCCCGACGATGGACATCGCTCTCTCCCTTCTGCCGATCGTGGCCCTGACGGTCGCGTTGGCCGTCTTCAAGGTGAAGGCCCACGTCGCCACCTTCGGCGCGGCCGCCCTTGCCCTCGCGGTCGCGTGCGTCGCCTTTCGCGCGAACCTGCCCTGCGCACGCCTTCTGCCGGTGGTGGCGGAGGGCGTCGGCTTTGCGCTCTATCCGATCGGGCTGGTCGTCCTCGCGGCGCTCTTCGTCTACTCGCTCACGGTCGAGTCGGGCGCGATGGCGACGATCCGCGACGGGCTCTCCCGCGTCTCGCCCGACCCGCGCGTCCTCGCGCTTCTCATCGTCTGGGGCTTCGGGAACTTCATGGAGGGCATGGCCGGCTTCGGCACGGCGGTGGCCGTCCCTGCCGCGATTCTCGTCGGCGTGGGCTTTGACCCGGCGAAGGCCGTCCTCATGTGCCTCGTCGCCAACACGACGCCGACCGCCTACGGCTCCGTCGGCGTGCCGGTCGCGATGCTCGCGAAAGTGGGCGGCTGTGACGTGCGCGCGCTTGCGTCGACGGTCGCGTACCTGCAGCTCGCGGTCACGGCGCTGGGCCCGTTCCTCATCCTGCTCGTCTACGGCGGGCGCGCGGCGCTGCGGGGCCTGTTCGGGCTGGCGCTCGTCGCGGACGTCGCGTTTCTCGTCCCCAGCCTCCTCGCGGCGCGCTTCCTCGGGCCGGAGCTGCCGGACGTCCTGGGCGGGCTCGCCGTCCTTGTCGCCGTTTCGCTCGTCGCGACGAAGGGCCGTATCGGCGGTGACGTGCGTGCGCAGACGCGCGCGTGGGCGCCGTTTGGCCTTGTCGCCGCCCTTCTCACGGGCGCGGCGTGCCTGCCGCCCGACGTGCGGCGGTTCGCGTCGCCGGGCGTGCTGGTTTTGCTGGCGGGCTTTGCGGGCGGCCGTCTGCAGGGGCTTCCCGTCGCGCGGCTCTGCCGCATTCTCGGAAAGACGTTCGCCTCCTACTGGACGGCGTTCGCGACGATCGCCTGCGTCCTCGTCCTCGCGCGCGTCATGACGGCGGCGGGCATGGTCGCGACGCTTGCGGACGCGCTGGTCGCGGCGGCGGGGCCGGCCTATCCCTTCGTCGCGCCGGTCGTCGGCGCGCTCGGCGGCTTCGTGACAGGCTCGGGCACGAACGCGAACGTCCTCTTCGGCTCGCTGCAGACGGGCGCGGCGGCGCAGCTCGGCGTTTCGGCGAATCTCCTGGCGGCGGCGAACGTGATGGGCGCGGGCATCGGAAAGATGATCTGTCCGCAGTCAATTGCCATCGGCACGGCGGCCGCGCTCATTCCGGGACGCGCGGGCGAGATCTTCCGGCGGGCGTTCCACTGGTTCCTGGCCGTCCTTCTGCTGGCGTGCCTCGTCTGCGGCGGCGGGGCCTTCTTCCTCTAAATCGGCATCTCTTATGGAACGGCATCTGATTGGCATTGGCGGCGTCGGCATGAGCGCGCTCGCGACGACGCTCCTGAAACAGGGCGACGTGGTGACGGGCGCCGACCGGACGCGGGACACGCCCAACGTCCGCTTTCTCGAATCGCTGGGCGTGACGGTCTTTCCGGACGACGGCAGCGGCATTGGCGCGACGACGGACGAGGTCATCGTCTCGACGGCAATCGAGGAGACGAACGCGGGGCTGCGCAGGGCGCACGAACGCGGCATTCCCGTCACGCACCGGGCGAAGGCGCTCGCGCGCGCCCTGCAAGGCTACAAGCTCGTCGCCGTCGTCGGGACGTGCGGCAAATCGACGGTGACGGCCATGCTCGGGCACGTCCTCGCCGCATGCGGGCTCGACCCGCTGTGCGTGAACGGCGCGAACGTGCCGGGATGGGACGGGGCCGTCCGCTTCGGGCGCGGCGCGTATGCCGTCGCGGAAGTGGACGAAAGCGACAAGTCGCTCGTCGCTTTCAGCCCCTATGCCGCCGTCGTCACGAACGCCTCGGCCGACCATTACTCGAAAGAGGAAATGGACGCGGTCTTCGACGCGTTCGTGAAGGACTGCAAAGGCCCGGTCATCGACGGACGAGGCCCGCTGGACGCCTGGCGCTTCGGGCCTCTGGAAGTCCCGGTTCCAGGGCAGCACAACCGGCAGAACGCGGAGCTGGCCGTGCGCATGGCCGTCGCGCTCGGCGTCTCGCCCGAAGCGGCCGTGTCCGCGATGGCGACGTTCAAGGGCGTCGAGCGTCGCCTCCAGCGCATCCACCCCCCCACTCCCCAGAACCCCCAAACCCCCAAACCTCCAAAACTCCAAACGTCCCTCCTCTCTCCCGCCGTCTACGACGACTACGCCCACAATCCGGAGAAGCTCAAGGCCATGTGGACAACGCTCGCGGAGAAATACCCGCAGGGCGTGTGCGCTATCTGGCGGCCGCATGGCTACGCCCCGCTCCGCAAGATGTGCGCCGCGCTCGCGGCCATGTTCGCCGAGACGATCCGTCCGCAGGACAGGCTTGTGCTGCTGCCGGTCTACGACGCGGGCGGCACGACGGACCGGTCGATCAACTCGAATGCCCTGGTCGAGGCGATTGCGCAGACGGACGCCGCCGTCGGGACGCGGGTGGAACTTGTCCCCGACCTGGATGCGGCGTGGAACTGGTGCGCGGCGCACCAGGCAGCGTTTGGCTGTTTCGTGACGTGTGGCGCACGCGATCCGGGTCTGCCGGTGCTGGCCCAACGGCTTGCGCAGATGGGCTGAAGGCGCCATGACGGTCGTTCATCTCGTTCCGGCGATGGAGCAGGGCGGCGTCGAGACCGTCGTCTGCGACTTGAACCGCGCGCTTGTCCGCGCCGGGTGGCGATCCGTCGTCGTCTCGAACGGCGGACGGCTTGTGGCACAGGTGCGCGAAGACGGCGGCGAGCACGTCTCGCTCGACCTCAAGTCGAAGAATCCGCTGACGGCGCCGGTCCGGGCGTGGAAACTGAAAAAGACGCTGCGCGCCCTCGCGGCGGACGGCGAGACGCCCCTCGTCTGCGCGCATTCGCGCATTCCGGCCTGGCTCTTCGTCCTCGCCCGCCAGCTGGACAAGACTTCCCATTCGATCATTCGACCATTCAACCATTCGATTATTTCCTCTTCCCATTCGATCATTCGACCATTCGGCCATTCGATTATTTCTTCCTTCCCCTTCCTCACCTACGCGCATGGGGCGAATTCCGTCTCGCGCTACTCGGCCGTGATGACGAGGGGCGACCGTGTCATCACGCCGTCGCGGTTCCTGGCGGACTACCTGATGCGGAACTACCCGGACGCCACCGACCTGAAGGCGCGCGTGCGCATCATCCACCCGGCGGTGGATCTCACGCGCTTCGATCCGGCGGCGCTTGACGCGGACATCGTGGCGCGGCTTCGGCGCGACTGGGGAATCCAGCCGGGCGACCGCGTCGTCATGGCCGTGGGGCGCATCACGCCGCTCAAGGGATTCGACCACCTGATCCGCGATCTCGCGGGACGGCCCGACGTCACGCCCGACGCGGGGTGGGGCGACGCCCTGCGCGCGCCGCAGACGAAGCTCGTCCTCGTGGGCGGCGCGGATCGGGACAAGACGGGACTTCTTGCGGAGCTGAAAGCCCTCGCCGCGTCGCTCGGCGTCGCGGATCGCGTCGTCTTCGCGGGGGCACAGACGAAGATCCCCGAATGTCTCGCGCTTGCGGATCTCGTCGTCTCGGGCAATGTGACGAAGCCCGAGTCGTTCGGGCTCTCAGTTGCCGAGGCACTGGCAATGAACAAGCCCGTTCGTCTCCTGCGGCGCTTCGGCGGCGCGGCGGAAATCCTTGACGCGGTCGCGTCCGCGCGACAGCCGACGCGGCGCGAAGCCGTTCGCGCCCTGTGCGATTTTGATATAATGTCCCGAAAGACTTTGGCCGTTTACGAGGAGCTTGTCAGGTGATACATTTCAACAGACCCTATATGACCGGAAAGGAGACGGACTACATCCGTCAGGCCGTCGCGGACGGCAAGATTTCCGGCAACGGCGAATTCACGAAGCGGTGCCAGGACTACTTCGAGCGGCGCTACGGCTTTCGCAAATGCCTCCTGACGACGTCCTGCACGGACGCGCTTGAGATGGCGGCGATCCTGACGGGCGTCGGCCCGGGCGACGAGGTCATCGTGCCGTCCTACACGTTCGTCTCGTCGGCGCTGGCGTTCGTCCGCCAGGGCGCGACCATCGTCTTCGCCGACAGCCGCGCCGACCAGCCGAACATCGACGAGACGCAGATCGAGTCCCTCATCACGCCACGGACGAAGGTGATCGTCGTCGTCCACTACGCGGGCGTCGCCTGCGAGATGGACACGATCATGGAGATCGCGAACCGCCATAACCTGCTCGTCGTCGAGGACGCCGCCCAGGCCATCGACAGCTTCTATCTGTCTCCTGACACGGGGATTGTCCACGAATCAACACGAATCAACACGAATGACACGGCCTCCATTGGTGAAAATTCGTGTGCATTCGTGGACAATCCGGTCTCGTCCGCGTGTGGAAGGCCACTTGGCTCGATCGGGCATCTGGCCGCGTTCTCCTTCCACGAGACGAAGAACATCATCTCCGGCGAGGGCGGGCTTCTCGTCGTCAACGACGAGCGGTTCGTGCGGCGCGCCGAGATCATCTGGGAAAAGGGAACGAACCGCGCCGAGTTCTTCCGTGGCGAGGTGAACAAGTACGGCTGGGTTGACACGGGAAGTTCCTTCCTGCCGACGGAAGTCGTCTCGGCGTTCCTCTGGGCGCAGCTCGAACACCTCGACGAGATCCAGGCCGAGCGCAAGCGCCTCTGGGAGCGGTACTGGGATTTCTTCACCCAAACCTCCAAACGTCCAAACGCCCAAACGCCCAAACTTCCTGTCATCCCGCCCTCCGCGACGAACAACGCGCACATGTTCTACGTCCTCTTCCCGGATCTCGCGGCGAGGACGGACTTCATCGCGAAGATGCGGGCGCGGGACGTCCTGACGGTCTTCCACTATCTGCCGCTCCACTCCTCGGACTTCTACCGCACGTATCGCGAGACGCATCGACCGATGGACGAGGCGTCGGTGGCGCGCGCGCTGCCGAACTGCGACCGCTATGCCGACACGCTCGTGCGTCTGCCGCTCTACTGCGGCCTCGCGCCCGACCAGGACACGGTCTTCGCCGCCCTCAAGGAATCGCTGGCTTCTTGAGCTGAAGTCCACGAATCAACACGAATGGACAATCAAATGCACCCCGTTCGCGATGTCGCGTTTAGCTGCGACGACAATGGCGCGAAGTTCCTTTGCGTGACGGTCGGCTCGCTCCTCGCCCACTACAAGGGAGCGGCGCCCCTTCGCATCAACGTCTTCGAAGGCTTCGGCGGCCACTCCGCCGCCAGCAAGGCGAAGCTGCGCGCGGTCGTGGACTCCTTCAACCAGGCGGTCGCCCGTGCGAATCCGCGCCAAGCAGAGGCCAGGTATTCCGTCCGCTATCTCGATGTCGAGCCGTTCCTCGCCCCCTACCGGGACATCCTGAAGGATCGTCCCGGCTCGCGCTGGAACGTCTTCACGTGGACACCCGTCTTCACACCGCAGATCCTCGCGGACGCGACAGGGAACGTCGCGCATTTCGACATCGACATGCTCTTCAACGACGACGTGTCGAAAATCCTTGACCTGGACCTGTCCGGCAACCTCATCGCAGCCGTCGCGGAATACGGCAAGGGCGATCCCGTCATCACCGAGGCCGTCTGGGGCAAGGGCATCCTGCCGCCGTCGGTCACGCGCTACTTCAACACGGGGACGATCGTCTTCAACGCGGCGGCGTGCCGAGCCGAGCGGACATGGGAGAAGATCCTCGCCTGGTATCGCGACCACTACGCGATCGCCGACCGCATCGAGCAGGACGCCTGGAATGCGCTCTACCACGATCGGACGCGCCTCCTGCCGCTTCGGTGGAACTTCCACGATCGTCTGATCAAGAGCTACGTGACGCGCGATCTCCAGTCGCCGCTCTGGCAGGGCAACCCGCCGAAGGACTGCCTGGAGGCGGCGCTCGATCCGGCGATCCTCCATTTCTGGGGCCCGAAGAAGCCGTGGAAGCCCTGCCACCGTCCCTACCGCAAGCTCTACCACGCGGCAATGCAAGCCGTCGGGCAGACGCCGCCGCGCGAGGAGCTTCTGGGCTGGTGGCAGGACATGCGCACGCGTCGTCGCCTCGCCCGCCTTCGGCGGCGGCTGCATGACCTCGCGAACCGCGCGCCATAGGCGTTTCGCTCTTTTCGTTTCGCAAGTTGCGAAATCGCCCGGCCGTGTGGTATACTACTCGCCTATGAGAAGTCGGAATCCGTTTGTCACGCAGGGGTACATCGACCCGGCCCATTTCTGCGACCGCGAGGTTGAGACGCGGCAATTGCTGGACGATCTCTCGAACGGCCGCCACGTGACGCTGATGGCGCCGCGCCGCTATGGCAAGTCTGGGCTGATCCAGCATGCGCTTCGGACACCGGAGGCCGACTGCGTCTTCGTCTATGCTGACCTGCTCGCGACGACAAACCAGGCGGATTTCGTCCGCGTGTTTGCGAACGCGGTCGTGGGCGCCCTGGATTCCCGCCTGGAGAAGGCGGCTTCGACGTTTGCCGCCTTCTTCAAGAGTGTGCGCCCCAAAATGAAAGCCGATTCGGACGGCGGCGTGAGCTTCTCGTTTGAGGTGTCCGAGACGTCCTCGGAGGCGACGCTGGAGCAGGTCTTCGACTACCTGGCGAAGAGGCGCAGCTGCGAGATTGTCGTGGCCTTGGACGAGTTCCAGCAGGTGGCCTTCTACCCGGAAAAAGGGACGGAGGCGCTTCTGCGAAGCCGAATCCAGTTCATGCCGCCGAACGTCCATTTCGTTTTCGCCGGATCGCAAATGCATCTGATGGGCGAAATCTTCGCATCGCCGAAACGGCCGTTCTATCAGAGCACGACGTTCCTCACCCTGGACGTGATATCAAAGGAAACATACCGCACCTTCGCGGCGCGCTTCTTCGCAGATGACCGCCGCGCGTTTGCGGCGGAGGCGTTCGATGCGCTGTACGACCGTTTCGACGGCATCACCTGGTATGTCCAGGCCGTCTTGAACGAGGTGTGGGCAACGGGCGGCGGACTGACGGATGTCGGGCAGGTCGAGCGGGCCGTGGCAAACCTGGTGCAGCGCCGTTCGCTGACGTTTCACGATCTTGACGTCAGCCAAAGCGATTCAGCGCGCACGCTGCTCCGGGCCGTTGCGAGCGCGGGGCCCGTGGCCGCGCCGACGGCGGCGGATTTCATTGCCCAAAGCGGTCTGCGCGCGCCTTCGACAGTGGCCGGCGCACTGAAACAGCTGCTCGCGAACGAGCTCCTTTACAAGACGCCGACGGGCTATGTCGTGCATGACCGCCTGTTTGGCGAGTACCTGAGGAACTGCCCATGACGGGGAGGGCACGATGACAAAAGGCGAGAGACCGTGGCGGCGACGCGTCCGCAACAAGGCGCTGAAGCACGCGCTTCTGGCGCCCGTCGAGTGGCTCGGCATTGGGCTTGCCCTCTCGCTGATCGTCTGGATGCCGTGGCGGCTTCTGCTCGCGTTCTGCGACAGCCTTTCGGCCGGGATGTACTTCTTTGACCGACGCGGCAAGCGGCGCGCGCTCGAAAACCTCCACATCATCCGAGGCCGATGCGTCGGACTGGAGGGAACGACGAAGTTCAATCCCGACGCGGGCCCGTACCGCCCGACGGCGGCCGAGGCGCGCGTCATCCGCCGTTCCTACCGCAACATGGCGCGGACGGTCGGCTATGCGTTCTGGACGCTTGTCCGCGCGCGCGTCCGCTGCGCGCACGTCGGCGAGATGTCCGCCGAGGGCAAGGCGTTCCTCGCGGCGAACCATCCGGCCGTCACCGTCTCGGGCCACATGGGCTGCTGGGAGATCCTGTCGCAGCTCGCGTTCCTGGAGGGGCACGAGATGATGTCGGTCGCGAAGGGAATCGGCACGCGCGGCATGACGAAGCTCCTCATGACGGCGCGGCGCTCGATCGGACAGGAGATCGTCTCGGCCGAGGGCGCGTTCAAGCCGCTCATGGCGGGCATCAAGGCGGGCAAGTCGCTTGGACTGCTTGTTGACCAGAAAGTCGCGCCGGAAAAGGGCGGCGTGTGGATCCGCTTCCTCGGCAAGCCCTTCCCCGTCTCGGCCGCGCCCGCCTTCTTCGCGGCGAAGGCGAAGGCCCCGATCGTCGTCGCCTGGTCGCGTCCGCTCAAAGACGGTCGCTATCGATGCGAAGTCATCGAGACGATTGCGCCCGAAGCGGCACGGGACGTCTGGGCGACGACGCAGCGATGTGCGGCCGACCTCGAAAAGGTCATCCGACGCCACCCGTCCTGCTGGGTTCTCAACTACAACTACTTCCGCGAGCCGGTCACGCCTGAGGCTCTGCAGACGTTGGAGGCGCGCGAGGCGAAGTTGAACGCATCCACCTCCTCATGACCTACGCCCTTCATATCGCCCAGGCAAGTCTGATGGCGGGCGTTGCAACCTTGCTGATGACGCTCGCCGTCCGTCGGCGCGAATGGCGCGGTGGCTTCATGGCGATGGGATTCATCTTCCTCGGCGTGGCCATCAACGAGCTGGATCCGTTCTGGAAGCGCCTCTCCCTGCTGGACCTTGACGAGCCGGAAATCCTGCCGATTGCCGCCTCCCTCGTGCTCGGAGGCATCTGCGCCCTGCGCTGGCGCGGCTCGACATGGGGCGCATTTGGCGAAGTCATCCATAACCGGCGATTCTTCCTGCTTGTCTGGGGGCTTCTGTTCGTCTCGCTTCTGCCGAACGTGGTGCGGAACAGGCATCTCTGGCAATTGCTGGCCCCCGTCGTCTCCGACACGCGGATGCTTCGAGATTTTGCGCAGGAGATGACGAAGGCCTTCGGACACTTTCTCCTCGTCAACTGGATTGTCCTTTTCCTCAAGGACGAGTGGTGCCGACTCGTTCATCAGCTGTCGCCGCATGAGCACCTGCTTCATGAGCAGCCCCTGATCGAGATTGGCCAAGGCGCGCGGCGCATCTGCTATCGGCTTGGCGAGACGGGGTTCTGCGTCAAGTTCCTGCGCGACCCGTCGGACACGCGCTCGGAACGAAAGCTCGGGTGGCGCTTTCGGCAGATGCTGAAGAACGGGCGCTTCGACCGACGGCTGAACGTCAACTGCCTGGAGGCCGAGGCGATGGAGAAATACCGCCACGAGGCCGGGCCGCTGGTCGCCGCCGCATTTCCGGAAGTCGTCGAGGTCGTCTTCGACGAGCGACGCGGCTATGGCGTCCTGATGTCGCTTGTGACGAATGCGGACGGCTCATTGGTCGTCCGAACCGAGTACGAAATGAAGAAGCGAGGCGACACGGCCTTCGCGGCCCGTTGCTGCCAACAGCTGGAGGCCTTGCTGAACGAACTGGCGGACGCTTCGGCGCCGTTTTTCGAGCCTCGGAACGTGCAGATCCAATTCCTTGCCGATGGCTCGACGCGTCTGCGGCTCATCGACTTCGAGCCGGTGGACAAGAAGCTCATTCCGCTGACGGAAGTCGTCCCGTTCATGCGCCGCCGAAATCTCCAGCGCAAGGCGCGCGCCTATCTTCAGGACCTCCGCGCCGAATACGGCCTGCCGTGACGCCCACGGCGCTCTCGCCGCCAAAGTCCTGAATCCCTACCGCTTGCCGCCGGCGAGGGTTTCCGCGCAGTTGAGATAGTAGGCGCGGATGCGCTCGTAGGCGTTGAGGACGTCGAGCTCGCCCAGGACGCGAATCGACGAACCGGGATCTTCCGGGCCGATGCGCCCGAGCTGGACGCGGCGGCACTCGCGGATGAAGTCATGCAGTTCCGAACAGCGCCGCTGGAGGGCCGCCAGGTCGAACGACACGCGCGGCGAGCTGATGAGCGGCGTGACGTCCGCCGCAAACGCCGCCACCTTGTCGTGTACCTCCAGGAGCAGCGCCTCCGAGACGGCGGAGATCTGCTGCTTCTGCTTGCGCAGACGCTTGACGACTTTCAGGACCTGCGCGCACTCGTCCGAGACGGACTCCAGCTCGTCCGTCAGGCGCAGGAGCCGCCGCGCACGCTCCGCGACGTCCCAAGACAGGCGCTTGGACATGATCGAGCCGAGGAACTCCGTCACCTCGCGCTGGACGTTGTCGAGGATGTCCTCGCGGTGGACGATGTGCTTCTCCGGGCCTTCGTCGTCCACCGTCGCGCCGGAAAGCACCTTGCGCGCGCAGTCGAGGAGCTCGAGGTTCGACTGCTTCATGAAGTCGATCTCGCTCAACGCCTGGTCGCACGCGATCACGGGCGAGATCTTCGCGCCGATCTTGAGCGCCGAGAGGTGCGGCTTCTCGTTCTCCGGCTGTTTGATCAGCCGCTCGACAAGCCGGCAGAACGGCTTCACGAACGGGAAGAAGAGGATGCCGCGACAGACCGCGAAGACCGTGTCGGTGACGGCGATCGGCGCCATCATGTGCGTGTACGCCGGCACGCCCTGCCCCGAGACCGTCATCGTCTCGGCGACGCTCCAGTTCGGGAAGAGCGCCTGGCCAAGCTTCACGAAGAGCGGGAAGAACCAGATGAGGACGAGCGAGCCGAGGACGTTGGAGAGCGTGTGCGACAGGGCCGTCCGCTTCGCGTCCGCCGTGCCGCCGATCGCTGCGATCCAGCCCGTCGCCGTCGTGCCGATGTTCGCGCCGAAGAGAACGGCGATCGCGACCTCGTAGGTGATGAGGCCCTGCGTCGCGAGGGCCATCGCGATCGCGATGGTCGCCGCCGAGCTCTGGATGACCGCCGTGAGGAGCGTCGCCGCCGCCGCGACGAGAAAGACGTCCGCCATCGTGTGCGCGCTCATCTCCGTGAAGACGTGCGCGAAGTCGGGGTTCTGGCGGATGGGCGCAACGCCCTTCGACATGAAGTAGAGGCCGAGGAAGACGAGGCCGAGGCCGATGATCGTCAGCCCCAGGTGATGGACGCGCTCGCCCCGGAAGAAGAAGTACATGATGCCGCCCGCCGCAAGGCCGCAGAAGCCGAGCATCTGCGGGTCGGGCGCATAGGCGATGATCCAGATCGTCGCCGTCGTGCCGATGTTCGCGCCGATGAGGACGGCGAACGCCTGCGGCAGCGTCATGATCGCCGTCGAGACGAAGCCGACGAGCATCACCGTGATGATCGAGGAGGACTGGACGAGGATCGTCGAGACGATGCCGGAGCCGACGCCGACGATCCGGTGGCTCGTCGCCTTCGCCATGAACTTGCGGAGGCCGCCGCCCGCCGCCGCCTGAAGCCCCTCGGAGAGGTGCTTCATGCCGAGAAGGAAAATGCCAAGCCCCCCGAGGACCGTCAGGAGGATCGTCAGGACTTCTTTCACGAGAACTGTTCCTTAAAGCTGGAAATTAGCGGGCCGACTTGTCCGCGCCCAGGCCCAGGCGTTTCAGCGCCGCCTCGATCCGCCACGGATAGAACATCCCGTACATGCCGATGATCGCGAGGACATAGGCAAAGGCCACGAGGATCTGCACGGGTGCGAAGCCGCCGTCGGGCAGATGCGGACGGAGAAGCGGGAACAGCTCGGACGGAATCAGCATGAAGATCCCCATCACGGCGCGCGTCAGGAGGTTCTTCGGCATCCAGATGATCGTCAGGTAGGACAGCACCGCCGCCATGATCCAGACCTGACCGGGAAACCGCTTCAGGAGCATGTCAAAGACGTCGATGCCAATCGTGTGGCATTCATACGCAGTCCAGAACCACGCGAAGACGACGAGGAACCAAGTCAAGGCCTTTTTGAAATTCATCGCCGCGTATTATACCAAAAAGCCGCCCCCCGCGCCGTGCAGAACAGATGCGAGGGGGAAACGGCGCGCGGCGCGAATCGTCACGCACGCGACAACTGCTGGATCGCGCGGATCGCCGCCTCGGGATCCGCCGCGCCGCAGACGGCGCGGACGACCGCGAAATTGCGCGCGCCCGCCGCGAGGACGGACGGCAGCGTCTCCCGGTTGAGCCCGCCGATGGCGACGGCCGGGAACGGGACGGACGCGATCATCTGCGCCGCCGTCTCGACGCCGAGCGTCGGATCGGGAATCTTCTTCGTCGGCGTCGCGAAGACGGGCCCGACGCCGATGTAGTCGGGCTTCTGGCCAATCGCCGCGCGCGCCTGGTCGGGATTGTGCGTCGAAAGCCCGACGATCCGAAGCGACGGATAGCGGCGGCGCACCTCGGCGACGGGCATGTCGCCCTGGCCGACGTGAACGCCGTCCGCTCCGACCTCCGCCGCAATGGACGGATCGTCGTTGATGATGAGATTCGTCCGCGATCCCGCCGTGATCCGCCGAAGCGCCTTCCCGACCGCGACGATCTCCTCGCGCGGACGGTCTTTCATGCGCAGCTGGACCATCCGGACGCCTGCCCGAACCGCCGCCTCGCAGCAGCGCTCGTAGCCGACGACCGGATCGGTCATGACGAGATAGAGGCCGAAGTCTTCCATGGCAAAAGCCGAACTCTCCTCACTTACTCCTTCCTACTTACTCCTTACTCAAGTCTTCCGCCACGATCTGGGCGATCTTGCGGCCGCTCTTGAGCATGCCGCCGAAGATCGGGCCCATGCGGAAGCCGCCCTGGACGTTGTTCGCGGCCATGCCGGAGGCGTAGAGGCCCGGATAGAGGCGCTTCGTGTTCACGACGGTCGTGCGCTCGCCGTCCGCCATCCACATCGGCTTCTCGCCGAGGATGCCGCCCGTCGGGGAATCGACCTTGACGCCCGCCTTGTGGACGGCCTTGTTGATGATCTCGCTCGGATGTCCCGTGCCGTCGATGAGCGCGCGCGTCGTCACGACGAGCGGATCGACGTGCATCTCCAGTCGCGCAACGGGGTTCCAGTTGATGACGACGCCCGAGACGACGCCGTCATGCATCACGATGTCCTCGACCTTGACGGTGTTGAAGATGACCGCACCCGCCTTGCGCGCACCAAAGATGAGCCCGGAGGCCATCTCGACGGAATCGACGGTGTGGTAGTCGTCATTGTACGGCAGGGTCGTGATGCCGAACTCGCGCAGGATCTCCGCCGCGTCGTTCTGCACCGTGACCTCGTTCATGAGCATGCCGCCGCCCCACGTGCCGCCGCCGGGCGCGAGCTTCGACTCGTAGACGCAGACCTTGAAGCCCGCCTTCGCGAGATCGTGCGCCGCGACGAGTCCGCTCGGACCCGCGCCCACGATGGCGACGTCAATCGCCAGGTTGTTCTGGAGCTTCTCGAAATACCGACGCACGATCGCGCCGGAGATGACCTCTTCCATGACGGCATTATCTGCCATGACTGCTCTTCCTTTCCTACGCGGGAATGACCCCGTTCAGGTTCAACCGGTCTTTTCTCAGCCGACGCGCACCGCGCGCGCCTGGCACCCGGATAAGATGGCGCGTAGTATAGCATTTTCGTCCGCGCCGAGGCAACTGGTCACGGCAGATCGCCCGTCAATCGCGGAGGCGGAAGGCCTCGATCGCCGCCGCCTTCTTCGTCACGGGGTCGAAGTCGATGATCGCACCCTCCAGCGTCGAAGGCCCGGAGGCGACCTCGAAGCGCGCCGGGATGCCCGTCGTGAACTTCTTCGTGACGGGCTTCAGGTCGCGGCCGATCGACGAGACGTAGGGCCCCGTCATGCCGAGGTCGGTGATGTAGGCCGTCCCCTGCGGCAGCAGCCGCGCGTCCGACGTCTGCACATGCGTGTGCGTTCCGACGAAGGCCGTCACGCGCCCATCGAGGTAATGCCCGAGCGTCATCTTCTCGCTCGTCGCCTCCGCGTGGAAATCGACGAAGACGGGGACGTCCTTCGGCATTTCGGCAAGCGCACGGTCGGCGGCATGGAATGGACAGTCCACCGGGTTCATGAAGACGCGTCCGTGCAAGTTGAGGACGGCAAAGCGAAAGGTCGGGCACGTGACGAGGCACCAGCCCTTGCCGGGACATTCGGCGGGGAAGTTCGCGGGACGGACGAGGTTCGTGATCGAGCCAATCTGGCCGGCGAAGTCCTTCTGCCCCCATGTGTGGTCGCCGAGCGTAATCGCGTCGGCCCCCGCCGCGAAGATTTCCTCCGCAAGCGCCGCCGTGATGCCCGAGCCCGCTGCGCAGTTCTCGGCGTTCACGACAACCGCCCCCAGCCCGCGTTCGGCGCGGACCGCCTTCAGATGCTGCTGAAGCATGCGTCGGCCCGGGCCGCCCACGACATCGCCAATCATCAGGATTCGCATACGCCGCCCCCTTTCCTACGAACGTTCGATGTCACGCCGGAGAAACGCGACCCGCGCCAGCAAGATGATCAGCGCGCCAACGAGGTAGAACAACGCGAGCGACGCCATCGAATAGGACATGTTGCCGTGGAACGCCTGCGCGATCCACGGCAGGACGGTCGAGGACAGCGAGCCGAAGAGAAATGCAATGCACATCATGATGCCGACACCCGAGGCGTGGTAGCGCGGATTCACGACATCGAAGAACGAGGCCATGAAGTTCGAGTCGTAGACGCCGCGAAAGACGCCGAAGCCGAACATCGCGACACAGCAGAGAACGAATGACGGCGTCAGCGCCATCCAGACGATAAATGGAATCGCGAAGCCCAGCCCGACCAGACCGAGCTCCAGCCGAATGCCCGGGCGGCCTTTCGCCACGCGGTCGCCGAACCGGCTGCCCGCGAGAATGCCGATGACCGCGCCCAGATAGTGCCAGAGGACGGCGTGCAGCCCCGCCCACTGCCGCAGGAAGGGGCAGTCGCCCAGGAACGCAGACTGGAGATGCGTCGGCATCCAGTTCTTGAATCCGATGTCCACGTAGATCATCATCGCGAGGCCCAGCGCGACGCAGAGCGCCGTCGGCTTCGCGAAGACCGCGCGAACGGCCTCACCGATCCGGGGCTTGTCCGCCGTCGCCGCGCCCGCCACCGTCACGGGCTTCGTGTTGCGCAGGAAGAGCGCCAGCGCGACAGACCACGCGAGGCCAAGCCCGCCGAGGATCCAGAACGGCGTCCGCCAGCTCTCGCCGCCACGCCCCGCGAGAAAGCCCGCCAGGCCGCCGCAGCCGACAATGCCGATGTAGAGCCCAAGCTGAAGAATCGACATCGCCGTTGCGCGCGAATCCTTGTGGAGCTGCGAGACAAGCGAGCTCGCCGACGGATAGTAGAACGTCTGCCCGAGGCCGTTCAGGACGCCGTAGGTGACGATGAGCAGCCCGACCGAGGCGACGAACCCGGAAAGGAAGATGCCGAGGCAGAAAACGGCGACGCCGACCGTCACCATCCACTTGCGGCTCAGGAGATCGGCCGTCAACCCCGCAAACGGCACGCAGAGGCCATACGTCATCGCGAACACCGTCCCCACGACACCAACCGCAACCTTGTCGACGCCCAGCGAACCACAAATCGCCGGGACGGACGGACCGAAGAGCTGGCGCGTCCCCTGCTGGAGGAAAAAGGCCACCCACAGCAAGGCGAGCGCCGTCCACTTGTAGTCGATCTTCTTCATAGGTTCGGTATTATAGCATAATCCCCTGCCAGCCCCGGCAACCGTCCCCTCGGCCGCGCGCCGCCAACGCGTCTCAGGCGCTCACCGCCAGACGGCAATGGCGCGGACGACATTCGACAGGCGGACTTTCGCCGCCGCCGAGTCGCGCTCCGCGTTGAGGGCGACCTCGCGCTTGCGCTCCGTGTGATTGACCTTCCGTGCCATGCCGTCAGTCCGTTCCGCCCGCCGCCGCGTAGGCGAACGCGAGCTCGTTGCGCGCGAAGACGCGCCGCCGCTTCGCTTTCTCGATGACAATTCCAAACTTCTCCGGCTCGCGCGCAATGGGACTGTGCACCGTGAGCGCAAAGCGATGCCAGAAGCAGCTCTGGATGAGCCCCTTCTTCGCGAGGTCCTTCACGTACCGCTCGGCCGCGCGCTGCTCGGCCTTCGTCTCCGTCGGGAAGTCGTACATGAGGTAGGCATGGACGAAGACCTCCGCCGCCTGGAACGCCCGCAGCACCTTCTCGGCCGAGGCGAGCGTGATGCCCTTGTTCATGAGCGCGAGGAGCCGGTCGTTCGCGCACTCAAGCCCGCCCGTCACGCAGATGCAGCCTGCCCGCGCCATCTTCTTCGCGAGGGCCGGCGTGAACGCCGCGTCGAAGCGGACGTTCCCCCACCACTCGACCTCCAGCCCGCGCCGCAGGATCTCGTCGCAGACGGCGCGCACGAGCGCGGGCGGCATCGCCTCGTCGACGAAGTGGAAGCGGCGCAGGCCCTGCCGCGCGAACGCCTCCAGCGTGTCGGCGACGGCGGTCGCCTCCGGCATCTGGAAGCAGCCGATGTACGGCAGGCGCACGTCGCAGAACGCGCACCTGTGCCAGTAGCAGCCCCGCGCCATGACGAGCTTCACCCACTTGCCCGAATTCCAGAGGTTGGTGACGTAGTTGTCCGTCTCGACGACGTCGAAGTAGTCGTCCCAGTCGATGCCGTCGTAGCAGGGCGCGACGAACGGCGGCACGTCCACGGGCGCGCCGTCCGCGAGCCCCGCCGCCTCGCGCAGCATCGGCGCATACCCCTCGTCGAACAGGAATCGGTCGAAGTACCGCAGGGGCCGCGTGTCCGTCATCTCCCGGAGCTCGGTCGAGACGTAGCCGCCGCCGAGGAGAAGGCGGACGCCCGGATACCGCCGCTTCACGTAGCGGGCGATCTTGAACGCGCCGACGAGCGTGCCGGGGAACGGACACGTCACGCCGACGAGATCGGGCTTCGCCTCGTCCATCGCCGCCTTGAGATGGCGCTCAAGCGGCGCGTCCAGAATGCCGCGCCGACGAACGCGGCGCTCAAGTTCGCCGAAGTCCTCGACCGCCTGGCAGAGATGCTCGGCGTAGCGCGAGAAGCCGAATTCGGAATCGACGCCGTCGCGGATGCCCCGCGCAAGATCGTCGATGACCTCGCTGGCCGCGCGCTTCTCCTCCAGCGGTGCCGGGCCGCCCAGGAACTCCAGCAGCTCGTCCGTCGTCTCGTCCCCGTAGGCGAGGAGAATGTCGCGGACGACCTTGATCGAGAGGTCACGCTGCTGCACGTCGATGCCCCGCGCGCGCAGGAAGCCCGTCAGGTGCATCGTCGCCGGATACGGCGTGTTCGTCTGCAAAAGCGGCGGCGTCAGCAGGAGAAGCCGCTTGCGGTCGCACGTGGACGCGGCTTTAGGCAAGGAGTTCACGGAACGAGTCGATGACGCGCGTTGGGTGCGCGGATTCCAGGACGGCACGCGAATTCGTGCCCGTGATCGCGACGACGTCCATCCCCGCCGCCTGCGCCGCCGCGATGCCGTTGAGCGCGTCCTCGAAGACGCAGCAGGCGGACGGCTCGACGCCCAGCCGTGCGGCGGCCGCGAGATAGCATTCGGGCGCGGGCTTGCCGCGCACGTACTGGGAGGAATCGACGACGGCGGCGAAGAACGCGCGCAGACCAAGGCCGTCGAGGACATAGTCGACGTTGTCCATCGTCCCACCCGTCGAGACGGCGCAGGGGATGCCGTCCGCCCGCGCGGCGGAGAGGAAATCGACAAGGCTGTCGCGCGCCACAAGATGCGGACGGTAGATCTCGCGGTACAGGGCCTCCTTCTCGCGGAGAAGCGCCGCCGCGCGCGTCTCGTCAATCGGCGCGTCGAACATGCGCGCAAGGTAGTCGCGACCGGGCGCGCCCATCCACGCGACGACCTGCGCTTCCGTCAGGTGTCCGCCATGGCGGCGCGCGAATTCCAGCCAAGCCTGGACATGGTACCGGCAGTTGTCCACCAGCACGCCATCCATGTCAAAGAGATACGCCCTTTTCGTCATAGGCAGATAGTATACCATTATTCGGATGACGGGATTATGCTATAATACCCGCATCCTTTGGAGAGGTGGCGGAGTGGTCGATCGCGGCGGTCTTGAAAACCGTTGACCTGCAAGGGTCCGGGGGTTCGAATCCCTCCCTCTCCGCCAATTCAAACTTTCAAACTGGGAAACTCGCAACATTGTCAAACTTGTAAACTGCCAGAGACAAGACGGAGTGCGGATGAATGATAACCTAGAGGAACGGATGACGAGGCTTCGCACTCTTCGCGATTCGCTGTCGGCTGCCCTGTCGGGGGTCGAGGGCGAACTGACGCGGCGCATGGAGATTGCCGAAGTCCGCAAGAGCGTGAAGTGCCCTGGGCAAGATGATGTGAGGCTGTAGACGGCAAGACAAAAACCAATCCCCGAACGCACGATCAAGGCGTTGACAATTCTCGTTGGTTGGCGCCCCTGATCGCTTTGCGGAAAGAGTCTGCGAACGGCTTGCGCGCGAGAGCATTGCAAAGGTCGGAGACGGACGAGTGTGGCACCTGGGTCATGGCGCACCTTCCGCACTTACTCCCTACTACTTACTCCTTGCTACTTTCCCTCACCGCGCCTCCTCGGCGAGGAAGCCGTCGATCTCGCGCTTCTCCGACGAGAAGTTGAGGCCGAGGAGCGTG
>OIYX01000182.1_pt1 | contig 22546 bp, 15 predicted proteins | sample 1588431 | NCBI WGS metagenome assembly OIYX01 (sample SAMN03283241) | human gut metagenome | biome: human-associated habitat; material: feces | host: Homo sapiens | place: Peru | collected 2012
GGAGCTCGGCTCGCGCTGCACCGTCTTTATGAACAGCGCCGTCAAGCAGGCGCAGAAGGACGGCGCGACGATCGAGGACATTGCTGCGGGGCTTTCTGTCAGCGTGGTGAAAAACGCGCTCTACAAGGTCATCCGCTGCGCCAATGCGCGCGAGATCGGCAAGAACATCGTTGTGCAGGGCGGCACCTTCCTGAACGACTGCGTCCTGCGCGCGTTCGAGATGGAGATCGGCCGCGAGGTCATCCGCCCGAAATTTGCGCCGCTGATGGGCGCTTACGGCGCGGCACTCTACGCGCTCGAGCGCTCGACGGGCAAGAGCACGATCCTCGACGCGCAGGGGCTTGCGGATTTTCAGCACAGCATCCGCGCCATGACCTGCAACGGCTGCACGAATCGCTGCTCCCTGACAGTCAACACCTTCTCAGGAAACCGGCGCTATATTGCGGGCAACCGCTGCTCGAAGCCCTTGGGCAGAGCCAAGCAGGAGCATCCGCGCGATCTTTACGCCGACAAGCAGCGCCTGCTCTCGGCCTATATGCATAACGAGAGAGAGGAGGGAAGACGCACCGTCGGTCTGCCGATGGGGCTGAATTTCTATGAACTGCTGCCGTTCTGGCACGCGTTCTGGACGAAGCTGGGCTTCAACGTGCTCGTCTCGCCCTTTTCCGACCGCAAGCTCTACCGCATGGGGCAGGACACGATCCCGTCCGACACGGCCTGCTACCCGGCCAAGCTCATGCACGGGCACATCGAATGGCTGCTCGCGCACGAGCCGGACTTCATTTTCTACCCGGATATGAGCTATAACGTTGAAGAAGGGCTAGGCGTGAACCAGTTCAACTGCCCGGTCGTGGCCTATTATCCGCAGGTTTTGAAGCTGAATATGCCCGGCTTGCAGGGGAAAACGCCGTTCTTGTGCGATTTTCTGTCGCTTGCGGACGAAAAACAGTTTGAAAAGCGGATGCACGCCGTGCTCAAGGCACATTTTCCGGAGATCGACCGCAAAACGCTGCATGAGGCAGTCGCGGCGGCTTATGCCGAGCAGGAGACGTATCGGCAAACGGTGCGCGACCTTGCCGCCGAATATCTCTGCGAGGCTGAGCGTGAAAACAAGCCCGTGATCGTGCTGGCCGGCCGGCCGTACCACGTCGACCCCGAGATCAACCACGGCATCGACAAGCTGCTGACGTCGCTGGGTGCGGTCGTCATCACCGAGGACAGCATCAGCGACCGCATTCAGCCGTTTGAGACGCAGGTGCGCAATCAGTGGACGTATCACGCGCGGCTGTATGCGGCGGCGAAATACATCGCGCAGAGCAAAAAGAAGCTGTTTTTGGTGCAGCTCGTCTCCTTCGGCTGCGGCGTCGACGCGATCACGACCGACGAGGTGCGGTCGATCCTCGAGGCCGCGGACAGCCCCTATACGCAGATCAAAATTGACGAAATTTCCAACATGGGCGCCGTGACGATCCGTCTGCGCAGCCTGTTTGCGGTGATTTCCGACAAAAAGTGAGGGATGGATATGAAAATTCTTGCGGTTTTGCTTGCAATCGCCGTGCCCTATCTCGTCGGCGGGATCAATCCGGCGATCGTGCTCTCAAATCTGATCTATCACCGCGATATTCGGCAATGCGGCAGCAAAAATCCGGGCTTCACGAATTTCAAGCGCGTGTTCGGCGGAAAGCTTGCATGGCTGGTTTTCGTGCTCGACATTGCCAAATCGGTCGCGGTCTGCCTGCTCGGCGGGTGGATCTTCGGGCGCGCCTTCGGGCAGCATCAGCTCGGCGTCGCCTTTGCGGGTCTGTTCGTGATGCTGGGGCACTGCTTCCCGGCGTGGTACGGCTTCCACGGCGGCAAGGCGTTCCTTGCCGGGGCGGGCGCGATCTGGTGCATCGACTGGCGCGCCGGGCTGGTTGCCATGTGCGTGCTGATGCTCGTCCTGTTCTCGTTGCATTATATGTCGCTGGCGTCCGTCTGCGCCGGGCTTTCCTGCCCGGTCACGCTGGCGATCGTCGGTGTGCAGACGCCGTGGGTGCTGGCGCTGTGCGTGCTGTCCGTGGCGCTGATGGTTTGGCGGCATAAGGCGAACCTTCTGCGCCTGAAGAACGGAACGGAATCGAAGTTCTATTTTGGGCACAAGGAGGAGGCTGCATCTGGGGACGAGACTATGGCCGAGGCGGAGCATTCCGGGAAAATGGAGCGTGAGCACCTTGCTTAAAAAAGATAAGTTGTGCGGATTTGAAGCGGCGTTCGCCGCGTGGAACAGGCAGGCGCTGCGGCCGCATGTTTTGCTGGATGCGTCAACAAACGGCACAATGCGCACGCGCTTCGGCGGGGCATCGTTGGGCAAAGCGCCGCTCGATGCAAGCGGCAGGCCGATGCGGATGCTCTGCGCGGTGGATTTTTCGGAGCTTCCGATGCTGCCGGATTTTCCGCAGACGGGACTTCTGCGCATTTTTGTAAAGGACGATGCACTCTTCGGCATGGACTACGACGAGCCGACCGCGCAGACGGGCTTCCGCGTGCTCTACGATGCGGACGGGAGCGGCCTGATGCCGCAGGAGGAGCCGGGGGAGAGCGACTATTTCCCAATCCCGCTGTGCTGCCCGTGCCGCGCCGCGACGCTCGAGCAGCAGCCGATCCCCTACGGGAATTACCGCTTTGACTAGCCGTTTTCTGCCCTGCTGCGCCGCCACGGCGTTGCGGACATCGATGGGGAGACGGAGTGCCGCCTCACGCACGCGCGGGAGCTTCAGCTGCCCGCGATCGGCGGCTATGCGTGGTTCACGCAGGTCGACCCGCGCACATTTGAAAAAAAGTGGCAGCGTTATGACACGCTGCTCCTGCAAATTCCGTACCGGGATGAGCCGGACACCATGTTCCGCATCGGCGACGGCGGCGTGATCAATTTTTTGATCCCGCATGAAAAGCTGAAAAAACGGGATTTTTCGGACGTCCTTTTCTGGTGGGACTGCTATTAACCGGAAGGCGGCGTGGTGTTTTCACCACGCCGCCTGTCGTTTTGGAGAATATAAGCATCGCCGCGCTGCAAAAAGCCGGCGCGGCGATGGGTTCATAAGTTATTTGTTTTCGTATTCCGCTGCGGCAGCGTCGGCGCGCTGGCAGAACAGGCGTACCTTGTCGATGTCCTTTTCCATCACGCCGTCGCTGTATTTATAGCTGGTCTTGGTGAGGGAGTCAACGCCGTAGGGGCGGATCTGACGGATGCACTCCTCAACATTATCCGGCCCGAGACCGCCCGCGACGATCACGGGGATGTTGACGGAACGGACGATCTCGGCGTCGATGCTCCAGTCGTGCGTCATGCCGCTGGCGCCGATGCCGGTGTCGGCGGCGAGGCCGGAGTCGGTGAGCAGGAAGTCGCAGAAGGTGGCGTAGTGCTTGGCGCGGTCAACGGCGGCAGGGCCGTCCACCAGAACCGCCTGCATCAGCTTCACGCCCGGGCACTCCTTGTGCAGGCGCTCGGCAAAGGCCTCGTCGGCGGTGTAGTCCATACCCGCGATGTGCAGAATGTCAGGCTTCACGCGCTTGGCAAGGAAGATCATCTCTTCCACATCTTTATTCAGCATGATGGCAACGCATTTCACGCCTCTGCGCCTGGCCTCGGCGAAGATCCGATCCACCACGTCCAGCGGAACACGGTGGGCGGGCACGCCGCCGCTCTGCATGGGAACCAGGCCAATGTGGTCGGCGCCGGCATCCATGGTGGCCACGCTCTCGTTGTAATTCACCAGAGAATAGATTTGTTTGATCATTGTCAATCACAGTCCTTTCGTTGCTTTCGGAAAATCAAATCAGCGCTTCCTCGCAAAGCAGGGGAGACACCGTTTTGGACGTTTGCAGGGTCAGGCTCGCGGCCTTCTGCGTCATTTCGCCGATGCGGCGCATGGAGAGCGTCTTGCCGAAGCGGCATCTTGCCCAGCAGATCACGGCCATGCTGCAATCGCCCGCGCCGTTGACGCTGACGATCTCGGTCTTGACGATCGGCACCAGAGCGCTTTCGTCTTTGTTGCAGCAGAAGATGCCATCCTTGCCCATGGAGATGAACACATTCTGAATGCCGAGGCCGAGCAGCTTGTCCGCTGCCTTTTTCGCGGAGGCCTCGTCGGTGATCTCAATGCCGGTGAGCAGCTGCGCCTCCAAGGCGTTGGGCTTGAAGCCCTCCAGACGGGGCAGAAGCGGCTTCAGGCGCGGCAGCTTGATCGTGGAGACCGGGTCGGCGTACATCGGAACGGTGCAGTTCTCGGCCAGCCATTGAATGCTTGCCTCACAGATGTTCGCGTCGACAACGCAAAGCGCCGCACCGTTGATGAGCGCCCTGCGCTCCTCCAAAAAATCCGGCGTGACGCAATCGATCAGCGCCATGGCGTTGATGGCGGACATCATTTCGCCGGTGCTGTCGGTGATATAGAGATAGGTGCAGCTCTTGCCGCCGGGAACCTTCTGCGCATAGTGCAGACCGATGCCGTCCTTTTCGCACTCCTCTTCGAGAATGCGCCCGAAATGATCGTCGCCGAAAACCGTGACCAGCTCGACGGGGACGCCCAGCTTGGCGATGTTCTGCGCGATGTTATGACCGACGCCGCCGGCGGACAGCGCAACTGTGCCGATGTTAGAGTCCTTTTCGCGGTAGACATGACCGCAAAGACCGGCAATATCCAGATTCAGGCCGCCGACGACGACCACATAGGGTTTCTGTTCCATAAAAGCTCCTCCTGCTGCAATGCGCTTGGGTCTGCCGCAGCAGATCCGCATCGACATTATAGCACTGCGTCCGTGGAAAAACAAGATTTTTTCTTTGCAGTTGAATAAAAATGCATTGCAAACCGCAAAAGATTGTATTATAATGTCGATGTCCATCTTTATGCACAGCAATTTTCAGGAGGCTGATTATGCAGTTTAAATTAGAACAAAAGGTTCACGTCGCCGTTACCTACGACCTTGCCGGGAGCATCGCCGAGATTCTTTCCGCGCGCGGTTGGCACAAGCCCATGGTCATTTGCAGCGCCTTCCAGCTCAAGCAGGAGCTGATCGCGAACATGGTCGATAGCTTGGACGACTGCGTGATTTTTGACGAGCCGGTTTCCGATCCCCCCGCGCACGTTATCAACGACGTCGCCGGGCGCTTCACGCAGCACGGCTGCGACTGCCTGATCGCGATCGGCGGCGGCAGCGTGATCGACACGGCGCGCGGCGTGAACATCGTGCGCACGCTCGGCGGCAAAATCGAGGAATACGTCTCCGACCGGGAGGTCACGACCTTCTGCCACGGCCTGATCGCCGTGCCGACTACCTCCGGAACAGGCAGCGAGCTGTCCAACGCTCTGGTCGTCAGCGACGACGAGACGCACGCCAAGCTGGCGGTGCTGGCTGACAACGCCGTGAGCGATTATGCGCTGCTCTGCCCGCCGCTGGCAGCATCCCTGCCCGCGCAGATGACCGCAGCCTGCGGCATGGACGCCTTCGCGCACGCCGCCGAGGGCTACACCTCCTCGCTTTCCTCCCCGGTGACGGACTGCATCTGCGAAAAGGTGATGTACCTGATCGCCAAATACCTGCCGCAGGCGGTCGCCAACGGCTATGACTTGGAGGCGCGCGAGCGCGTGATGATCGCCGCCTGCCTCGCCGGCTGGATGCTCAACAATGCAGGCACGCATCTTGGCCATTCGCAGGCGCATATCCTCGGCGCGAAGTTCCGCATTCCGCACGGTGCGGCCTGCGCCTATGCGCTGCCCGGCACGATGCTCTACACGGCCGAGACGAATGTCAAAAAGGTCAAGGAGATCGGCCTGATCCTCGGCGCGGAGTTCCCGGCCGATCCGACCGATCTTGAAGTCGGCCGCATCACGGCCGATCGCATCCGCTATTTCCGCGACACCGTGCTCGGCATGAAGCCGTGGAGCGAATACGGCATTTCGCAAGAGCAGGTCGCGGCCTGCGCCGCCGAGGTCGCGAAGGAGCGCTTCGCCGGGAATTACCCGCGCCCCGTTTCCGAGGCACTCTGCCGCCGGATGCTCGAGCAGTGGGGCTGAGCTTGCGCTGAACCGATCGATCCGTCATAAAAATGAGCCGATGCAGAACCAAACCTCTGCATTGGCTTTTTATAACGAATAGGGAAGGGGCGCACTGCAAAAATGCAGCGCGCCCCATTCATGATTTGGTTACTTGGTGAGGCTTTCCGCGAAACGCATCAGGAGCGTTGCGACCTGCGCGCGGGTGGCGCTGCCCTCTGGGTCGAGCACGACGCCCGCGCCGTTATTCGTGCCCTGAATGAGCTTGACGGCGACTGCCCAAGACATGGCGTCCTTGGCATAGCTCTTGACGGAGGCTGTGTCGGAGAAGCCTGTCAGCTCGGCGCGCGCGGAGACGTCATAGCCCTTCTGCCCGGCATAGCGGAACAGAATCACGGTGATCTGCTCGCGCGTCACGACGCTCTCCGGCTCAAAGGTCGTCTCGGTCACGCCGCGCACGACGCCGTTTTCAAACGCCCATGCCAGCGCGTCGGCGTAGTAGCCCTTTGCCGAGACATCGGTGAACGGGACGGTCGCGCTCGACGCGGGCTGACCGGCCAAACGCCAGAGAACCGTGACCAGCATTGCGCGGTCCATCGCCGTTTCCGGCTCAAAGGTGGTCTCGCTCGTGCCGCGGAACAGGTCGTGCTTCACGGCAAAGTCGATGCCTTCATGTGCCCAGTTGCCGACGGCGGGCAGGTCGGTGAACTTCGCGCCCGGGCAGTTGGCGGGGATGACCTCGCCCTGACCGATCACGACGCCGCAGACGGTGCAGACGAGATCGCCGGTGTAGCCGTCCTCGGTGCAGGTGGCGGGCTTTGCATTCACGACCTCGGTGGTCGGATGCGTGCAGGCGGCAGCATGGATCACGGTGACGCTTGCGACCTTGCTGGCAATGCGCTTGCCGGATACGTTCTGGCCGTCATACTGCTCCTGCGTGATGCCATAGGCAAAGCGGAGATTGCCGGAGATGTAAGCGTCCTTGACGATGTCCTCGGGCGTGCCCGTGCCAGAGTTCCAAGAGATCAGGATCGCTGCGGGAACCTCCACAGCGCCCGTCTCGTTGATGTAATACTTCTTGGTCTTGCTGTCCTCATAGGTGAGGGTGGAGGTGAAATCGGCCTCTGCCGTGGAGGCCGTGACGGAATCGCCGGTGCCGAAGTCGATCCCGGCGTCAGCCAGCAGGCTGTCGACGGAGGCATAGAGATTGGAGGCAATCGTGCCCTCGACCTTTGTCTGGTGGTTCCAATACTGATAGCCGACGGTTTTGTTTTCGGCCAGCGCCTTGAGGTCGGACATGGTGTAGGTCTTGACGGTCGCGGCCGCCTCACCCTCGTATTGCTCCAGAACGGTCAGAACGACCGGCTCGGCGGGCTTTTCGTTGCCGTAGTGGAAGGTCGGGGTCGCACCTGCGCAGAGGTAGGCGATCGTGTAGCCGTCCTCGGTGATGGTTGCGCCGCCACCGCCGCAGCCGCCGGATTCACCGGCCTGCGTCAGCCAGACCTTATAGACCGGATAGCCGGTGCTGTCGGCATCCTGCGCCTCGTACTTGGCAAACAGCTCCTTGTTGTTGAAATCATAGGCGAAGACGTCGAACGGACTGCGCTGGAAGCGCTCCTCGGCCACGGCGCAGTCCACGACAAGTGCGGCGTTGGTGTCATAGAGGCAGACCGGAGCGGTCGCGGCGATGTTCTTGCCGAGATAGACATAGGTCAGCGCCTGGCAGGATTCAAACGTGTTGGCGGGAAGCTCCGTGATCTGAACCTCGTCCGGGAAGACGACCTTAGTCAGATTGCTCCAGTCCTGATAGAACACGCCGGTTCCCATTTCTTTCAGGCCCTTCGGCATGGTGACTTCACTCAGACCGACACAGAGGCCGAAAGCTGCATTGCCGATGGACTCAATGCTGTCAACCAGTGTCAGATCGGTTAGAGCGCCGTTATAGAAGAACATATAGTCGCCGATTTTTTTGCAGCCGTCTGCAAAGGTGACCTTGGCGAGATTCGCGTTGTTGCAGAATGCGCCCGTGCCGATGGCCGACAGGGTTGCCGGGACGGTAAGCTCGGTCAGGTTATCGCAATAATAGAATGCGTAGCTTCCAATCGTCTCGACCTGATTCAGATTAACAGACGGGAGGCCGGTATGGCCGAAGCAGGAGCTTCCAACGGTTTTCAGAGAGGCGGGGAAAACGATCGCACCGAGGTTTTCGCAGCTCCAGAACATATAGTCACTGAGCGCTTCCACGCCTTCGGAAATCGTGACAGAGGTCAGCTTCTTGCAGATGTCAAAGGCGCTGCTGCCGAAGGTGACGTTTGCAGGGAGGGTGACAGAGGTCAGATTGCTCTGACGGAATGCAAGACTGTCGATCCGCTTGAGCGTAGAGGGGAAGGAAACGGTGGAAAGCACACTCTTGCCGAGATAGGTCTGCATGAAGGCCTGCGAGGCAATGATTTCGACACCTTCGGGAATGTCATAGTGCGTTTCAGGGCGTGCGCTCGGGTAACGGATCAGCTTCTTGCCGTCCTTGGTGAACAGGACGCCGTCCACATCCTTGAAATTCGGATTTTCTGCATCAACGAAAATGTTTTGCAGAGCATCACAGCCGGCAAAAACGTTTTCGGTATAGGTGACAACCTGCGTATTTTCGCCCTCGCCAACGCTGGTCTGGACATCCTTACCCATTTTCTCAAGCGTGGCGGGGAGCTTGACGGCTTCGACCTTTTTGCAGCCGCTGAATGCATCAGAACCGATGGCCTGCAGCTTGGTATCAGAGAGATCAAGCTCCGTCACGCTGCGAAGACCCCAGCAGCCCATGGCAGAGATGTATTCGAGCGAATCGGGGAAGGAAACGGCGGAGAAGTAGTAGTCGGACGACGAGCCGGTCATCTGATAGGAATAGATCGCGCTCGCGCCGATGCCGGTGACGGCAAAGGTCCATGTGCGGCCGACGACCTTGGCGGTGACGGACTCGGGAATGACAAGCGTCTGGGAAGCGTCATTATAGCCGACGTACTTCAGCTCGACCTTGCCGGTCTTGGAGGCATTGTCAAAGCTGGTAACATGGAATTCCAGATACTTCGGGGTTTCAGAGGAAGCGGTCGTGCCGTCCACATAGACCTTGAAGTCCGGGATGGAGGCAACGACAGGCTCTTCGCCCCAAGTCGCGAGGGTGATGTCGCCCTTCTGTTCAACAGGGGCTGCGAGCATGTCGTTCCATGTTTCCTGATAATCCTCGAGGCTCACGGCCGGAACATAGATCGTCAGACTGGAGCAGCCGTAGAAGGGATAGCGCGTGCTGTTGTAGACAGAGTAGGGGGCAACGCCGGGAGCGGCTTCGCCGCGGAAGGTTACGGAGGTCAGTCCCGTGCAGTTGCTGAACGCGATCGCGCCGACGGTGTTGATCGTTTCGGGAAGTACGATCGCCGTAAGAGCGGTATCCTCGGTAAACATCGAGCTTGAAAGTGCTTCCTGCTTAGCCGGGAGCGTGACCGCCGTCAGATTCGGGTTTGCACCGAGGGCGGCAGTCCCGAAGGTGACATTTTCGGCCTCAAAGACGATCTCCCTGAGCTGCCATGTTCTTGTCATATAACGGCCGACATAATAGAAGCCCTGCTTTTCGACGGTCGTGACGGAAGCCGGGACGGTGATCTTTGTGATTTGAGAGAGCGCCTCGGAATCGGTCTTGCCGAAGTAGTCGCCGTTGCCGCAGAAGGCGCCCTCTGCAACACCGACGACGTCATAGGTCTTGCCGTCGACGGTATAGGCGCTCGGGAGGGTGATCTCGCCGCCGAAGCCAAAATAACCGGTGATCCAGGCCTTGCCCTCGCGCAGCTCAAACTTATAGAACTCCTGCGAGCTGGGATCGACCTTCGCGCCGCAGACGCAAACGCCCTTTTCATAGGTGTGTGCCTCGTTGGTGACGGTATAGTCGCAGCCGGCATCGGTGCAGACGGCGCTGTGCGTGCCGTCGCCGTTATCCGTGTAGCTCAGGTTGTGGCTGGGCGCTTCGGGATAAGCAGGGTCAGGCAGCTCGTCTGCAATATCGGCTGAGACACTGACCGCACCGTCTGCCGCTGTTTCAAAATCATCGGCATAGAGGCTCTTGCAGTGAATGGTCAGTTCACTGTCGGAAATCGCCCCGTCAAAAATCGAGTTTGCAAGGGACTCGGCAAAGTTTGCCGGAACGGCACCGTAAAAGTAGACGTTGGTCAGCGAATACAGATAGTCAAACACGTAATCGCCGTAAGTCGTGACGGTGCTCGGGATCACAAGGCTTTCGACAGCCGTTTTCGAAGCGCCGATGCACATGTCATCCAGCTTTGTGACCGGCGTGCCGTTGATTTTGGCGGGGATCACGACGTCAACGGCGCTGCCGAGGTATTCGGTGATGACACCGTTGGAGAATTTGAAGTCTTCTGCCGGATTCGGCTCCGGAGTCTGGGATGCGGCATCAGCGGCGAAGGCGGGCAGAACAAGCCCTGTCATCATCGACAGACACAGCAGCAGAACCAGCAGCCGACGAAGGGGTGTTTTCAGGTTCATGGTTTTGTCTCCTTTTCTCCGTTGTCTTGTTTTCAGAACAACGGTAACTAAAAAAATTCGGGTTTCCCTAGCAATATTCTAGAAGAAGAATAACGCAATGTCAAGACGGATCGAAAAAATTCGGCAATATCGAACAGAAATACGCGGTTAATTCCGTGAAAAATAACCGCAGGGCTTGCAATTTTTCCGTCTTCGGTGTATGATAAACATGAAAAAATCGGATCGGGGCCGTTTCTTTTTTTGAAGGCGGTTATTCTCGTTTGTGTATCACGGGTTCAGGAGTGCTTATGAAACGAATTCTTGCTATTGTAATAGGTATCGCGTTGTGCCTGTCTCTGACGGCCTGCGGCAGCGGCTATGACCCGCTGGAGGGCGTTGCGACGCAGCAGTTTACGGACAGCGCCGGGCGGGATGTTACGCTCCCGCAGGAGATCACGCGCGTCGCTGCCAGCGGCTCGACGGCGCAGATGATTTTGATGACGATCGCGCCGGAGCTGCTGATCGGCCTTGCCAGCAGCCCGAGCACGGCGCAGATGCCGTATTTCCCGGAGAATATGTGGTATCTGCCGACCTTCGGCCAGTTTTACGGCAGCAAGGCAAACCTGAACATGGAGGCGCTGATCGACGCGCAGCCGCAGATCATCATTGACCTCGGCGACGCGAAGGAGAGCGTCGCCGACGACATGAACGGCATTCAGAAGCAGACCGGCATCCCGACGGTCTTCATCGAAGCGACGATCGAGACCATGCCGCAGGCCTACCGCACGCTTGGCAGACTGCTCGGCCGGGAGGAGCAGGGCGAGCGCCTCGCTTCTTACATTGACCGGACGCTTGCCATGGCTGAGGAAAACGCGGCGGCCATACCCGACGCGCAGCGCAAGACGGTGATGTTCGGCACCGGCTCGACGGGGCTGGCGTGCAACGCGGCCGGCTCAACGCAGGCCGACGTGATCGAGCGGGTCGGCGCGATCAACGCGATCGAATCCGGCGAGCTTACGAACCGCAACGGCGGCACGACCGTGAATCTCGAGCAGGTCTACGTCTATGATCCGCAGGTCATTCTGCTCTCGGCCGGCGGGCCGTTCGACACGCTGGAGCAGAGCGAGTGGTCGGAGCTGGGTGCGGTTCGGAGCGGCAGCTATTATGAGATCCCGAACCTGCCCTATGACTGGATGTCCTCGCCGCCGTCGGTCAACCGTGTGCTCGGCATCTGGTGGCTGGGCAACCTGCTCTATCCCGAGCAATATGACTATGATATGATCGCCGTTGCGCAGGAGTTTTACGGCCTGTTTTGGCATTATGAGCTGCCCGAGGAGGAGGCGCGCACGCTGTTGGCGCGTTCTACCCTCCGCGCGGAGGCGACGCCGTGAGAAGGCGCGCTGCTGCGGCGCTGACGGCGCTGGTGCTGCTTCTGAGCCTCGTCGCCCCGATTTTGGCGGCCGGACAGGTGACCGATACGCTCACGGTCAAGGTCGGCTATTTCGGCATGGATACGGACAGCTATGTCGAGGTCGCGACCTACCACTGGTCGGAGCTTTCCGAGAATCTCGAGCTTCATACGCAGGCCTATTCCTTCTTCCGCAGCGCCTCAGACGGCACCTATCGCACGGTGATCGATTCGGCGCTCGGCTTTTACATCTCCGATCTGATCGACTACGCTCAGATCAACAAGGACGACATTCAGTCCATCCAATTTTACACGAGAGATCAGGAGATCGGCTATTTCACTTCCTTCACGCATGCCGATCTGTTCGAGACGGCGCGGTACTATTTTAACGACCTGTCTGCGCACCTCGAGCCGGTCTATGACGAGGAGGGCGCGCTCACGGGCTACAACGCCGATTCGGCGTGGGACGACTGCTGGGAGGTCGCGCCGATGCTGGCACTTGAGGACAACTGGGCGACGTATGAGCCGGGAACGGAGCATACCGCGCCGAATTATGAGAGCATGGGCACGGGCAACCGCTTCCGCTTGCTGTTTGGTCAGTCCTACCCGACGGAGGTGCGGACAAATCAGAGCGCGAAATACACGCACACCCTGTTCGTCACGCTCAACGGCACGCCGTCCGCGCCGGAGCTTCCGGAGCTGGATGGGACGATCGGGTCGCATACGATCCAGTTCGATATGTCGCTCAGCAACAGCACCCTGCGCGAGGCGCTCGCGCAGCTTCTGAACATTTCCTCGACGGATTCCTCCGTTTTGGAGATCAAGAGCGTGACCGTCACGCCGAGCAGCGAATATGTCGACCTCGCGACGGTCACGGTGACCTATGAGGTGCATAAGGAAGGGTCTGCAAGTCTGTCGATCGGGCTTGGCGGAGCACCTGTTACGAGCAGCCCGGCGATCACAACGCACGATCCGACGCCGTCTCCGACCGAGCCTGACCCGCAGCCCACGCAGCCGCTTTCGCCGGATACGCCGACGCAGTCCGACGGGAGCAGCGACGGGCAGGGGAGCGGCGATCATCACGACAACGGAAACGGCAGCGGCAGCGGCAACGGGAACGGAACGCTCCCGACCCCGACAACGCCCGATCCGACGACCGCTCCGACCGAGGCGACCACCGAGCCGCCGACCGAGCTGGGCGTTCCGGACGGCTTGGATCCGGTCGACACCGTACCCGTCCCGATGCCCGAGCAGAGAGTGCGCATGTACGCGCTGGATGAATCCGTTGCGCGAAAGCTGATGAACAAGGGCGCGCAGGAGGAGCAGGCTCCCGATCTGTCGGGCGAGGCCCCCCCTATGACGCAGACGGTCGCGCCGCCCGTTGCTGAGCGGGACGACCGGCTGACCCTGTTGCTGGTGGGGCTTGGAGCGGTCACCCTTGCCGCGGCCGGAGGCGCTGCCGCCTGTGTGTACTATGGCAGAGATTACAAACGAAAAGAAAGAGGTAAGGCATGAGTTCTGCATTTCATACGATTCTGCGCGCGGTCGCTTCGGCAATGGAGCTGCCCGTTGTGCTGCTGCTGGTGCTGCTGCTGAGCTTTGCGGTGTTCACCGTCGGTTGGCTCCTTGCTGAGTATTTCACGGAGCACCGCCATATGCGCTTTGCGCTTCCGGTCGTGCTCGAGTCGCTTCGCACGGCGCAGGACGTCCGCGCGGCGGTGGCGCGCAGCCGCCTGAATCGCCGCCAAAAGGCGCTGCTGACCGAGCTTTCCGAGCACCCCGAGCTGACCGCCGAGCTGCGCCGCTCTCTGGCCGACAACCTGCTCGAGCACGAGCAGGCGCATTATGACCGCGTGCTCAAGCTGACGGAGCTTGCCGCAAAGCTTGCGCCGATGTTCGGCCTGCTGGGCACGCTGATCCCCCTCGGCCCCGGCATCATCGCGCTGGGGCAGGGCGACACCTATACGCTCTCCGTCTCGCTTCTGACCGCGTTCGACACGACGATCGTCGGCCTGATCGCGGCGGCGGTCTGCATGGTCGTTTCCAACGTGCGCAAGCGCTGGTACAGCGGCTACATGGCTGATCTGGAGACACTCGCCGACTGCCTTTGCGAGCGGGAGGCCGCGCAATGAGAGCCCGCAGAAGCCGCCGCCGCTTTGAAGACGAGAGCGTCAATCCGATGAATTATATTTCCAATTTGTCTGACGCCATGCTCGTGCTGGCCGTCGGCATGATGCTGGCGCTGATCGTGCATTGGAACGTGGACATCGGCTCTGGGACGGAGACGGGGCAGACGAGCCAGCCGACCGCGCAGACACAGATCGACCGCGACAACGCGCCGAGCTTCACGGACGACGATCTGAAGGAGACCGAGCAGCCCTCCGAGGGCGGCGAGCTGGAAAAGCTGGGCGAGGTCTATTACGATGCCGCGACCGGCAAATATTATATCATTGAAAATGAAACGGGGGGCGGACAATGAAACGGCTATTGAGTGCTTTGACCCTGCTTGCGCTGCTGGTGCAGGCGCTTTGCCTCTGCGCGACGGCGGGCGAAACGGTGACGGGGCAGCTCGAGCGACGCGCGGGCTTTGAGCTTGCGACCGTGCGCTATGTGCTCCCCGACGGGAGCTACCGCTTCGCCGAGGTCGAAAAAACCGAGAACGGCTATTCCTATTCCTTCGCGGCGCCCGGCGTCGCGTTCGAGGTCGTGCCGGAGTATTTCTCCACGACCGCTTGGGACGGCGCGGTGGATATTTCGTGGTACGATCCGGAAAAGTCCGAGTTTTACATCAACACGGGCGCACAGCTTGCGGGTCTGGCTGCGCTGGTCAGCGGCAAGCTCGACGCGGGCACGCCGGACTATCGCCTCTGCGGGGATCCGGCGGAGCTGGTCAGCACGCGCACGGACGATTTTCTGCTCGTCGGCGCGGGCGGCGGCAATCAGCGCGGGACGGTCTACATCGGCGACCCCGCGCACGATTTTTCGGACAAAACCGTCTATCTGACGGCCGATCTGGATATGGGCGGCAGCGCCAACTGGACGCCCATCGGCGGAAAATATCCGCTCGATCCGGCCAACAGTGACCTTGTGATCGAGGCGTTCTTCAACGGAACGCTCGACGGGCAGGGACACCGCATCACGAACCTGCATTGCGACCGCTATGCGGCAAAGGGCTACGCCTATTCGCAGGCGGTCGGTCTGGTGGGCTACCTCGGGGAGCTTTATCAGGATGAGGCCGCGCCCAAGACGGCTCCGGCGGTGCGGAATCTGTCCGTCAGCGGCGATATTTACGGACGCCGCATGGTCGGCGGCGTCGTCGGCCGCACAGGGAGCATTCCGACCGGCGTTTTCATCGAAAACTGCGCCAATCATGCCACCGTCCGCAACACCGACTCCAAGGGCGTCGGCGGTGTCGTCGGGACGGGCTGGAGCACGGGCGCGATCGTCAATTGCTACAACTCCGGCGTGGTCTGGACGACCTATGCCTGCCCGGCCGGCGGCATTGTCGGCAGCAACGGCGGCATGGATGTGTTCAACTGTTATAATACCGGGAAAATCGACACCTCCGGCAACGGACGCGGGCGCGCCATCGGCGGGCATGACAGCGGGAGCTATACCGTCTCGGATTGCTATTACCTCGTCGGCAGCGACGACGACGCGGCTTCAAACGGGTGGTATTGCGGCACGTCGCAGAGCATCCGCGTCTCCGTGCAGGGAAAAAGCTCTGCGGAGATGACGGCGCAGAGCTTTGTCGATGCGCTCAACTCCAACGGCGCGGCCTATGTCTTCGCGCCCGGCGATTACCCGCGCCTCGCGTGGGAGTCCGGCGCGTCGGCTTCGGACGTTTCCGTTCGCGTGGAAACGCCCGAGGGCGGCACGGTCACGGCCTCCTGCGCGCAAACGGTTCGCAGCGGGACGGTCGTCAAGCTCACCAATGCGCCGCAGGTCGGCTGGACGTTCCGCGCCTACACGCTCAACGGCAAGACGCTGAGCGGGAGCTACGCTACCGTCACGTCCGACAGCACCCTGAGCGGGCGCTTCGAGCCGCTTCAGGCCGGCGCGCTTTATATCGAGCCGCATGCAGCCTGCGTGCTCACCGTGACCAAGACCGGCACGGCGCTGCAAAACGGCGCGCTCGTGTCCGTCCGGGATTTCCCGGTGCAGAGCGGAGACGCGCTCTATGAGGGCGACGTGCTGACCGCCGTGGCTGCGCTGCGCGAGAATGCCGCGCCGGACGATTTGAACCTTATCTACAGCGGGAGCTTCCGCTATTGCTTCTCCTATCAGGACGGAAGCGCCGAGAAGGCGACCGATACGGGCAGCTTCACGGTCGGCTCGCAGATCACGGGCACGTCTCTGTGTCTGCGCGTCGAGCCGTACACGACCCACAAGGTCTGGACGGAGCTGGCCGAAACGGACTGGTACCGCGAAGGAGAGACGAGCTTCACCCTCACGACTGCGCGGCAGCTTGCGGGGCTTGCCAAGCTTGTGCGCGACGGTGAGAACTTTTCCGGAAAGACGATCCGCCTCGGCGCGGATATTTCGCTTGCAAACGACGACAAGACCTTCAACCGCAGCGTGCGTTGGTGGGACGGGATCGGGACGCCGCAGCACCCGTTTTCCGGCGTCTTTGACGGAAACGGCCATCAGATCACGGAAATGACGGCGGTCTCCGCCGGAAGCGGCGCGGCGCTCTTTGCCGTCACGCGGAATGCGACCGTTTCCGATCTCAGCGTTTTCGGAACGGTCGAGGCAAACGGCACGGCGGCCGGGATCGTTGCGACAGCCGCCGACACGCGGGTGGAGCGCTGCGTGAATCACGCCGCGATCGTCTCGACCAACGTCAACGCCGGTGGCATTGCCGCCGTGCTCGACGGGAGCAGCAGCCTGAGCGGCTGCGTCAACCGCGGCGCCGTGCGCGGCACGGACGGCGTCGGCGGAGTGGCCGGCGTTGTGCAGACGGCCTCAGCAGGGCTGACAGACTGCCTGAACTATGGCGACGTCCAAGCCGACGGAACGAGCCTCGGCGCGGGCGGCGTGGCCGGACGCATCGGCGGCGCGCTGCTCCGCTGCGCCAACTACGGCACAGTCTCCGGAAAATGCTGGTATATGGGCGGCGTCGCGGGCGTTGCCAAGACGCAAAACGCTTCGTCGCTGACCGATTGCTACAGCGCAGCAGCCGTCAACAACGGCCACCCGTACTCCGGCGCAGGAACGGGCAGCCTGCTGGGCTTCGGCGATTTCTGCGTGCTGAAAAACTGCTTTGGCTATGGCTTGACCGAGGCAGCAGCCGGGTCGGCTGACGGAGCGGTCGGAAAATACACGCGCCGCTCCACCAATCTCTGCGAGAATGTTTGGTTTTTGGGCGAAAACAGCTCGATCCCCGGAATCACGGGGCAGAGCGCAGAGGCGTTCGCCTCGCAGGAATTCTTGAGCAGGATCAATGCCGACCGCCGCTTCGTGCTCAAGAACGGAAAATTCCCGGAATTTTCATCGCTCTATGGGGCGGGCGAATGCCTTCACGCGCATACGGAGCTGGTGAACGTCAGCCAAGCCGTCTGCGGAAAGCCGGGCTATAGCGGAGATCTGGTCTGCACGGACTGCGGAGCCGTTCTGCGAACGGGCGAGGAGACGAGCGCGGTCTGTCCGGGCGGCGCCTTCACGGATATGCCGTCGGTCGGAAACTGGGCGCACGCGGGCATAGACTACGCCGTTGAAAACGGCCTGTTCAAGGGCGTCAGCCCGACGAGCTTCGAGCCGGACGGCTCCATGACCCGCGCCATGCTGGTCACGGTGCTCTGGCGCGTCGAGGGGCAGCCGGATCCGTCCGAGCAGAGCCGATTCTCCGATGTGGAGCGCGGGAGCTGGTATGACAAGGCCGTGCTCTGGGCAGCGGAATGCAAGGTGGTCAACGGCGTCTCGGCCACGCGCTTTGAGCCGGATTCCAACGTGACGCGCGAGCAGATCGCCGTGATCCTCTACCGCTACGCGCGCTACAAGGGCTTGGACACGCGCGAGCGCGGCGAGCTGTCCGCATTCCCGGATGTCTCTGCCGTCAGCGGCTATGCCGAGACTGCTCTGTCGTGGGCGAACGGCGCGCGGCTCATCAACGGCACCTCGAACGGCGTGACCGACCTGCTTGACCCGCAGGGCGACGCCACGCGCGCGCAGGTCGCTGCTATTCTGATGCGATTTTTGACCCGATAAATAGGCAGCGCCCCTCCGGTTCTTCGGAGGGGCGCTGCGTATGCAGATGCCTGATTACGATTATCAGGATTCACGATTAATCCAGAGGGATGAGCAGGCGCTGCGCGCCCACGGTACGAACCTCGGCGCGTATGCCGTAAAGCCGCAGCAGAAGCTCGGGCGTGAGCACTTCGTCCGCAGCGCCGTCTGCAATGACTCGCCCTGACTGAAGCGCGAGCACGCGCGTGGCATAGTGCAGGGCGTGCTCCGGGTTGTGCGTGGAGAGCAGCACCGTGTAGTCCCGGTCGGCCAGCGCTCGTATCTGACGCATTACGCGGCGCTGATTGCCGTAGTCCAGATTGGCCGTCGGCTCGTCCATGATGAGCACCTGCGCGTTTTGCACCAGCGCCCGCGCGATCAGAACGAGCTGACGCTCGCCGCCGGAGAGCTGAGAGATGCCGCGCTGCGCCAGCTCGGAGATGCCGAGCAGCCCCAGCGCCTCGTCGCATTGCGCCAGCTCCTTTTTCGAGGGCGAATGCAGAACGGAGAGAGAGCCGGTCGTTCCCATGAGCACGGCGTCCTCGACGGTGTAGTTGAAAACCGGCGAGCTGGACTGCGGAATGTACGCCGCAAGCTCGGAAAGCCTGCGCCGGTCGAGCGACGCGACGTCCTCGCCGCAGAGCAGGATCCTTCCGGAATCGGGCTTCAAAAACCGCAAAATGCATCGAAACAGGGTGCTTTTTCCGGCGCCGTTCGGCCCCAAAACGGCGACGAGCGACCCCTTCGGCACGGAGAAGCCGACGTCGACAAGCGTCGGCGCCGCGCCGTAGGAGAAGGAGACATTTTTTACCTCAAGCTGCATGGCGGCCACCTCCGGTCAGGATCAGATAGAGAAACAGCGGCGCGCCGATGAAGGCCGTCAGGATGCCGAGCGGGATCTCGTTGGTTGCGGCAAGCCGCGCCACATCGTCTACGATCAGCAGAAAGGCCGCGCCGAGCATGGCCGTGGCGGGCAGGAGCCTGCGGTAATCATAGCCGAAGAGCATCCGGCAGATATGCGGAATGATGAGGCCGACCCAGCCGATCATGCCCGAGACGGCGACGCTCGCCGCTGTGAGCAGCGTTGCGCAGATCACAACGATCAGGCGCAGAAGCGTGGTGTTCACGCCCATGGCGTTGGCCTCGTCCTCGCCGACCGTGAGCAGATTGATGCGCCAGCGAAGCAAAAGCAGCGGCACGATGCCAATAACAAACGGGATCGATAAAAACAGCAGGTCGCGCTGCTTGATCGACGTCAGGCTTCCGAGCAGCCAATAGGTGATCGCCGGGAGCTTCTGCGATGTGTCGGCAACGAGCTTAATGAAGGACGTCCCGGCGGAGAACAGAGAGGAGATCATCATGCCGGCAAGGATCATCGCGACGGTCGGGTTGGCGCGGCTCATGCGGCTGACCAGATATGCCGCGAGCACCGCCGCCAGACCGAAGCAGAACGACGCGGCCGATATGCCGAAATAGCTTGCGCCAAGAAGAATGGCGAGCGCCGCACCAAAGCCTGCGCCGGTGGAGGCGCCGAGAATATCCGGCGAGACGAGGGGGTTGCGGAACATCCCCTGATAGCACACGCCCGCCACGGAGAGCGATGCGCCGACGAGCATGGCAGCGCCGATGCGCGGCAAACGGATGTGAAAAAACACCTGCCCCGCCCCGTCGGGGACGCCCCCGCGCCCGAACAGCAGCCGGAAAAGCTCTGCGGGGCTCAGACGAAACCGGCCGGAAGCGACGGAAAACAGCACCGAAGCAAGGAGCACTGCGCCGAGGCAGAAAAACCGCGCCGTATAGGATTTTCGTTTCTTGAGCTGCATGTCGACCCCTGCCCTTCAAGCGTAATTCTTGTATGAGATAACGCCAAGCACTATTCTAGCAAAATTCGACCGTTCTGTCAATGCGCCGGACGGGAAACGCCTTGCATTTTTCCGTTTGCGTGCTATAATGTAAGAAAAAATGGGTGGTGAGCCTATGAACCAGAATTACCGGCCACAGGATGGGTGGCAATCCTTCTCCGACCCGCTGGAGCAGGCGGAGGATCCCTATGAGCGCGGCTTTGCCGACAAGCTCTACGAGGACGGCGAGCCGACCGACTATGACGGCGGCTATCCCGAGCCGCAGTGGCAGGAGCCGCCGCGCCGCCGCGCCGCGCCGCAGGAGCCGCGTCCGCGCCGACCCGAGCGCCCGCAGCCGCCGAGAAAAAAGAAGCGCCGCAATCCGCTCGGGCGGTTTGTCATGCGCGTGCTGGCTGTGATGCTGGTGCTCGTGCTGGCGTTTGCCGCCTTTTTGCTGCTCTATCCGAAGCAGCCTGCAGACCCCTCCTGCGATTGGGCGCGCAAGAAGGACAACACGACCATTTTGCTCGTCGGCACGGACAAGGCCGCCGACAATACCGACACCATTATGCTGCTCAACATCGACCGCGCATCCCGAGCGATCCACCTGATGAGCATCCCGCGTGACACACGCGTCGACTCGAGCTACTGGCCGCATAAGATCAACGGCGCCTACAGCGCCAACGGCGGCGGCGCGGACGGGATCGAGGCGCTGATGGGCTATGTGACCGACTGCGTCGGCTTCCGGCCGGACGGCTATGTGATGATCGATCTGTCATGCTTTGTCGAGCTGGTCGATCTGTTCGGAGGCGTGGAGTTCAGCGTTCCGCAGGATATGTTCTATGACGACCCGGCGCAAGGGCTGCACATTGCGCTCAACGCCGGGGAGCAAAGGCTCGACGGGGAGCAGGCGATGGGGCTGGTGCGCTTCCGCTACGGCTACACGATGGCCGACCTTGACCGCGTGAACGTTCAGCGCGCGTTCATTCAAGCGGCGATCGAGCAGTGGGCGAAGCCCAAGAACCTGCTGAGCCTGCTGCGTGCGCTTTTCGTCGTGGAAAAGCACTGCACGACCGACCTTTCTTCGCGCAATCTGCTCTGGCTTGCCGAGAGCATCGCGCTGTGCGGCACATCAAACATGCAGATGGAGACGATCCCATACTATTTGGATGATACCTATGTATATATCGCGGCAAACGACGACTATATCTGGATGCTTAACGACCGTTACTGCCCCTATGACCGGTGGATCAGCTATGACGACCTGCACATCGTCCGCTGAGCGGACGGTCGGGCGCTTTGCGCCCAGTCCCTCCGGCCGGATGCATCTGGGCAACGTGTTCTCGGCGCTGCTTGCGTGGCTCTCCGTCCGCAGTCAAAACGGGCGTCTGCTTCTGCGCATCGAGGATTTGGATCCGCAGCGCTCCAAGCCGGAATATATCGACGCGATCTACGAGGATCTGCATTGGCTCGGCCTCACGTGGGACGGAGAATCGCCCCGCCAGAGCACGCGCGAGGCCGCCTATGCCGCCGCCTTTGCGCGTCTTCCGACCTATCCGTGCTTCTGCACGCGCAGCGAGCTGCTCGACGCCTCAGCGCCCCACGCGTCGGACGGGCAGCGCGTCTATCCCGGAACGTGCCGCAGCCTGACCCCCGCGGAGCGCGCCGCCAAAACGCGCAGACCTGCGTGGCGCGTGGCCGTGCCGGACGAGACGGTCTGCTTCTGCGACGGTGTGTTCGGGCGCGTGGAGCAGTCGCTCCGGCGCGAGTGCGGAGATTTCATTCTGCGTCGCTCCGACGGCGTCTATGCTTATCAGCTCGCAGTGGTCTGCGACGACGGCTCATCCGGCGTGACCGAGGTCGTGCGCGGGTGCGACCTGCTCAGCTCGACGCCGCGCCAGCTCTGGCTGCTCAACCGGCTCGGGTATCCGGCTCCGCGTTATGCGCATGTGCCGCTGCTGGTCGCGCCGGATGGGCGCCGCCTGAGCAAGCGTGAGCATGATCTCGACATGGGGCATCTGCGCGAGCGGTTTTCGCCGGAGGAGCTGATCGGGGTGCTGGCTCATGCGTGCGGCCTGACCGACGAGCCGAAGCCCGTCTGCGCGCAGGAGCTGATCGCATGTTTTTCGTGGAGCCGGATCGGCCGCGAGCCGATCCCGATTCTGCGGTATCTTCCGGTATGAACCGGCAAAAATGCGGAAATACTTCCCATAAATGCTTTATGGGAGGTATTTTTTATGCAGGTGAAGGATCACATGACCAAGGAGCTCGTGCGCGTCGCGCCGGAGGAGAGCGCGGCCGTTGCGGCGAGGCTGCTGGCGCGGCACAACGTCGGAATGCTGCCGGTCTGCTCCAAGGAGGGGCGTCTGCGCGGCGTTGTGACCGACCGCGACATCGTTCTGCGCTGCGTGGCTGCCGACGAGGACGCCGCGCGCGTCAAGGTCGCCGAGATCATGACCCGGCGGGTCATCAGTGTGGACAGCTCCGTCTCGCTGGAGACGGCGGCGGGCGTCATGGCG
>OIYX01000186.1_pt1 | contig 22378 bp, 18 predicted proteins | sample 1588431 | NCBI WGS metagenome assembly OIYX01 (sample SAMN03283241) | human gut metagenome | biome: human-associated habitat; material: feces | host: Homo sapiens | place: Peru | collected 2012
GCCGGGGATGACGGGAAAGGCGCTGGACAAGGTCGCGCGCGACGTCATCGCGAAGGGCGGCTTCGGGAAGTGCTTCGGCCACTCGCTGGGGCATGGCGTCGGCTACGAGATCCACGAGGCGCCCGTCGCCTCGCCCAAGAGCGACACGGTCCTGAAGCCGGGGATGTGCGTGACGATCGAGCCGGGCATCTATCTCGAAGGCAACCTCGGCGTCCGCATCGAAGACCTTGTCCTCATCACGGAAACCGGCTGCGAAGTCCTGTCCAAGCCATAGGCGCGGCTTCGGCCCGGAACCGTGTCGGCACGAAATGTGGTATAATGAGCCCCCATGAAGACATACGGAATCATTCCGAGCCGGTTCGGTTCGAGCCGCTTTCCCGGCAAGCCGCTCGCGAACCTCGCGGGCAAACCCCTCGTCGCGTGGGTCGTCGAGGCGGTGAAGAAGGCGAAGGGCCTGGACGCCGTCCTGGTCGCGACGGACGACGAACGCATCGTGAAGGCCGTCGAGGCGTGCGGCGGCGTCGCCGTGATGACGCCGAGCGACCTGCCGAGCGGCACAGACCGCATCGCCTGCGCCGCGCGCCGCTACCTGGGGGGCGACTTCGGCGACGACGACATTCTCGTGAACGTCCAGGGCGACGAGCCGCTGATCGATCCCGCGCTCGTCGAGGCGCTCGCGGCGAAGCTGAAGGACGACGCGCGCTGGTCGATGGCGACGGCCGTCACGCCGATCCGCTGCGCGGCGGACTTCGCGGCGAAGACGGTCGTGAAGGTCGTCCTCGACCGCGACGACGGCGCGCTCTACTTCTCCCGCGCGCCGATCCCCTGCGACCGCGACCACACCCCGACGTTCCAAGCGCCCGAACTCCCAAACCTCCAAACTCCCAAACCTCCAAACTCCCTCTTCGTCCGCCACCTCGGCATCTACGCCTATCGCGGCGCGTTCCTGAAGCGGTACATCGCCGAGCCGCCGTGCGAGCTTGAGAAGACGGAGAAGCTGGAGCAGCTTCGGGCGCTTTGGATGGGTGCGAAGATCGCGGTCGTGCGGACGGACGACGAGGGCGTGGGCGTCGACACGCCCGAGGACGCCGCACGCGTCGAACAGCTGCTCCTTGCGCGACATGCCTGAGTCCGTCGCCATTCCGCCGCGTGAACGCCGCGCGATCCTGCGCCGCGCGTTCATCGATTCGCTGCCCGTCCTGATGGGCTACACGACGATGGGCTTCGTCGCGGGCGTCCTTCTCGCGGCGAAGGGGGATGTCGTCCTCGCGCCGCTCTGGGCGTTCCTGACCTCGGCCCTCTGGGTCACGGGCACGCTGTCGATCGCGGGCGTGCCCGAGATCGCCGCGCGCGCGCCGCTGGTGACGTTTGCGCTCCTGACGCTCGCGGTCAACTTCCGCTATTCGTTCTACGGGTTCACGATGCTGAAGCGCTGGCAGCACGTACCGTTTCTGCACAAGGCGTATCTCGTCCTCATGCTGACGGACGAGAACTATGCGCTGGAGGCGGCGTGCGCCTACCGTGACCCGGAGAAGAACCTCCGCTACTGCACGGTCCTCTCGGTCTTGAACCATTCGTACTGGGTCGTCGGCGTCGTGGTCGGCGCGCTGGTCGTCAGCGTCCTTGGGCATCTCGTCGATCCGGCGGTCATCCGGCGCTACACGAACGGGATGGAGTTCTCGATGGCGGCGCTGTTCATCGTGATCCTGACAGACCAGATCCGGGCGATGAAGACGGGAAGAAGATGAAAGACGAGATCCTCTACATGCTGGGCGTCGTGGCGGTGACCTACGCGCTGCGCGCGCTGCCGTTTCTCCTGTTCGCCGGGCGCAGCCGGTCGCTGCCGCCGTGGGTCGAGCGGTTCGGGAACCTGATCTCGCCCGTCATCATCGCCGGGCTCGGCGTCTACGCCTATTCGGGGCTCGCGTGGCGGACGGCGTGGCCGTATCTCGCGGGCGCGCTCACGGTGGGCCTCCAGCTCTGGAAGCGCAATCCGCTCGTCTCCATCGTCGCGGGCACGCTCCTCTACATGACCTTGATCGCCACATGCGGATGCACGACGCACCGGACGCTGGAACTGGACGCGAAGAACCCGGCCGTCCGCGTCTCGACGCAGGGCGTTCTCTTCGGCGACGCCTACGTCGCGCCCGCGCGCGTGCCGGAGATCCTGGCGGACTACGACGTGCCGCGCGACCGCGTCATCCACATCCTGCTCGATCCCGACGTGCGCGACCTCCGTCCCGCGCGCTTCCTGATGGCCTGTCTGCGCAAGGGCGGCTACACGCGCCCCGTGCTCGTGACGGCGCGCCACGCCGAGTCGTTCGTGACCGAGAAGAAGCCGAAGGCCGCGTCGTCGCGCCGCGTGTCGCCGGCCCCCGCGAAGAAGACGATTCGCTACAAGGGGGCGAACGAATGACGAAGGCCGAGATTCAGGCGCGGATCGCCGAGCTGCGGCGGCTGATCGAAAAGGCGAACCACGACTACTACGACCTCCACCAGCCGACGGTCGGCGACCGCGACTACGACCTCTGGGAGGCGGAGCTTCTGCGGCTGGAGGACGCGAATCCCGAGTTCCGGGACGCGGCCTCGCCCGTCCGCAACGTCGCCGGCGGCGTCTCCGAGGGCTTTGCGAAGGTCACGCACCATCCGCCGATGCAGTCGCTCGACAAGACGCACGCGAAGGGCGAGCTCGCCGAGTTCGACGCCTTTGTCCGCAGGACGGTCTCGGGCTTCACCTACGTCGTCGAGCCGAAGGTCGACGGCGTCTCGCTCTCGCTGCGCTATTCGGGCGGGCGGCTCGTCCAGGCGGCGACGCGCGGCAACGGCACGGTCGGCGACGACATCACGGCGAACGTCCGCACGATCCGGACGATTCCGCAGGCGCTGCCGCCGGACGCGCCGCGCGAGCTGGAGGTGCGCGGCGAGGCGTACATGACGCGCGAGGGCTTCGTCGAGCTCAACCGCCGGCAGGCCGAGGCGGGGCTGGAGGAGTTCGCGAACCCGCGCAACGCCTGCGCGGGCTCGCTCAAGCAGCTCGACCCGAAGGTGACGGCGCAGCGTCCGCTCGACGTCGTCATCTACAACGCGGGCGGCGTGGGCTGCGACGGCTTCGCCTCCCATTCGGAGATGATTGCCGCGTTTCGGGCGTGGGGCTTTCCCGTCGCGCCGTGGTCGCAGTCCTGCCGCACGATGGACGAGGTCTTCGCCGCGATCGACGCGCTTCAGGCGAAGCGCCACACGTTCCGTTTCGAGATCGACGGCGCGGTCGTCAAGATCGACGAGCGCCGGTTCTACGCCGCGCTTGGCGCGACGGCGCACGGCCCCCGGTGGGCGCGCGCCTACAAGTACGAGCCCGAGCGCGCGGAGACGGTCGTCGAGGCGATCGCCGTCCAGGTCGGGCGGACGGGCATCCTCACGCCCGTCGCGGAGCTGCGGCCGACGGCGCTCGCCGGCTCGACGATCGCGCGCGCGACGCTGCACAACGCCGACCAGGTCGCGCGGCAGGACATCCGCATCGGCGACCACGTCTGGCTCGTGAAGGCGGGTGACGTCATTCCGGCGGTCGATTCCGTCATCGTCGAGAAGCGCACGGGGGCGGAGCGCGTCTTCGCGATGCCGACGGCGTGTCCCGTCTGCGGCGGCGCGGTCGTGCGCGAGCCGGGCGAGGTGGCGGTGCGGTGCGTGAACCCGGCGTGTCCCGCCCAGCTCGCGCGACGCGTCGAGCACTTCGCCTCCCGCAATGCGCTGGACGTGAAGGCCCTGGGGGAGACGGTCGTCGAGGCGCTCGTCGCGCGGAGGATGATCGCCGACCCGCTCGACCTCTTCACGCTGCGCGTCGTCGATCTCTACGCGCTCGAGATTTCGGGCCATCGCTTCGGCAAGAACGCGGAGACGGCGAAGGCCGCGCTGGAGGCCGCGAAGGCGCTGCCGCTCCATCGCTGGCTCTACGCGATCGGCATACCGAACGTCGGCGTGACGGTCGCGAAGGACATCGCCGCCGCGCACGCGAAGTTCTCCGACCTCGCCGACTCGCCGGTCTTGAAGGACGTCCTCGCGAACGACGCGCGGAAGGGGAAGGAACGGCAGATCCTGAAGATCAAGGTCGAGGCGGCGCGGGCCGTCCTCGCCTTCTTCGCGAGCGACTACGGGCGCGCGTTCGCCGTGCGGATGGCCGAGCTTGGCCTCGACCCCGTCTCCGAGCGTCCGGCGGCGGTGCGGACGGACGGGCCGCTCGCCGGCGCCGGGTGCGTCCTCACCGGTACGCTGTCGCGTCCGCGCGGCGACTACGCGAAGCTCATCGAGGCGGCGGGCGGCGTCGTCCAAAGCGCGGTCACGTCGAAGACGCGCTACCTGATTGCCGGCGCGAACGTCGGCGCGACGAAGACGGCGAAGGCGCGCGCGCTGGGCACGGAGGTCATCGACGAGGCGCGCCTCGTCGAGCTGCTGAACGCGGGTGGCCGGACGGAGGGGACGACCTGATGGCGAACGTGCTTCTCTGGGCGCGGGCGATCCGCGTCGAGCAGTGGACGAAGAACGGCGTCGTCCTGATGGCGTGGTTCTTCTCCGTCGCCGACGCCTCCCAGCGCGCGATCGCGCGAGGCTGGGAGTCCTTCCTCATGGCCGTGGCGATGGCCGGTGCGTTCTCCTTCGTCTCGTCGGCGTTCTACCTCCTGAACGACGTCTCTGACTACGAGGCCGACCGCCTCCATCCCGTCAAGCGCTTCCGCCCGGTCGCGGCGGGGCTCGTCTCCCGCATCTCCGCCGTGCGCGTCGCGCTCGTCCTCTTCGCGATCGGCTTTCTCTATCCGGCGCTGGTCGTCATCTTCCTGCCGTCGCGCACGGTCGCCTTCGCGACGATGCTCGCCTACACGGTCATGCAGTGCCTCTACACCGGCTTCCTGAAGCGCGTGCCGTATCTCGACGTCGCGACGCTCGCGGCGGGGTTTGTCCTGCGCGCGATCGCGGGCGCGGCGATCATCTCGGCCTACATCTCGCCGTGGCTCCTGGTCTGCACGTTCACGCTCTCGATGTTTCTCGCGTTCTGCAAGCGCCGCGCCGAGATGGAGACGGCGAAGGCGTCGCGCGCCGTCCTCCGCCACTACCATCCGCGCGTGCTGACGGCGCTCATCCTGTTCGCGGGCGTGGCGTCCGTCGGCGAGTACCTCGCCTACACGCTGACGTCGAAGATGGGGGCTCGCTTTCCGTTCCTCTGGGTGACGTCGCTCTTCGTCGCGGCCGGCATCGTGCGCTACCTCGTCCTCGTCGGGCGAAGGGCCGACGTCGGGCGGCCCGAGCGAATCCTCCTCTCGGACCGGCCGCTCTGGCTCATCATCGTCGGCTACGGGCTCGCGTCCGTCCTCGTCGTCCTTTGGGGTTGATGCGCATGAAGGGGTCTTTTCTCGCGGAACTGGCGGCGCGGCGCCGCTTTGGCATGAAGCCGGGGCTGGAGACGATGACGGCGCTCTGCCGGGCGCTTGGCGATCCGCAGCGGCGCTTCCGCGCGATCCATGTCGCCGGGACGAACGGGAAGGGCGCGGTCTGCGCGATTCTCGACGCGGCGCTGGGGGCGGCGGGGACAGGCCCCGTCGGGCGCTACACGTCGCCGCACCTCGTGCGCCTCAACGAGCGCTTCTTTCTGGACGGCGCACCGGTCGGCGACGCGACGCTGGAACGGCTGTCCCGGACGGTTCACGAGACGGCCGGGTGCCTGCCGCCCGCCGCCGAGCTGACGTTCTTCGAGGCGCTGACGGCCGTCGCGTTCCTGCTCTTCGCCGAACGGCGGGTGTCGCACGCGGTTCTCGAGTGCGGACTGGGCGGGCGGCTGGACGCGACGAACGTCTGCGCGCCGGAGCTGTGCGTCATCACGAAAGTCGGCCTCGACCACTGCGACTGGCTGGGGAACACGGTCGAGAAGATCGCGGCGGAGAAGGCGGGCATCGTCAAGCCTGGCGTGCCGGTCGTGCTCGCGCGGAACGAGCCGTCGGTCGTCGCCGTCGTCCGTGCCGTTGCCCAGGCGAAGGGCGCGCCGTTCCACTACGCGCCCGACCTCGCCGACGCGGCGGAGATTCCGGCGGACTTCGCCCTGACGGGGGCCTTCAACCGGGAGAATGCCGTCACGGCCCTGGCCGCGCTGAAAGTCCTCGACGCCCGCCCGTCCGTCCCGCCGTCCGCCTTCGCGCGCGTCGTTTGGCCCGGACGCTTCCAGCGCGTCGGCGCGTTCCTGGTGGACGGCGCGCACAATCCGCCGGCCGCGCGGGCGCTGGCGGCCTCGCTCGCGGAGCTGCCGGACGTGGGCGGCGCGCGTCGCCTCAACCTCGTCTTCGGAGCCTGTGGCGACAAGGCTGTCGCGGACGTCCTGCGCATTCTCGCGCCGTTCGTCGCGCGGGCCTATGCCGTGCGCACGGGCAATCCGCGTTCCCTTTCGGCGGAAGACCTCGCGACGACGATGCGCGCCGTCGGACTCGCCGCGACGCCGTGCGCGTCGCTGGCGGAGGCGCTGGCGCGCGCCTCGGCGGACGCCGTGCCGGGGACAGGCCCCGCCGTGCTCGTCTGCGGATCCCTCTTCCTCGCGGGCGAGGCGCTCGTCGCGCTGGACGCGTATCCATGGCCCGCGACGCGCTTCGACCCGTCGGAGCTGCTGGGCCGTGTGGACACCTCCAAGGCAGAGATGCAGAATAGAATCAGTCTCAAGGCAGAACAGGAGAAACAGTCATGAAAATCGGATTCCTCGGCGCGGGCAAGATGGCCCACGGCATTCTCTCGGCGATGGCGGACACGTCGTCCGTCGTCCTCTCGTCGGTGGACGACAACCGCAACGTCGAGATCGCGCGGACGTGCGAGCTCATCTTCCTCGCGGTGCGTCCGCAGGACGTGGACGCGGTCGCGGCGGAGGTGAAGCCGCTTCTGACGGCGAAGCAGACGGTCGTCTCGATCGTCGCGGGCAAGACGCTGCGGAAGCTGCGCGCGGCCCTGGGCGCGAAGGTGAACCTCATTCGCGTCATGCCGAATCTCGCGCTCCGGGCGGGCGCGGGCATGTGCGCGATCTGCCCCGGGCCGAAGGCGCCGAAGCGCCATCTCGCCGAAGTCGAGCGAATCCTCGGCGGCGCGGGCGAGACGGCCGTCCTGAAGGAAAAGGACTTCGACGCGGTGACGGCGCTCTCCGGCTCCGGCCCGGCCTATTTCGCCTACATGGAGGAGGCGATGGCCGAGGGCGGCGTCGCGCTCGGGCTCAAGCCGGCCGTCGCGCGGCTGCTGGCGGAGCAGACGATGTACGGCACGGCCAAGTTCCTGCGCGAGTCGAAGATGCCGCTGCGGGACTTCATCGACGGCGTCTGCACGAAGGGCGGGACGACCGCCGCCGGGATGAGGCGCCTCGCGACGCCGGCGTTCAAGCGGATCGTCGCCGGGACGCTCGCCGCCGCCGCGCAGCGCTCGCGCGAACTGGCGTGAAACGTCCAAAGTTTCCATTGTCTAACAGGGCGGCGAGGTGATATAATACGCGCATTGTTTCAACCAACCACCAACAACGAAGGAGAACAGAACCATGGCTCACAAGATTGCGGCCGACAAGTGCGTCGGATGCGGATGCTGCAAGGACGCCTGCCCGGCGGAGGCGATTGCCGAGGGTACGCCCTACACGATCGATCCCGACAAGTGCGTTGACTGCGGCGCCTGCGCGGCGCAGTGCCCGAACGAGGCGATCACCGCCGCGTGATTGAGTTCGTCCAGGAAACCCTGCTGCTGCTCCCGTTCCTCTTCGCGACCTATCTGGTCCTGGAGGCCGTGGAGGCGCATGCGGGCGGTGCGCTCGAGAGAATTCTCGAGCGTGCGCGTTTGATTGGGCCGCTGGCGGGGGCGGCCGGGGCGGTTCCCCAGTGCGGCGTCTCGGCGGCGGCGGCTTCGTTCTTTGCGGGCGGCGTCGTCACGGTCGGGACGCTTCTCGCCGTTTTCCTCTCGACGTCCGACGAGCTCCTGCCCGTTCTCCTGTCCAAGCAGGTTCCCGTTTCCCTCCTCGTGCGGATCGTCCTTCTGAAGGTCGGCGCGGCGGTTGCCGTCGGCTTTCTTGTGGACGGGGTCTGCGCCGCTCTCCATGTGCGCCGTCGGGCCCTGCACGTCCATGACCTCTGCGAGCACAGCCACTGCGGCTGTCGCGCGCACAAGGGCATTCTCGTCCCCGCGCTCATCCACACGGCGGAGATCTTCTTCTTCATCGTCCTCGTCTCGGGCGCGATCGAGCTGGCGATCCATTTCTTCGGCGAGGGCTGCTTCCAGTCGCTGCGCCTCAACACGCCGGTTCTCGGCGAACTGGCGGCGGGCGCGCTGGGCCTCATTCCGAACTGCGCCGTCTCCGTCGCGGGCGCGGAGCTTTACTGTTCGGGCGCGATGAGCGGGGGGGCGCTGATGGCGTCTTCGTTCACGGGGTCGGGCCTCGGGCTGCTCGTCCTCTTCCGCACGAACCGCAGTCTGCGCGAGAACCTGGCGATTCTCGCGACCGTCTACGTGGCGGGCGTCGCCCTCGGGCTTCTGACGGGGCCGCTGCTGTGAAACGCCGCCTCGAACGCGCGTGGGCGGCCGGGCAGGCGTCGTTCGCCGGGCGCGTCGTTCGCCGGTTCCTTTCCTGCAACTGCACGATGCACGCGGCGGGGCTGACGTATTTCTCGCTCCTCGCGGTCGTGCCGGTTCTCTGCTGCATCCTCGTCGCGGCGAAGGCCTGCCGCGTCGACGAGTATGCGCGCGTCCAGCTGAACGCTCGGATTGACGCGCTCATCGTCGAGATCGAGCGGGCGCCGGACGGCGAGCTGCCGCTCCTGGCCGCCGACGACGAGGAGGCGCGGCGCGCGAAGCGCCTCGCGGCGTCGGAGTTCGCGCGCGAGGCCCGCGACGTCTCGAACAAGCTCTTTGCGCGCGTCGAGTCGTTTGACGTCGGGACGTTCGGCTGGATCGGCTTCGGCTTTCTCCTCTGGACGGTCATCTCGTCGCTGGCGTCCGTCGAGACGAGCTTCAACGAGATCTTCGGCGTGGCGCGGGCGCGCCCGGTCTGGAAGCGCGCGTATCTCTACCTCTTCATACTCGTCGTCCTGCCGGTGCTCGCGACGGTGGCGATGTCATTGCCGATCCTGCGGACGGTCGAGGACGTCCTCACCTGGACGATGGGACGGCTCTGGGTCACGAAATGGATGTCGGACGGCCTGATCGGCCTTCTGGACTCGCGGCTCTTCGGCTTCGCGTTCACGCTCGGCGCGGCGTCGCTCGCCTTCGGCTTCTTCTTCTGGATCGTCCCGAACTGCGCCGTCCGCTTCAGCTGCGCCGGGCTGGGCGGGCTCGTCACGGCCGCGCTGTTCGGCGGCTGGCTCAAGCTCTGCGCGGTCGCGCAGGTCGGGATCGCGAAGTCCTCGGCGCTCTATGGCTCGTTCGCGTTCCTGCCGATCGTCCTCGCCTGGCTCTACATGAGCTGGCAGATCGTCCTCCTGGGCGCGTGCCTCGTGCGGGAGCTGGAGAAGGCGCCGCGCGCCGTCGCGTCCGCGCGACGGGGGCGGGCGGGCTTCACGCTCGTCGAGATGCTCCTGGCGACGCTGCTGGTGGGCGTCCTCACGGCGCTGAGCGTGATGACGTTCCAGTCCGTCTCGCGCGGCTGGCAGGTCTCCACCGACTATCTGGACAAGATGCAGCGCACGGACTACGCCCTCGGCCAGGTCATCGCGGGGCTGCGCTCGATGTACTACCCGCATGACGGCAAGCAGAACGCCGACTATGGCTTCGTCCTCGAAGACCGGGGCTCGGGCGAAGACCCCGACCGGTCGGACGTCATCACCTGGTCGAAGACGGGACCGGCGATCGTCGGCACGAAGAGCGCGCTCGCCGACACCGTCCATCGCGTTCAGGTGATGGTGCTGGAGGAGGGGAACGGCGACTATGCCGAGCCGATCCAGAAGACGGGGCTGTACGCGCGCCTCTGCGGCGACGCCGCGCTCATTCCGAAGGACGACGGCGACGACACCGACTACTCGCTCGCGAATGCCGAGCTCTACCAGCCGATCCTCGTCGCGGATGGCGTGACGGGCTTCAATTGCCGCGTCCTCGCGACGGCGGAGGAGGGAAAGGCCGGCGCGAAGGACGGCGCGGGCGAGAACGAGAAGCGGGACTTCGAGGACACGTTCGACGCCTCGAACGCCGTCCCCTACAAGGTCGAGCTGACGTTCCACATCGAGAAGCCGGACGAGAACTTCCGCTCGCAGACGGATCGCGCGCCGATGGTGCGCATCGTGCGCATCCCGATCCACGAGCAGTCGCTGGACGGCGCGTCGCCGCCGGGCGGCGAGGAGGCCGAGAAGGAAGGGAAGGGGGCGAAGCGCAAATGACGGCGAGACGCGGCAGCGCGCTCATCGTCGCGCTCTGGATCATCGCCGTCCTCTCGGTGATGGTCTTCTCCTTCGCGTTCGAGGCGCACCAGCAGGCGGGCATCAACCTCTTCGTGCGCGAGCGCAACCGCGTCACGCGGCTGATCGAGCCGGGGCGCATCCTCGGCGAGACGATTCTCCTCGGCTTCAACGACGCGAAGGCCTGGAGCGACGGCGAGAACGCGAAGGAGCTGGACGAGGAAGACCGCTTCTACCTCGAGAAGCGCGCGCTCAAGTTCGAGTCGAAGTGCACGGTCGGCCCGATCCTGCTGGACGAGTCGGACGAGTCGTCGGGCACGGTGACGGTCGAGATCCAGCTCGCCGGCTCGGGGTCGTCGAACGGCATCAACGTCAACGAGCTCTATGCGGGCGGCGACAAGAACTACGCGCTGCGGTGGCAGATGATCCTGAAGGCCTCCGGCATCGACGAGGAGCTGGAGGTCGACGCTCCGGAGGCGGACGGGCGCGGCACGAAGCGCCACAACCTCATGAACCTCCTCATCGCGAGCTGGAACAACTGGCGCGACACGAGCACGTCGACGAAGGGCCCGCTCCCCGACCTCAATCCGCAGGAGGACGACGGCGCGGACGAGGCGTGGTACAAGCAGCTGAACGAGCGGCTGGAGGACGAGGCGCGCGGCAAGGCGGCGCGCAACGCCGCGAAGGAGGAGATGCTGCTGCCGCGCAACGGCGCGATTCCCGACGTCAAGGAACTGGCCTCCGTGCGCGGCTTCCGCGACTTCCCGGCCGTCCTCACGGGCGGGCTGCTCCATCCGGACGCGGACGAGTCGGAGGAGAATCCGCGCCTCAAGGGCATCGTCAACGTCTTCGGCACGTCCGGGAGCGCGAAGGTGAACGTGAACGACTGCACGGTCGAGCAGCTTCTGACGGTGCCCGGCATCTTCAACGAGGACGCGACGACCGACGGGGACACGGCGGAGTCGGAGGAAATCGCGCGAGCGATCGTCGAGGCGCGCACCGTGATGCCGGAGGGCGAGGACGTCGACGAGTCGCGCGACTGGTGGCCCTACAAGGACTGGCAGGACCTCTGCCGCCGCGTCTCGGACCATGCGAACGTCGACGTCGGACAGGAGGCGAACGAGTATCTCTGCTACACGCCGGACGCGGACACGGTCTTCCAGATGCGGATCGTTGCCGCGTCGATGGGCATGACGCACGAGGCCCAGTGCGAGTGTTACGTGAAGGACGGAAAGGTGCGCTACCTCAAGTGGCGCGAGGACTGATTCCCGGGAAACTTGGGGACAGGCCCCGGCGGAAAACTTGGTGACAGACCCCGCGGGTGGCCGAGGTGCTTGTCCGCGCACGGGCGGGAATTATGATATGCTACGCGCCGTTTCTTTCGTATTTTCGTCAGTTTTTTTTTGCGATTTTTTGGCACTTTTTTCCGGCAGATATGGTATAATGCGCACCGAAAACAAAACCAATGCAACAGGAGATCGTTTCATGTTCGTTCATCTGACGCAAGAATCGGGTTTCTCCACCCCCGTTAGGGGGGATGTGGCGTAATTGACCACAATCAGATCAAAGGAGACAACGGCATGACGCTGAAAACCAACAGGACGGTTGATATGCCCCGACGGGGGTTCTTGGGGCTGGCGGCAGCTGGCGTGTGCGCGCCAACGGCGTGGGCGGCGACGGAAGATGGCGCGATGACGCTTCCGAAGTGGAGGAAGGGGAATCTTCAGGTTCACCTCATCCACACGGGGGTTGCCGAATCGACATTCCTCATCTTTCCGGACGGCACGACGATGCTGCTCGACTGCGGTGACCACGCCGCCGTCACGCGACAAGACTTGGCCGTGCCGGTCGTGCCCGGACCCGGACGACTGGCGGGCGAGTGGATTGCGCGTTACGTGAAGCGCGTAAACCCGAACGGCGACCGCGTCGACTACATGGAGACGACGCACTGGCATGCCGACCACTGCGGCACGCCGAAATGGCAAAGCGCTGCGCCGGGCGTCGAGTGGTGGAAGTTCGACTATGTGCGCAGCGGCTTCGGCCTCGCGGCGGAGCAGCTGCACTTTGCGAAGGCGATTGACCGTGGCTGGCCCGACTACGACGACCCGATTCCGCTCACGCCGAAGGATCTCGTCGCCGTGCGGGATCACATGCGGAAGCTCTACGTCCACCTCGGCACGCGGGACGGCCTGACGGTCGAGAAGTTCCGCCTTGGCGCACGCGACCAGATCGTGCCGCTGAAGGGTGGCGTGAAGGGCTTCGAGGTCTTCAACCTCTGCGCGAACGGCAAGATCGCGTTGCCGGACGGCGGCGTGAAGAACGTCTACGCCGCCGCGTTCGCGAACGGCGCGAAGCCCGGCTACCTGAACGAGAACGGCCTTTCGCTCGGCCACGTCTTCACCTACGGCAAGTTCCGCTACTACACGGCGGGCGACTTCTCCGACCACCTCAAGACGCCGGGCGGCGGCACGCGCATGATCGAGGACGACCTGGCGGAGGCGGTCGGCCCCGTGAGCGCGGCGAAGATGAACCACCACGGGCACTGGTCGATGCCGGGCAAGCTGATTCGCGCGCTGCGTCCGAAGATCTGGCTCGCGTGCGTGTGGGATCAGCTGCACACCGTGCCCGACACGCTGACGCGGCTCGCGAACCGTGCATATTATGGCGGACGCACGGACGTGCTGCTGGCGCCCGGCGTCTTCCCCGAGCCGCGCCGGACGAAGGAGGCCGGCAAGCCCTACTTCCGGGATCTCGCGCCCGAATGTCTCGGCACGGGCTGCCACGTCGTCCTCACCGTGCCGCCGGGCGGCGCGACGTTCGACGTCGCCTTCGTCACGGCGGCGGACGAGTCGATGCGCGTCCTCGGCACGCGGCAGTTTGTTTCGTAGGAGTTTCTGTTCAACCCCAAATCACACCTCAAACCTCAAAACAGAAGGAGAGAAAACCATGCACAAGACAAGCAAGAGATGGGCGGCGCTGCTCGCCGCGACGATGGGCGTCGCGAGCGCACAGGCCGAGACGCTGACATGGAATGGAGGCCCTACGGAAACGGGCGACTTCGCATCGGCCGAAAACTGGTCGCCCAAGCAGGCGCCTCGTCCGGGCGACACGCTAGTCATCAACGATGCCGTCACTTTTGCCGACGCGACGTTTGACGTGGGGGAACAGGGCCTTACGCTCCAGAACACGGCCAAGGTCGTCTGCAAGGTCGCGTTCGCGGGGGCTGGCGACATCACGGTGCGCAGCAATTCAGCCGGTTTCTTCCAACAGGCAGATTGTTCCGATCATACAGGCGACTGGCATGTGTACAGTGGCGTGTTTGAGCCGAATCGAATCACGACAATCGGTTCGGGCACGGTCTATGTGCAGTCGGGCGCGTCCAGCGCTCAGTTCCAAATTGGCGTTGCGACGTTCAAGAACGACATTCAGATTGTCGGTCATTCGACAACGCCGGCCATCATCTTCTCGAATGCCGGAAAACTGACGGGCGTGGTGTCGTCCGACGCGGACTTCACAATCAATGTTGCCTATGTGTACACGGGTGGGCGCGCCACGATCCAGAACCTCCAGGGGGGGGGGGGGGGGGGGGGCAGAAGTTTCTGTCACCTTTAACGATTCCACCTACAACCTCGATTTCAGCGGTGTCGTCAACGCACAGATCGTGAAGAAAGGTACGGGCACGGTGCGGTTCACGGGCATTTCGGACGCGGCCGACGCGACCGTGACCGTCAACGCGGGCATGGTCGAATTCACCGAATCCGCCGCCTGGGGCGGGTCGCGCGTGACGGCGAACGGCGCGACGTCCGTGCTGCGCTTCAACGGACGCAACCTGACGTCGGATGACGCGACCGTGACCGTGACGGACGGTGCGAAGATCGACTTGACGACGCTGGCCGCCGTCCCCCACGTGACGCTCGGCGAGACGGTGCTTGCAGATGGCTTCTACCGTGCGGCCGATCAGGCGGACTGCCTGACGGGCATCGGACTCCTGTCCGTCGGCTGTGACATCGCGACGTGGATTGGCGGCGCGGCAGGCGCATGGTCGGACGGCTCGAACTGGTCGACGGGCGAAGCCCCCAAGGGCACGACGATCGCCAAGTTCACGAACACGGTCGATCTCGCGAACGAGACGTTTGACTTCGGCGACGGCGGCGTCTGCATCTGGAATGTCGCCAACGCCGACCTCGTCCAACGCACGATGTTCACCGGTTCGGGCAAGTATTACAAGTTCGGTGCGGGGCAGATCGACTACAAGGCCGAAAGCACCTACACGGGCGGCACGCTGTTCGCGGACGGCTATGCGCGCATCGCGACGTCCTACACGAACAATGTCTTCGGCGCGGCGGAGGGCGTCGTCGAACTCGCGCGCAGTGCGGACGGTACACGTCCCTACCTGGAGTTCGGAACGTGGAACGTGACGCTGCCGAACAAGATCCGGTTCGTCGGTGCGACGTCGGTCGCCCGCATGCTGATTACCAACAACATCAAACTCACGGGAGACATCGAGGCCGACGCCGATATCGGCGTCGTCTCGGCGTGGGGGCCGATGTGGGCTGAGGGCAGTTTCTCGGCGCCGGGGCGGACAATCACCTTCTCCGAGAACGACGAGAAGCAAGGCTATGTCTCGTACATCGCGGGAGCGATAGACGCCTCTCTCGTGAAGAAGGCCACCGGCTTCCTTGAACTGCGCGGAAAGTCCACGGGCGCGTCGAACGTTCTGACGGTCGAGGGTGGGACTTTGGCCCTGACGGAGGGCGCGACATGGGCGGGTCCGGTCGTCGTGAAGGCAGGCGGACTCCTGAAGCTGAACGGCAACGGCAACTTGTCGTCCGCCGCGAAGCTGACGATCGAGGCGGGCGGCACGGTCGAGATCGCGCAGGGCGTGAAGGCGTCGGTCGCCGCGCTCGTTGTCGACGGGCAGGTGATGCCGAGCGGCTCCTATTCGGCAGGAAAGCTCCCGAACGCCTTTGCGGGCGCGGGCCGTGTGAAGGTCGGTGAGTCCGGGACTCTGGTCATCCTGCGTTGAGGAAACCGAGTGATGTCTGGTCTTGTTTCGATCCTGATTGTCGCCGCCGGCTGGTTCTCCGTCACGACGGGCGTCGATGGCGTCAGCGCGTTCGTACGGCCCGATGGCACGCCGGCGTTCCTGTCGGGCGTTGAGCACCTGTTCAAGCAGCAGTCGCATGAGTTTGCGAACACGAACTGGGAGGATGAAGTCATCCGCAACCTGACGGGATGGAACTTCAACTTCCTTGGCGCGGGGCCTGTCACGACGCTCCGGAATAAAGGCATGCCTTACTCGGTCATCGCTTGGCTGTCGGAGGGGATGACGATGTCGGACGATTCCGACGACTCGATCTTCCCGATGCGCGGCACGCATGTGCCGTGCTCGGCGTTTCCGAACGTGTTTTCGCCGAAATGGGCGGCAAGTGCGGAAAAGATTGCGAAGTCCGTTGCCTCGTCCGTGAAGGACGACCCGAACTTCGTCGGCTACGACCTCGACAACGAGCTCAGGTGGTGGGGCGCGGGCGCGTTCGGCAACGACACGAACGGCCTTTTCTACGCGGTTGCCGCCCTGCCGGAGACGCATTCGGCGCGCCGTGCGCTCGCGGAATTCGTGCGGGCGCGGCAGACGACGGTCGAAGACGCGCCGGAAGCCGTGCGTCGTGCGTTTGTCGCGGAAGCGTGCGATCGCTTCTTCCGCGTGGCGACGGAGGCGTTGCGAAAGGAAGACCCGAACCATCTTGTTCTCGGCGTTCGCTTCGCGGGTCTGGGCGGTCCGCGAGAGGCGTGGGTCGCGGCGGGCAGGTACTGTGACGTCGTCTCGTTCAACGTTTACCCATGGGTCGATCTCGATGCGAACTGGGTGAAGTCGGGGTGCGACTACTGGGGCGGGATGGACTTGCGGACGCTTGTCGCGGCGCGGCACGCGGACTGCGGACGGCCGATGCTGGTGACGGAGTGGGGCACGAGCGCGATTGACTCGGGCTTGCCCTGCCTTCGGGCGGTGGGCGAACGCTTCCGCACGCAGAAGGAGCGCACGCGCGCGGCGGCGGCCATACTCGGCGAGTTCGCGTCGTGGCCGTTCCTCGTCGGCGCGAGCTGGTTCCGCTACCGCGACAACGTGCCGAACCGGGGCGGCAACTTCGAAGACTGCAACTGGGGACTGGTCAATCTGGACGGTGCGCCGTATCCGCAGCTGACGAAGATGTTCACGCAGCTCAATCCGACGCTGCTGGAGAAGCACTGCGCGGGGACGCGGCTGAAGCGCCGCGAACCGGGCGACCGGGGTTTTCCGCGTGCGGACGCGGCGCGCGCGAAGCTGGAGACGGGCGGGCGTGAACGCGCCCTCGAACCCGTCGCCCTCGCGTTCACGTGGCGCAAGCCGGACGGCGGGCTGCGCTGGACGCTCGCCGACCGCGAGACGGGGGCGTTCGTCGAGCTGGACGGCGCACGCGTCGTCACGAACGAGGCGCGCACGGCGGGATTCGCGGCGGCTGTCGTCACGCGCTGGCGGGAGAAGGGCTTCGACAACGCCTTTTTCGGTGAGGTCGTCGCGGTCATCAACCTGTCCGCCGCACCCGTGACGCTGGCGTGCGTCAGTTTCCGGCACGTGCCGCCGTTTGCGGTTGAAGCCGAGCCGCAGAACGAGCAGTGGGGGCAGACGGTCCTCTGGAAGCCGCTGCGGGCGGCCGGATGGGTCGCGCCGGACGGCGCATACGCGGGCGTCCTCTCGGCGGCGCCGCTCGCGGACTACTTCGGCGCAAGCTATGACGCGCAGAAGGACTATGCCCACGCGCTGGCGAATTTCCGTTTCACGACGGTCGATGCGCGTACGCCGCTTGTGCTTGCGCCCGGCGAGACGTGGGCGGCGGATGGGCGCGCCTGGGCGCTGTTCGCCGCTGGGGCGGGCGGCAAGCCGGGCTGGCTCGCGCGTCGCGATGCGTTCGAGCGGCTGTTCTACCCTGCGCTCGGACGACTGAATCTGGAGCCGCAGGCGATAACCGTGCGCGAAGAGGCGTTCGAGACGGACTGCTCCGGCACGAAGTTCCGCGTGACCGCCGGGCCCGCGACCGTGTCCTGGAGGCGCGTCGCCGCTGTGCCGGGTCGCGACACGGCCGTCTTTGAAACGGACGCGCGGACGATTCGCGTGGATGCCTGTCCGTTCCTTTCGCCGGGGTTGCGTCCCGTGCAGGGGCCGGGGGCGTTCGTCGTGAGGTTGGCCGACCTCGACGGACATCCGCTCGAAGGCCGCTTTGACCTAGTGCTCGCCGACGTTCCGGGGCGGACGCGGTCGACGTTCTCCTGTCCGCTGGCGCACGAGATGCGATTTGCGGTGACGAATGCGCTCTACCGCTTTGCGGAAATGACGGTTTCCCTGTCCTCGGGCCCGACGCGGCGACGGCTTGCGCTCACGGGCCTCTTCGCGGAGCATGCGACCGACGCGGCGCATGCGGCGGTCATCGACGTCGACACGGGCAATCCCCTGCACATCACGCGCGGCGACGACGAGCGTCCGTTCCTGACGGTGCGCAATCCGTCGGATTCGCCGCTTGCGTGGACGGGCGCCGTGCGAGGCGAGGACTATTTCGGGCGGACGTTCGCGACGCGGTTCGACGTGAAGGCCGCTCCCGGCGAAACGGCGCGCGTTGCCTTGCCGTGGCCGCTTCCGGGACGCGGCATCTGGAACGTGCGATGCGATCTTGAGGGGACGGACGGCTCGCGTGCGGCGCACGAGACGGCGTTCGCGTTCCTTGACCGGCATGTCGTGACGCCGTTTCTCCCGAAGCCGTTTTACCGCATCGGATTGCATGAGAGCTATCCGCCTTACGACGAGGGGGTGCGCGCGCAGACGCGCGCGGCGCTCGTGGCGTGCGGCGCGAAGATTCTCCGCTCGAACGTCGCCTCGTTCGAGCAGATCCACTGGGAGGGATTCGACAAGCCGCACTGGGAGGATCAGGATCGCTGGGTCGAGCAGCTGCGCGCGGACGGAATCGCCATCGACTCCCTCGTCTACCAGCCGACGAGGTGGGCGCGCGCGCCCGAACGCCGCAACGAGCCGGACGGCAACCGCACGAATGACATTCCGCCCGCGCCGGGACTGTTCAGGCGGCACTGCCAGCGGATCGCCGCGCGCTACGGCACGAAGATCGACTACTATGAAATCGGCAACGAATGGGATCTCATCCCGAAGAACGTGTTCGGACTTGACGAGGCGTTGCGGCTTCAGCGCGAAGCCTGGGAAGGGCTGAAGGCGGGGTGCCCCGATGCCTGCGTGTCGGTGAACGGCTGGGCGTGTGCGGTCTCGTCCGAGTTCCCGCCGGGACGCGCCCCTCAGCCGGGCTTCATCGAGGATTTCATGTCGCGGGCGAAAGGGCTTTATGACGTCCACGCCGTCCACCTGCACGGCTCGTTCCGCAACTACGTGCCGCGCGTCGCGAACCTGAAGCGGATGCGGAAGGAGCTGGGGATTGAGTCCGTGCCGTGGTTCTCGAACGAGACGGCGATGTCCCGCTACGGCGGGCTGGAGAAGGAAGTCGCGACGGTCGTCTGGAAGAAGCCGCTTTACGCCTGGGCGCACGGTTCGACGGACTACATTTGGTACAACCTGCGCGCGACGGGGTGGGACGCTGCGGGCGTCGAAAGCGCCTACGGGCTGATGACGGCCGACTGGCATCCCCGCGCGGGCTATGCGGCGTTCTCCGCGCTGACCGCGCTGGCGGAGGGCCTGGTCGCCGATGGCATTCTCTTCGAGGAGGGGAACGACCACGACGGCGCGGCACGGTTCGCGTTCCGCGTCAGGAGTCCGGCGGGCGCGGCGCAGCGGCGCATCGTCCTCTTCGGTTGGGACGGTCTCGATGTCGCCGTCGAGCCGGTGCGCGTGAAGACCGATGCGGCGCGCGCCGAGACCGTTGATCTCATGGGCAACCGCCGTGTGCTGCCGGTTACGGATGGTACGGTTGTCTGGACGCCGGGCGTCCTGCCGACGGCACTGGCGCTGGAAGGGGCCGAGACGGCGGATGCGACGGCTTCCGCCCGCCGTCCGCGTGCGCCGAAGACGGTCTCGCACGCGCCCGTCACGGTCACGCTTGACACGGTCGGGGCGATGCGCCAGTACTACGAGGCCGACCCCGACCCTGCGTCCGTCGTGCGGCTTTGGAAGGACGCGAACGACCTCTCCGCCGTCATTCGCTATGCACGCGCCGGCGATTCGTTGGCCGTGGACATTGACGTGACGGACGACATTGACGCCGCGCCGCGCGCGGCGTTCGGGGCGGAGGATGGCGATTCGGCGGCCGTCGAGATCCGCGATTCGGACGGCAATGTGCGCCGCACGTGGGCGACGCGTCTCGGACGGGAGGGAACGCACACGCGCTACCGCGCTGAGATTCGCCTGCCGTCCGGAGGTGGCGTGGCCGCACGGACGCTCGTCTACGAGAACGACGGTCTTGGCGCGGACGGCTATCTTCACCATGACTGGATTGACTTCTAAAGGCGTTTGACATGATGATTCTTTCTTCGCTTCTTTTCGCCGCGACCGTTTCCGCGCAAGGCACGAATCCGGCGGCTGTCTCGTTTGACGTGCCGGCGGGCGCAATCGGCGTGAGCGTCGATGCGGCGGCGGAAGTCGGACCAATCAAGCCGATGAACGCCGTGAACAACGGCCCGACGAGGGGTGCGGACGGTTCGTTCCGCTGGTTCAAGGGGGCGCGCATTCCGTTCGCCCGCACGCATGACGCGAACTTCTCCGACGCTTACGGCGGCCCCCATACGGTGGACGTCCACGTCGTATTCCCGAACTTCGACGCGGACGAGACGGATCCCGCGAACTACGACTTCGTCTGCACCGACAGGTATCTCGGCGAGATTCGCGCCGCCGGGAGCGAGATATTCTACCGCCTCGGCGCGAGCATTGAGCATCAGGCGCGGAAATACGGGACGCGTCCGCCCAAGGACTTCGCGAAATGGGCGCGAATCTGCGAACGCATCATTCGCCACTACAACGAGGGCTGGGCGGACGGCTTCCGCTGGGACATCCGTTACTGGGAGATCTGGAACGAGGCCGACCTCGATGCGGACGACGCGGCGGACAAGCGGTGCTGGGGAGGCACGGAAGCGGAATACTTCGACTTCCATGAAATTGCCGCGAAGCACCTGAAGGCGTCGTTCCCCCACCTGAAGATCGGCGGCCCGGCGCTTGCCTACCGCGAGGACTGGGGACGGCGGTTCATTCGCGAGATGGCGCGCCGCCGCGTGCCGATGGACTTCTTCTCGTGGCACTGCTACACGAGCAAGATCGGCCAGACGAGTGACATCCGCACGCGCGCCCGTTGGGTGCGGGAGGCGCTGGACGAAGCCGGCTACAGGCAGACGGAATCGATCCTTGACGAATGGAATGCCACGCCGCACTGGACGAACGACCGCCGAGAGCTCGGGCCGTTCATGGGCTCGCCGCGCGGCGCGGCCCTGGTCGCGGCGATCATGAGCGCGATGCAGGACGACCGCGTGGACATGCTCATGTACTACGACGCAAGTCCAGGCACGGTCTACAACGGGCTCTTCTCGCTCTACGGCGGCCAGCCGCGTGCGCCCTACTTCGCCCTGTTCGCGTGGGGGCGGCTCGCCGCGCTCGGTACGCAAGTGAGGACGACCGTAGTCGGATCGTCCGATGCCTACGCGACGGCGGCGAAGGGCGCGAAGGGCGACCTCGCCCTGCTTGTCGCGCGCTATGACGAGAACGGCAACTGGCATCGTACGGAAAAGGACGTGCGCGTCTCGGTCAAGGGGCGTCCGCTCCGCACGGCACGCGTCCACGTGGTCGATGACGACCTCCTTTACACCGAAGTGCCGTGCGAGGTCGATGCGGACGGTTCGCTCGTTCTGCGTCTCGCCCCGGCGGCCTTCGCGTGCGTCGAGATCGAGTCGGGCGACGCCTGTCCGCCGCTGGACGCGAAACGAGAGGATTAGGAATGTTTGAATATCCAACCCCCGCTTGACAGGATTCGGCTTCTTTTGGTAAACTGAAAGTAGTTGGTCGGGACGCATCCCTGCCAGGTGCTTCCCGAATCGCATCGTATGCTTGCCCATGTGTCGAGGAGTCAGCCCATGAAAGAACTGTGTGCCCGTTTCTGGAACATCCGCGCGAAAGCCGCCTTCGCATGCGCCGCGCTCCTCCTTCCGGCCCTCTCCGCGCATGCCGACGCGCCCGACTTCCGCGAGGGGATGTCTCACACGGAGGTGCGGAGGCACGGAGGCGAAGCGATGGCGAGGGGTGATGTCCTGGCAGGGGTTAGGCATGGGGGCGCGACATGGAGCTGAACGAGATCAGCGGCGACATCGTGGACGCGGCGGTGTCGATTCACCGTGCGCTCGGCCCCGGCCTGCTGGAGGCGGCCTACGAGCTTGTCCTCGTCTCCGAGCTGAAGCGGCGTGGACACAGGGTCGAGAGCCAGGTTCCCGTGTCGTTCGAGTACGGCGGGACGAAGATCGAGAACGCCTTCCGAATCGACGTCCTCGTGGACGGGGAGGTCGTCGTCGAGCTCAAGTCGACGGAGAGGGTCTCGCCCGTCCATGCGAAGCAGCTCAAGACGTACCTTGTCCTCTCGGGGCGGCGGCTGGGGCTGCTCCTGAACTTCGGGATGGAGAGCATGAAGGACGGAATTCGGCGCGTCCTGAACGGCGACGTGCCGGACCTGAAGGGCTTGCCGACGACTGCCTTGGCTGAGGGCCGGGATGCCTCACACGGAGCCACGGAGGCACGGAGTTGAGAGTTGGGTCGAGAAGGATTGGAAGTCGTTGTGCCTGTCTGCGGTTAGTTGGGCGCGCCGAAGGCGTCACGGCAAGACGCCCCCGTTTCGGTCTCCGTGCCTCCGTGGCTCCGTGTGAGAAAACCACCTCGCGTGTGAGACGTCGCCTTGCGAAGGTCGTGGACGAGAACGGGCACGAGATCGCGTTCGGCTGGGACAGGTTCGGGCTTGCCTCGCGGCTCACGGCGGCGGGCC